>AGFS01030708.1_pt1 | contig 94605 bp, 97 predicted proteins | sample 305828 | NCBI WGS metagenome assembly AGFS01 (sample SAMN02954281, study PRJNA62041) | ant fungus garden metagenome | biome: terrestrial; feature: Atta colombica fungus garden; material: fungus garden; isolation source: Atta colombica fungus garden top | host: Atta colombica | place: Panama: Gamboa...
ACCTTTTCGTCTTTCTTGACTTGGAACGTGTAGATGCCATTTACCGCTTCCATTCCCGCGTAATCAAACTCAGGCGCAAGTACGGTCTGCGAAAGTGCAGCTCGTTTGATAGGATGCGCGTCGGTTACCCCGTAGATGTTTGACTCGATGGGCTGGAGGCGTTTGGGCTCCGGTTGAAACCAGGTAGGTTCCACAGAAACCGTTGAAGCGCCTTGCATGATTAAAACTGGTCGGAAGCCGCGGTTCTGGGAAACTGACGTTAACAGACTGGTTGACTTCGAAAGAACGCCACTGTTCAGGTTAGCACCACCACGTATTACAGCGGACTGCAAAGTCAAATCAGTGCGATAGATCCAGTTCCATTCACCTTTATTGCGTGTAGCAGAGCCGCTAGCAAGCCCCATCCCTAATTGATCGTCGGTGAACTTTTCCCAGAAGACTTTATCTGGATCATTTTCACTTACGTGATACAACAGGTCTTCCCACTCATTCGTCCCATCTGCCTTGCTGTCAGACATAGGAATACGAACGTTGTAGGTTTCTCCGTTGATCTCGATCACCCTGTCACCTTTCACCAAGCTAAGATCAGCCAGGTCATTATAAGAGACAAGGTATGCGGTGGGCTTCTGCGCAATAAGAACGATCTTGCCGTTGTAAGAGAACTTTAACCACAAGTTTTCGCCAGTATACAGAATCTTCTCGCTGGAAATGCCCAGCAGAGAAGTAACGGCTTCAGGCGACATGAAATCCCGTGGCAGGACTTGTCCATAATAACCCTTTAACCAGGTTCCTGCGCTCAGTGAATACGGGTCGGTACAGACCAAGTAAAATTCACCATAAACCGTATCTCCGTTTACCAGCATGCGGTAAAGGTTGTCGGAGAGTTTATCTATGATGCTTATTTCACGGGATTTTAACTGGTACTTCGATTGTGCATTGAGGTCGTCTAATGCGGCCTTCAAAATGGTGCTGGTGTTAGTGCTGATTAACGGAAGAACTTGAACGGCAGTGGGTTCTGTGTCACCCACGGCTTGGAAACGGTACAACCCCCTAGATTTAGTTAAAGAAATGTCTTCGAGTTTAGCATAGAGTGTATCATCACTAAAGTTCAACACCCTGTCCCCACTCATTGTAGCGCACTCCCAGGATTGCTCCTCGGCTTCAATGTGTAAAGACGACGATGCCAAGTTTGACACGCGACCTCTTATTGGATTATTAGGATCCGAGGCGATAGTATCAAATTGAATGGTGTCGACGGTGACTTTACTTAGTCGTTCGGTATAGTCCGGGTATCTTACTTTGTTTACAGTGACAAATTTCTCCAGCATGATTTCGCGAGAATCTAACGCCATTGAAATAATCTCTCAGTCGTAAAAAAGCATAAAATTAAAAGTCGCGTACATATGACAAACCCAGGGTTTTTACCCCCAGGTCTGTGTATGAGTTCGTGTGATTATTAGTTATTGTTGTAAACAGGTCGATTGTAACCCACTCGGTTTTTTATTATGGTGATAAACCACTGAGACTGCTACCCTCAATGTTTTTGTTAACTTTGTTTACCACTCCTATATAATAGAAACTTTCAGTAGAAAAAAAAAATAAGTTAAAGTAACCACCTGACCGAAGTCAGGCAGTTGGTTTGTGATTAGAAGTGATCACGTGCAATCAACAGCAGTTCTTCTCTGTCAACAATGAATGGCGGTTTCCCGTCAACACTTAACTTGAAGCTGTGACGATTGATTGACTCGTCGAAGTCCGCACGGAATTTGGTTTCTCCGATAGTACCTTCGACAAACCCTGCGCCCTTGTCATAATGGGTGATGAGCTCCGCTTCTTTACCGTAAACAGTTCCAACGGTTTCCACGGTTCCATATTTGCTTTCGTCCTCGATGTGAGCAGGCTCCAGCAGAAAATCCAGTGCCATTACCAGAATGTTGGTGATCATAGGGTTTCCTCTTATTTACTAACGATAGGTGCGGTAACTCCCGTCAAGGATCTCCTCGTGGCTTACCAGTCGCATGCCGGATGCTTCCAGGGAGACATTGATGTATCGCTTGTCGGGAATAATAACCTCGTGCAGATGCCCGTGGATGTTTAAACGCCCACGTAGGTGATCGGCATGCACGGGAATGTGAGTAATCCAATAAGGATGACCTTTCCAGCGATAACCGCCTTGAATGTCATCCACAACCCCCAGAAGGTCGTTCCAACGAATTCCTTTTTCAAAATCATGGTTACCCACGATTAAGCGCTTCCTACAGGGAAGTTTCTTGAACTCCTCTAGCATATGTCGTCCGACAATGCAGTCACCCACCATTTCCAATTCATCATTGGGTTTTAATTTGCTTAACAAATCCATAATGAATTCGTCATGGTAGCCTAAGGTCGGGAACTGGGGTCGGTACTTAATTATGCTCTTATCGCCAGCGTGTAAGTCTGCTACAAAGTACTTCATTATGTCCCCAAGTAAAAATGTGCTAAGATACATATAACACGCTTGGAGTTTAAATTCATTTCGGCTGAACAGGCTTTATATCGTAATCTTTCAGGGGAGGAGGTGGGATATCCAAATTCTCCACAATCAAGATTTCGCAGTTGTCGCGGTCTATGCGCCGCAGCTCTGTTATAACGTCGAAATGGTCGAAGCCCTGGATACGGGTATAACGGACCTGTTGGTCTGTGCCCTTATCGCAGAGTGCTTCTAAGTGATAGCCTGGTTTTGCTACATATTTAAAACTAAAGAAAGGTAGAGGCACGGCTTTGATATTGATCTTTTGATACTTCCAGTTATACCAGGTGACATAACAGTCCACCACTAACGCAGAAGCACCATAAAGCGCAAGCAATCCCACAACGCCTACGGATAAAGAACGGAATAGTCCTTTCATAACGCATAACCTCAAAAAATTAAAGAATCGAGAGAGTTGTCCCTTAGGACAACTAGCTCTCATAAGATTATTGCATTTTTGCCTGAATATCCCTTAACACCGAACGCGCGTCTTCAACTAAACTGTTAAGCTCGTTGATACGTTCAGGTAAGGTGGCATCTTTTAACTGCTGTTGGAAATGATGAAGGTAACGTGAATAGGTATCGAAGGTGGCTTGTAACCACTCTATATTTAAATCACGTTCTTCTTTCTTTTGACTGAATTGACGGGTTACCTGAGCATTACTTTCAGGTAAGTTATTGTGAGCGAAATAAACTCCACCGATATTCATAAAACCCCCAGGTAATAAAAAGTTATTGTTTAAGCTTACACGAGGGTAATATAGAGGCAAAAAAAGATGTATACTAACTCCTACCCTTGCGGGTAGGAGTTAGGGTTAGCGTGCTTGACCAGTGGCGGGACTAACAAGACGTGGGTTTTCTGTCATGACATCGAAAGCAACCAGCGCTTCGATATCAAACACTTTTGGTTTCCCTACTTCTTGCATACGCGGACGGGTGACAGAACGAATGCCGAATGAAGGACGAATCCGATCGTTCAGTTTAGCCGAAAGCGCCGAGGAAGGATCAATAATGCCCACGACCATAACCGGGACTTTGCCGTCTTTTTCTGCACCGATTCGCAGGTAGTAATCAACCAGCAGGCCTGCGGATTGAGAACTGTCCACAGTAGTGATGCGTTTAATTTGTTCCATCCCGTCATTAATAGAAGAGAGACGAGGGAACTGCATCTCACCGATGTCTCTGCCGATACGGGACATCATGAACTTATTGATGGCTTCCACATCCAGCAAGAAGGTGTCACCGATACGGTTGGGTGAGTTGAAAACGCTCAGCGTCACTTCCAGCGTACCGTCAGCGGCAAGTTCGAATTTCTCCAGCAATTTGGTCAGGGTGAACTTCTGTTGGAAATCTTCCAGTGAACGACTGTACCAATTGGCGTCGTTTAAAGGATCGGTGCCTTTGCGGTGATAGACTACGGTCTTCACAAAACCTTTGCGATCGGTCTTTTGATTGGCTACACCCAGCACAACGTATTGGTCACCTTTGTGGTGCGTGACCTCATCACCCTTTTGGAAAAAGTTAAGCATTTTCTTTCAACCATCCGTTGAGATAGGCGCGGGTCGCATCGTTCATGCTGGTCAGCGTTTCCAGCCAGTTCAGCACGTCTTCTTTGGTGAAGTCTTGCTCTTTAACAAAAGCAGTACCTACCATCAGGCCGCGGCGATCTTTGATGTCATGCCAGGATGCCGTAACACATTCATTCAGTGTCCAGCCCTGACCGTTGGCGATACGGGTCAGCGTTTTGAAGATAGAGTGGAGTTCTTCTTTCTTCTCCATCAACGCTTCTTTGTCGCACGGCAGTGAGTTACCGGCAAACACCGAGTGATCCAGCAGCGTCAGCTCGGTCTTCAGTTCACGCGCGCGCAAACGCAGATGAATAGCTTCGCGCTCGTTATAGGTAATGCCACCGGTGTTCAGCAGGCGCAGCTCCACTACGTCTTCGATGTTGATGCCGTGGCAGGCGTAGGCGTTGGTCAGGCAGACGATAACATCACCGACGTCATCTTTGAGCTTGGCGAAACGATCACCTGCCGCGTGGCTACAGAGTTCACCTGCCTCACTCTGCGCTTTCAGGAACTGACCTTCGAAGTCAGACTGGGCAATGATGTTGCGGTCAGTTGCCCAGCCACGGATAAGGTCAAACAGTTGGTTCATAGTAAACATTTTTTATTCTCTTTGAAAGTGTGTGGTAGTTAAACGCTAAAAGGATAGCTGATTGGATCGTGGTGTTTATAGCCGAGCAGCTCGACATGATCCAACGTCATTTTGTTTACAACATCATCCCAGGTTTTGATTTCCGGGCTAATGATCAATCCAGGTGGAGAATAAGGAACACGCTCCAACTGTCCCTTCTCCATCAACACCGGATACTGGTTGTCGTAGATATGGGCATTCACGATCTTCAGGTTGGCTTTGCACGCACGCTTGCCGGTGATGTGCGCCATCAGTTGCAGGAAGAAAGCAACTTGTACGATGTTAGCCGCACCACCCAGCAGGATGTCTTGACTGCGTTGGAACGAGTTCAAGTAGAGATCGTTGCCCAGCAGAGAGAACTGATGGGTGTGCATGCACGGGCGCAGGCAACCCAGTTCAAATTCGCCCGGGTTCCAGAAGGTCACGATTTCGCCACGATTATCTTTACCGGCCTTGAGATCTTCATATACCTGCCGGAACAGGTTAATAGAAGAACCGTCGTGTTTTGGCCAGTCAGTCGCAACAGCACCGTACACCTTGCCCATGTGGTCGGTACCGATACGGTTAGCGTTCTTTAACCACGCCTCGTTCTCATTGGCATTGGCATCCCAGGTCTTAGCGCCCAGCGCACGAAAAGCGCCCGCATTGGTAAAGGCTTTGCAGTAACCCAGGAATTCGGCAATGGCCATTTTCCAGTTGAATTTACGGGTGGTGGGCACAGGGAAGTCACCACGGCGCAGATCAATGTCGATGTCAGCATTAATCACGGTGAGGCATTCTGTCCCGGTACGAGGGTTTCCGATCCAGACGCCTTCTTCCACTGTACGACTGATCAGGTTAAGGTATTGGTGCTCAGTTGAAATGCCCATCATTCTTCGGCTCCTTTGGCCCATTCCTGGATCATGGCTTTAACACCTTCACCACGACCGTTAAATACTTCATTATCACTCACCACAGCCTGATGGGACACGCTGTCCCACGTCCAGCCGTTGCGGAACTCAGCACTGACCACTTCACCGTCAATGAGCTTCACTACCAAAAGACGTTTGTCTTGGCCGAGTGGCGCTTGACGCATGTAGCTGGGTTCAATAAGAGGGATCTTGCTTAACCCCACGCGCTGTTCATTGACGCAGGTATCGAACTCATCGATAAAACACAACCCGTCAACTTTGTGATCGGGATGTTTGCCGGCCAAGATAAGCTCTAAGCGTTTACGTGCTTCAGCATTCATGGTTTCTTCAGTCATGAGGTTTCCTAAAGGTCTTAATAAAAATACTTTCTTCCAGACACCACTGTTCGCCCGCTTTGGCATCTTTGGTGTCAACCAGATTCGTGTACATCACAAAACGAGAGGTACAGTTCAAGCCGTAACGCATGAAGTCAACAAGCATAAACGGCAAACCAGAAGAGCTCAAATAGACTTTACCAATTTCTGGTTCATAGATGCTATCTTCAGCGATTACGCCCTGCATATTTCGGCCCCTCATTTTTACGGAACGCCATTACGGTTGCACGGAACACTTTGAGCTTGAGCTTGATCTCTACCGGCAGATCATTGAAGTCCATGAGATGCGGGTGTTGTTTAACTCCGCGATCTTTCTCTCCGAGCTCCCAACCCTGATGCTTGCGTTGTTTGACCCAGCGGTTGTGCATGGTGCGACAGCTAGGCGCGGACAACAGGTATTGTTCTACCTGATTGATCAATGATGCCTTGTACCAATCACTGCACAGCTCCCACTGCCCCAGCTTGGGAATACCAAACGCTTCGCAGACAGCTTGCATAGCGCCATGGCCGGCCTTGGCCGCGAGTTCTACTTCTTCTTCAGTAAACGTTTCATAGATCGGACTGGTGTGACCTTTCTCAATGTCTGTCATAAGTAAACCCTAAAATAAATTAACCGCCAAAAGAGTGAGAGCTGCTGCTAAAACTGCGTCCTACTGAACTACCAAATCCGCCACGCGTCGTGGTCTTGGTGGTAGCAACACGAGGAGACGTCGCCCGCGCCACGTACGGTGTTCCATTAGACTTGGTAAAGCCTTTGTTCATAGGAGCACGATAGAGAGCGTTAGCATGACCAGTTTCATTGCTGTAAGAGAAATAACGAGGCTGGTTATAATAAAAGAAATGACCGCCTGAACTATAACTCTGGCAATTGTTCTGAGGGTCGTCCCGCAAGCACTCACCACGGTTCTTAAAACGGCGACCGTTATTCTGGGCATCACGGTAACTCTCTTGTTGTAAACGCTGGCATTGCTCTTTACTAAAACTCCCTCTTTGATAACAGTCGTCAACGGTGTTATATGGGGATTCACTAAAACTCTTTCCGTCACAGCCCGACAATAACAATACAGCTCCTACCAAACCTGTTGCTATCGCCGGTTTATGCTTGAACTTACGCACCTTACGGAAACGGTCGTAATTCATCTTTTTTGTTCTTTTCATTTGTTTAAAGGATGCTCCCCCGAACAATAATTACGTTTAATTAAGTTGTGATGCGCATAGTTAAAGCGCTTGAGCAAATCACATAACTGATTAAAGAGTGACCAGTTAGTGCGGTAGGTCCATCCTGCATGCTCTGCAAAATAAACAACAGTTTTTCGCACATCTAGTCCCGGTGGCATACCCACGATGTGTCTCGCAGTGTGTTCCACCGTTTTACAAATCTGGTGTTGTTCTGGTAATGTCTTGATTGGAAGTGACTCTAATACAATAGCCACCACAATCGTTGGGATATCACGTAAACTATAACCCCTGAGTGCCATGTCTTCAGCAACTCTTTTAGTAAAGTCTTTCTCTGCTGGAAAGCTCACACGCATAGTGCGCGAATAATCATTGAATTTAAAACGAAAAGCGTGACGAATACTCACGGCAGTAGTCCTTGTAACAAACAAAAAATTAAGGGAAAACTACTCCCTTAATTTAGTTCACAGTTATTAGTTATTATTTCACGTTGTGTGGCATATGCCACAACGCCAGTTCACTTGGGTCTAAACGGTCAGCCCACCGAGGTGGCGCCATAGCGAAGCGATACCCTGATGGTTTTGCGTAGAACCAGCCTTCATGATCGACGCGACAAATAACAAACACGATCTTCTTCAATGTTGACGTCTGATTGATCGATTGTAAAGCCGTACTAACCACCTGAGTAGCCGCACTCCGGGTTAGGCGCAATATCCCGCCAGTCACGGGCACATGCGGACTTGTTTGGTCCACAAAGCGATCCAATTTAAAACGCAACATGGCGAGGTCAGGATCGAACTGCACAACAGCAACGTTATTTGGGTTCAAGCCCTGGGAAATAAAGAAGCTGTTAACAATAGAGACTTGACCTGACACATTGACCGTCAAGTGCGGCAACAGATATTGTTTATCACGTGCTTTGGGAGTTTTGGTGATGTTGATAAACTTACCTGCTACTCGCCCATAACCTAATTGGGCGCGTTCTGTTTTTGCGTACATTTATTTCTCCGTGATAGCACGAACGTAACGAGAGTATTCAGTGTCTAAGAAACGATCGAGGTCACCATTAACCGGGCAGGTAACTTCGACGTTCTCGTATTTAGCTAACCGTGTGCGCGCGACCAGCAGAAGTTTGAGTGTTTGCACTAATGCGCGACTCATCCAACGCATACGTTCTTTACCGGCGGTAAGAATGGCGATACGCGAATATTTACGCGTATAGTCGTCACCCCACATAAACACGGCATTTGCTAACGTGTCATCAGGTAGGTGACCTAACGCTGTTTTAGCGCGCTCCTGAGCGTAGAGCTTGCCATGTGGATCTTCTTCCTGGTTTGCCAACCACATAGCCGGAGGAGTCTGCACACACAAAAAACCACGTTCTGTTAGCAAATAGCGCAAGATAACTTCTTTCTCCTCCGCACTCATGGTATCGAGCTGACTGGCAACTTCATCGGCACCTTTAGCAGTTAACAACTTTTCACGGATTTCATCACTGATATTCATTTTTTATTTCCTAATGAGCGCGCATGAATGGAATTTCCTTCATACATGTGGAGTTGATAAAGTTCGTCTTTTGAAAGATGCTTGGCAAGCGCGTAATTAAACTTTTCAATTTTCTTAACGTACTCGCCATGGTCTTTAACACGATACTCGAAGCCGAACTCCCATACTGGATAAGCATTAAACCCTTTGCTTCCGCCGAGTGGCGCACCATCGTCATCGAAACAGAAGTTCAGTACTTTGGCGTGTAAATAAAAACCTCTAAACCCGCTACGCAACATTAAATCGCTAAGGAAGTTCATAAAACGATCACTTTCACGACCTGCTGCAAAGATAAAGTAAAACGTGTCAGTGAGCGGGGAGCGCAGATTATCCATGTGCTGTTTGAGTTTATCGGCTTCTTCCATTTTGAGTTCTTTGATCGCCTTTGCGATACTTGCCTCAAGTTGCCGTGTTCTTTTAGTGAGGAATTCAAAAGGTGTGTGTCCTGAACAACTCCACACGGTCTGAATGCCTTTGGTTTCGGCTAGCAACATCAAACTGATTTTGATGCGCTCATCGATTCCGTGATAACCCAGCTCTTCAGCAATAACTTTGTTACGTTTCCGCAGAATATTAAATTTCTTGTCGCTGACGGTATGAAACATGATGACCTCTTGTAATTAGCTTTTGTCTGAAATGGAAGAAACTTTATTTGTCACGATCTTGCCTTGAACAAGGTTGGGACCAATGACTTCTAAAATGTAGACACCCTTATATTCATAAGGATAGCCTTCTGGTTTATTTTTCATCATGGCGCGAATGAAATCCCCACCTACTTTCGGACCGATACGGAAATTACCTTTCCCCATGCGGTAAGGACCTTCCCCTATTCCCATTTGGAAACTGAGTCCGTCGTCAGCACCTTTGAAACTTACTAAACTGGTGTGGGGGAATCCATTCTTACTTAGAAAACCGTGCGGGATATAAACAAAGCCATTACCACGCACGGTGCCGTGCACAAAGTCTGCTTTACTCATGTTTTAAAATCCTATGATACTAAAACAATATGAAGGGGAAACTATCGTGTTGAATAAGTTCTTGGGGGGCTTTTTTAAACGGACGCTTGATCCGTTTACGTACCCTGACATGCCAATGCAGTTTTTGGTGAAGGAAGACAAATTCCAGTTCACCGAAGAGTACGTCACGCCTGAGGTAACGATCCCGAAAGGTTTCATTACTGACGGGGCGAGTACTCCGCGTTGGTTAAAAGGTCTGTACCCGGGTTATTACAAATATTTCCCGGCTGCTGCTGTGCATGACTATCTTTACGGACAAGGTGCCGTATCACGTAAGGATTGTGACGCGCTTTTACGAGACATCATTCGCACTCGCCTTAACATGAGCTGGCGCTACTGGTTCGTGATGTGGGTAGCTGTTCGTGCAGGTGGAAAGTCTCATTACACTAAACGTATTATCGAAGGTAACACCGTAGAACCAGTCAAATAAGGATAACCGGCCATGGCAGACGAAGTTGATTTCATTGAAGAAAGCGCAACGTACCCTGAAAAGATCACCTTAATACAACTAGGTGATGTGGTGCAAGGTGGGAAAGAAGGTAAGTCAAACGAACAGGCCACACAGCTTGCGAATCGTACGAAATATTTAAATCTCGTCATGACACAAATGATGCAGATTGTTTCCCACTACATACCCCAGGGCATCGCTGCAAGCTTGACTGCACCAAACACCTATGTGGGTCTTACGATACAAGAACTGAACATCCAGATTAATGCGGAAAGCTTAACTGGGGACTCGGTTACTGTATCGCTTCAAAGCCTGGCCGGCGACATCCCAGAAGTTGATGTCCGAGTTCTGGGAACTTACGGTGACGACAACACCAGCTTCGGTAAAGTTATTCCAAACACCACAGTGACCACTCAAAAGGTCTTTTTGTTTGATGCCGTACCTTTAACGAGAATGCCGTTTATAAAGGTATTGATAATTACAGAAACTAAGTGGTGGGAATTTGTAGTAAACGTGGCACGTCCTACAGGTGAGAAGACGTATTGTACGCTCGAACCCAAGTCGCTGCCTTCGCTTAGTTAAAAGGAGGTTGTATTTTGTCTGGTGAAAACGACATACTTGTCGAAGCAGAAGCAGGCCAAGAACTCTACCCTGAATCTATTAAACAAATAGCTGTTTCCGACTCAGTTAAAGGCGGACCAGACGGACCGTGCAATTTGCAGGCGAAACAATTAGCACTACGCACACAGTTCTTGAAAGCAAAGTCAGATGCTGACAGCAAACGCATCGACAACATCGAGAAACAATTGGACTGGTTTACGCCTCGTGTTCAGATCATGGACATGAGTGCCACAGGGACAATTTTCCAGTTTGATATACCGGGGATCAACTTCCGGGTCACGCTGAATAAGACCTCTACCAGTAACGTTAGTTTAGGTGTTTCTAGCATCACAGGAACCAACACCGCTGATATCAAGAAACTGGCTTTCTATGACAACGGTATTGACAATGCTGCGTTCGATGCAATAGCACTCACTACCGATGTTAAAGTCATTGATTCCACCATTTACCTGGCCACTCGCGACAACCCGCAAATGGAAGTCTGGGTCGGTGCACAATGTTGGAAAGTCGATGTCATGATCTCTGGTAGCAGTGCGGAACGTGTTCGTGTGTTTGCTTTTCCTATCACGGGAATTCCCGAGACAGCATAAAAAAATAATACTAGAGCGGGTAATCCCGCTCTAGTATTTATGCCGCGTTAATGCGTTTCTACTGCATCAACGGGACGTTCCACCTGGTCGTTACCGTCGGGACTATCACGGGTCACAACCAACGGCAGCCAAGCACCGGTCTTGGTTTTATACAAACACTGGTTTAACATCCAGTCTTGTTTAGTAATGGTGTTGTAGGAAAACTGATAATAGCGACACACAGTAGTACGCCACAACGGCTTTACCAGTACCATTGTAATGATCACTAACCCTACCCCCCAACCAATGAGCAGAGCTTTGCGACGATCACCAAACCATTCCAACGCATCAGACAACAGCGGGTCTTTGCGACGCTTAAAACCAAAGTACCAACCGTAGCCGTAGACCGCGGTAAACAACACTAACGCCAGATAATAAAACTCCATCTACTTTTAACCTTACTTTTGGGATAATTTCTTTTCGATAGCGTGCGCGACAATGTGGTGTAACGCATCGTTACTGAGAACAGCCGTGTTGTATTCTACATGCACAACCACACCCCGATGTTCGTATTTCACCACGCGATGAAATTCAGAGTGTGCGCTGACAAGAGTAGGATGAACACGATAGACAAAGACCAGTTCGTTATCGGTGCCGCATGGACAATAGATTCCGTCTTCTCGCCGAGCAAACGAGCCAAAAGAGGAACACACCAGATCCCAAATGTCTTCTTCGATATCGCGATCATCGATAAAGCTGTTTGGAGACATCCCCAGCAACTTGGTTTCTTTGATCCGGTACCGCTTACTAATCTCTACGATAATATTGCGTAACACGTATTCATCGAGAGACTCGTTGATATCGCTACAACGATCCAGATTACGAATAAATGCCCGCACCTGATTCTTGGCCGTCATCACGTTGGATTCGGTACAGCTGCTTTGTGCCCAGAGTTCAACGAGTGCTCGCTGGATTTCAAACTTGTGCTTGAACGTTCGGAAATGAATAGTAAACGAGTACGTGGATCGCATGATTATTCCTTTCGTGATAGTTGCGTTGATAACGCGTTTTTGTTGGAGATAGAGAACTTGTCGTTTTGTAATGCTTTCAGCACTTTCTCTTCGGTAATGCGTACAACATGTGGCTCAACCTTGGTAAAGTCTGCAGTGATCTTCATGAAAGATTCTGTTAACTGATCTTCCACGGTGTCTAAATGCAGATCGTCGCCGTAGGTGAGGTAGTAACCGTAAAACAGCAAATTATCTTCGTTGTGGTCTGGGTTACTCGCGACCATGGCATCTCGCATCTCTTTCAACAAATCTTCGCCATCGGCTCCCATGGTTTTCAGAGTTGCGTTTTCACGCACCAGTGAAATAGGAATAACCTCGAACCCTTCTTCAGTTTTAAAGTAATGAATCCCCATCATGGTCCAGGTGCGCGGAACAATACAGAGCCATTCATAGGCGTGCTGATGCGCAACCTTGAGATCCATCCCGCTCAGGTGTTGGGCGAGATCACCGAAATGAAATGCCGTGGGGATGTGGTTCATGTCACCAATGATGTGGAACTTAGAAAGACAGATCCGCAAAATACGCACGATGTGGTCAGTTTTACGGCGTGCTACGGTTTTCGGTGCTTTACGAGGTTTCTTGTTACCAGCCATTATAATAATCCTTCTTATTTGGAAAAACATACATAAATAACTAACTAGGGAATTCCCTAGTTAGTTAAAAGTTATGCTGAGAAAATGTGGTTATCGAGCACAGGCTCAATGGTATTACGCAACAGGTTTTCTACGGTTGCGTAATTCAGGGAATGTTTTTTACAGTGCTCATCCAGAGCGATGTACAACGCGTGCGTGTCGACCATCTCTTCCAGCTTCTGCTTGTGTTCTTCAAAGAACTCGGCAATAAACTCAGCAGGTGAGCGACGGATCTGCGTCATACGAATCGTATCAAGCATCCGCTGTCTCCTTTGCAGCTAATTTCTCTGCGTCAGCTTTGGCTTTGCTCGCCAGTGCTTCTTTCAGGAAGATGTCAAACTGATTGCGGCCGTGCACTTTGCCCATCAGCGTAAATAACACATCATCGTTCTCACTGATAATGATCACGGCTAAAGAGGCGGGCAGTGCGCTGTCCAGATGCGACTTACGCAAAATGCGCTGGACACCTTCGGCACGGATAGGGTTAGAGGTAGACACCCACTTACCATCTTCCGTCACGAACACCACATGCGTGATGGGCTCCTGAATTTTGGGCTGCTTACGAATTTCTTTTTTGCGGTACTGAAGTGTGTTCATGGCGGAATCTCTCATTGATGATTACAACATAACATAGCGGTCGATCAGAACATCATTCGCCACTTGATGTAGACGAAAATAAACAGCGCCAAAAAGCCAAACATTCCTGCGTACATCAGAATGCCTTGGATCTTTTCTTTACGCTTTTTCTCTTGCTCACGCTGATGGTATCTTGAAATACTTTTACAAAGCGATCCCAGTAGAGCGTCGGCTTCCATACACGCCTGCTTCATAAAAACAATTTCTTCTAACATGGCGTTGATGCTCATTTGCATGTTGCGGCGCTGTTCCAGCCGCGCATAAAACTTGGCGACGAGTTCTTGACACTCTTCATGCAGACGTTTTGCCTTTGCGATGTAAATGAACTCATCCACGAGGTATTGGAACTTTTCAGCGAAAGTCTCACAGACTTCCAGAAAACGATTGTCGTGAACGTCTAATTCCTTTTCAGGAGTTGACAGAGCCATACCTACCTCGTGAATAAATAGATAAAGAAGCCAATTATTGACACAAAAGCCACCAACCCCATGCATGAATTAATCATGTCGTTCATGGTATCCGGCTGACGATTAGCTTTTACAAAAGCCAGGGCGTTGGCCTTAACGACCTTTACCTCTTCTTCAGACATCTGTTCTGTTGTTTTCACATAGCACCTCAGACCGCGTAATTATAAAGAATAGTTTTTTAACCCAAATAAATACTTCAAGAACTAACCCAAGTGACAATAAAACACCAAACAACCATAATAATTTTTGTTCAAGTGACATTGACTGCCTTTTCTCCTATTTAAGAAACTCCACTCTAATGTAGTGGATTTTGGTTAATGATAAACGCCCAACTTCTTCGGCGGTGGAAATGTAATCTCCTTGCCCACCTACAGTTAAAGAGATCTTTCTCTGATCCCGGATCATCTGACGGAACACACGCGCCTTTCTACCTTCAGGCTTTAGCAGTCCGCAAACATACCCATCAATAACTTTTACTTTTAATACCGTAGCACAGCGGTTAGTTTCGGGTGTGTGATCAGAGAGGCAGGGAGAACTCAGGATAGGTACATCACCTTGCTCTATAAGACGAGCGACGTTATGACGAAGTAGTGCAGAAAAATCCGCACTCTGCATGTCGATCAGTCTTACCCAGTAGAACTCAGTATCCTCATGTTTTACCATGGGTGAAATGAGTTCGTTGCCTCTTAGGGAACCGCGTTGCTTATAATGACTCTTTAAACTTGTCTTCATCTGTGATTATGTAGTTGGCGTTGCTGTCCGTGTAGTTGCGAGCTTGTTTAGCAATTTCTTTGCGCTCAAAGACACGATAGCGCAGCCCAGCATTAACCGCTTCCGGTCGTTGCAGGAACTCCATGATCGTGATGTTGTGTTTCTTGAGATCGGCTTCAATCAGTGCTGAAAACGCTTTGTCCCATTCATTACCGTCAGTAAAGAAAAGGGTCTTGTTGGTTGGTAGGACAATAAAGCCCCTCAGTGCACCAAACTCTGATTTCAAATAGAAAGGAACGTTGTTCTTGCCGATACAAACAAACTGCATGCGACCTTTACCGTCATCCCCCTCAAAGATAAAACCATGGGAGTATTGTTCTTTATACTGAACCACGCAATCGTTAAAGTCGTGGTAGTAAGCCGACCGTGGTTTCAGAATATCCATTGCCACCACATGCGTGTTATCTAATATGATCATCGTTTTTTCCTGATGAGGTTAAGAGACTTCGCAGAGATTTTCTCGTAATCTGTGGTGACCATGAAGTTGTCAACAAAAACCATAGTCTTATAGATTTCTTCTGCAGTTAATTTCAACGCATCGTAGAAGCGGTACGACCCGTTTGGTGAAATATACACGTCGTGCGGTGCATCACGGAAAGTGAGATAGTTATTCTCGTGCGCTACTGTATAAAAAGAACGACGTGTCATCAGCACTAAACGTAAATCTTGATCAAATTCAATGCGGGGATCGTCTTCCCTTAACTGACCTGATTCATAACGCCGAATATAAACCAACACCGGCTCCAGAATACGTTCGATCTGGTCGTTGTCAAACACATAAGCGATATCATTTTCCGGCGTAATGCGCAGCTTGCCTTCGGGAACTTCACGGAACTTATTGAGTCCGGCGATATTGCTTTTGTGCACCACCAAACGATCTGCAACGAGTTCACCGTTGCGATAAACAATCAAAGTCATAATACCTCCAGGTGGAGAGCCGAAGCCCTCCACCGGTTAGATTAACGTTGCGGGAAACGATGCGCCATGGAGCGCGGAGACGGGTTAGATTTTACCTGCGGCGCGGCGGCGGTTTTAACCGGCGTCTGCACAGCTTGACCAGTTGGAGTGTCAGTTAACACACCGTCCTGATAATAGAGTTTGTCGCCGGTTTCGAGGCTCTTGTAAGTTTCTGCATCGACGTTGAGACGCAGCAGAGAATCCTGGAACCCTACAAACAGTTCATCGCCGCCCGCTTTACCGGTTACAACCAGCGTAGTGCCGAAACGAACTTTACCGTGTTGCTTATCAGTGATCTTAATTGCTACAGACATAATGTCTCCTTAATAGTGGCGTGTATCCAACAGTTGTCGGATCTGTTCTTTGATAATAGCGGGTTCATTTTCATCATTGAGACGCCCGAGCTTGTCAAAGCTGACATAAGCCAAACCATCGGGACGAAACAGGATAGTGCGGACTTTGATTGAGACTTCTTTGTCTTCGCGTCGCACTTTAATACCCAAGCCTTTAGGCGAGTCTACCAGGGCTTTGATGATACTCTGCCACTTGGTTGACAGTTGGGTGTAGGGAACGGTAACGTGAAGCGTGATCTCACCAGTACTCAACATGGGTGATCTCCCCTTTCCAGTCGGTAATCAGATCAAAGTCTGGGGAATAGAACGGGTCATGTGGTATATCCACCATCAAAGTGTTAGAACGCTTTTTGTCATTGAAGCGCACACTGACAACCGATCCAATAATGTCCTTGCCTACTTTACTGGTATAGCGTTTTGCATTATAGATCGCTAACCCTTCAGGGGAGTTGATCTTTTCCCGCAACTGACGTTTTAAAGTGGGTGTCAGTTTATTGCCCACTAAGTTTAATTTACCTTTTACTAAAGCCATTTCTTTTACCCCTATACAAAGTTTTATTGTGTGAATACAGTATAGTAATATAGGTTTCAGATTAATTTAAAAAGCGTAAAAAAGCCCTGCCGGGTTTCCCCAGCAAGGCTTGTTATTAATTGCAGGTGTCAAGTCGTGAGCTTGATTTCTTTAATTTCTTTTATGACGCTTAACGTATTCTGTTTCTGTTCTGCAGAAAACTCATTAAAAGATTTCGACAGCACTAACTCCAGCGCACGTGTTAGCTCAACTTCCAAATTGTCCGGGGCAGCTTTTAATGTTTGTACCGCCACCAATAACTCTTGCAGAATATGCTTGGTTAAATGATCTACTTCGTTTCCGTAATGATCTTGCTTTTCCTGTAGTTGTTCGAAATAGATCTCCAATGCTGTTAACAATTGTGCTTGGTGACTTGCAAAGCATTGGTGTAATTCGCGACTCAGTTCTTTTCGAAACCGCTTGCTCGTGTAGCGAGGAAAGAGTACACACTTGATACCGTCCCAAACCACAAGTGCCGCTAGCAACGCTAGAAACCCTTTTACAAATTCCATCTGCTACCCCCTCAGTAACGGCCTAACCAATCAAATAAAGAAATGACGAAACAAGAAACCAAAGACAACAGCAACAATCACCCAAACAAGTATGGTGGTGGTCATTACACGGTTCCTATTTTTTAAGCTGCGGTATACAGCATAGTATTTAGTGTTTCGTCTGACGGGGAGCGCGATACGTGTAGAGTGTGTGTCTGGCGGTATCAGAGAACGGATCTACGTCAATCAGTATACCGTTTATTTTAATGGTAATCAATGCTGAGAAATATTGTCCGTACATAGTCAGCTCGACAAAAAAAAATAAAGAGTAAGAGGGGAGCCGAAGCTCCCGTCCTATTATAATGCCATGCTTGCTTTGCGTGGCTTGTAGCTCACGTTCAGCACGCGGAAGATTTTACCTTCCTTGTCCACAGTATGACAGAGTTTAAAGTTCATCTCGTCATTGGCTTCGATGGCTTTGCGCAGCTCAACATACTTAGGACCGAACGGACGGATAACCGCCGTGACATGTCCCTGTTTGCCTTCGCTGTTGTTGGCCATGTGGATCTTGACTTCATCGATCTTGAAGCCCGTGGTAGTAAACGGAACTTCATGGAACTGGCAGTATTCAACATCAGCGTTAACGCCCTGCTGAGTGCCGTGGTTGGTATTGACGTAACCGCTACGCAATACACGCGTAAAAGTCTGACGAAGATCAGTAGCGAGTTTTACGCCATGATCTTTGCCGCCTTTACGGTTATCGAACAGGGTGACGCGGAAACCTTTCTCGCCTTCGTTAACTGCAATTTCTTCATTGATCTTCATAAACATGGGTAGTGCCTCTTGACTAGTTAATAAGAATATCTAAAAAAGAACCCCCACAATAAGGGGGCGAACCTAATCAGCGGTTCTCAGGGGTTTTGTCCTGTTCTTGTTTAGATACTCTCCTTAATAATTGGCGGAGCAGTTAAAAACCACTCCGCCGCCTTTTATTACAGGTATGCCGCCATTTCAGCAGTCGGTGCCGGGATAGCAGCCGGGGTTACTGTGTCGATGGTTTCAGCAGCGCCTTCGATGATTTCGGAGCTCACCAGGCGGTCCTGTAAGAACTCACCCAGCATCACGCCGCCCAGACCCAGCGCAGTACCTGCGGAAGCTGCCAGGCCAGTTTTCACCAGCTCAGGCAGTTTGCGAACAGCTTCGATCTGCGTGAACAGATAGTCCGAACCGAAGTAAGAAACGGCCGCACCGCCCAGACCACCCGCGACAGCACCAACACTGTATTTGTTGTTAGCTACAATGTTGAAACCTGCTGCTGCCAGGGCAGTACCTGCTGCGATGAACTTCGGCTGTAACCAACCTTTGTTCGCTTCTTCCAGACCGATCAGAGACTGTTCAATCTCTTTGGCCATGGTTTCGTTGATCTCAGCAATGGCTTCTGCCGGCGCCTTACCGCTTTCGATGGCTTTGTCATACGTCGCCACCGCTTGACGGGAGACGTTGAGTTCAGTCATCTGCTCAGGCGACAGCTCTTCACCACGCTTGATGCGTGAATCCAATTCAACGGTTTTACGACGCTGAATTTCGATCGTGCTTGCCACACCGATATCTTTCAATACCGGGGTGTTCAGATCGTACTCACGCAGCTGCGGCACAGTGTAGTGCAGGCCAGTGCGTTTGTTAACGATCGCCACGAAGTCACCAAAGCACTCTGGTTTGATCATGGTCTGCAGCTCAGAAGCATACATGTGTTTGATGTAGTCTTCGTGAGCGTTCTCTTCACGCATAACCTTAACCGCCTCGATGAACGACTGCGCCGCGATCATGGTAGGAGAACGGTTCTCAATTACTGCGTGAACTGCACCGTTGTTCTGCTCAGCGTTGTTGTTGGTAGCTTCGTTGCGGTTAGTGTTTTTGTTAGACATGATATATACTCTCTCAAAGTTATATTAGGTTAAAGGATGTAAAAACATTTCCTATGTTCATACACCCAAGTAATATAGACTTGAGAAAAACTGTAATCTAAATAACAGGCAAAAATAAAGAGGTATTATTAACCCTATCCTGCGAGGGATAGGGTTAATAAGTTATTTAATTAGCTCTTGAAAGCGAGTAAACAAGATACGGAAATAGAGTTCAGCCGGAACTCCGTCTTGCGCGCCCAGAGAGAAAGCATCGTTAACTTCCACCAACGCCCATTTGCCGTTGATCTTGCCCACGTCAAAACTTCCCCGCGGATAACCAAACTCTGTTAGAAGGTTGGCGATCTCACGGTTCATGTTGGCGAGTTCATGATCTTTAATACGACAGTGGATGTCGGCTATCTGACGCTGCTCATCCATGAAGTAATAGACGCGATTCTCTTCCGTAATCTCTACCGGGTCACACACATGTATCGGTGTGTTCTGCGAGACACCCTGCAAACGGAAGTCATCAAAGTCATGACACACAAACCCAGGAAAGCGTTTGACATCACGTGCTGGCTTAATGAACTTCGGAAGATCAGACAGCTTGAGATCTTTGAGTTCCATCTGCTCTACACGACGACGCAGATATCCCAAGACACAATACGGGTAGTCGTAAGGCAGAGGAAGTTCTCTCTCGTACTTACGCAGCACCTCGCGCATAAAGCCGATAGATCCCGAGGCAAAGACAAAGGTGTCGGGCAGGGCGAGCTTTTTAACTTGCTTCTTACCCACCGGAACCACATCAACGGTATTACCGAAGTTCTTTTCCAAGAACGTCTTGATGAGCTCTTCCTCCTTGCCAAATACCCCCGTGCCTTTCTGTTCTAACCAAAAGACATGTTTCACAGCGTCTCCCCTCTACGAATTTTATCCAACGTTTCTGCACCGTCAATAGACTTAACAAATTCGTCACGAGGCGAACGAATATGGTATTCTGTCTTTGTTTGTATCTCGCCCTTTAAATTCGAGACTACTACCGTTAAGACGGCGCCATAACAGTGGTGATATTTTTCCAGCGTGGCGGCGTACCGTAAATTATTAATTGATTCACAGTGGTTAAACCGCCCGTTGGAGAAACACACCTTGCTTTTAAGCGTGCGGAAATCTTCCTCTTCATCGCCATACTCCCGAAGGTGGACTTGAATGCCCAGCGTCTTAAGCGTTTGTTCAATGGCACGATATAAAGAAAGGTGTTCGAAGTTGCTTTCATCGTAAGGTAGTGCCAGCAACGCCATCTGTTTAAAGATATCGGCCAGAGTCACCAATCCGTAGTCGTATGATTGCATGTCAACGGTAAATGTCGTTTCACCCATAGACACTGAACTAAGCCCAGACGACTCGCCCAAATGAAAGATAAATGGATGACTCAAGTTGCCTGTTTTAATTTCCCATTTACCGCGGTGTACTTCAGTGATAACCATAATGATTCCTTAAAGTTGCGTGCATAAACCTTACGCCTGTTGAGGGGCGTAAGGGAAGTGTTATTGTAAATCGCGAACGGTTTCGTTGGTGAACTGCAAAGTTTTGCCCAGCCAGTGGTCCATGCCGGTTTTGACAATCTCCAGCGTGTAGTCGTCGGGATTATACACCAGCGACATGTGCAGCAGAGCAGTGCCAAAAGAGTGCTTGTAGCCAGCCTCTACCAGACGCTTGAATTCGCGATGCAGGCCGATAGAGTGCAGTTCCATAACAATGGCTTTACCGAGTGGTTTAAAGCCGATTACGGTGGCTTCAAACGTGACGTCAGGGTTGATAACACAGCGCGGTTCTTCACACTCCTGTTCGTCATACATCAACGTAACGTGGAAGGGGAATTCCGACACGGGTTTTAAATCTAAGTCCGCAATTTCGCGACTCATCACCCGCTCTTGATCTTTGACCAAGTTAACGGAGACGTAACCGAGCTTTTTCATTCTGGTTCCTTAATTGAATAATGAAACGTTTCATAGCATCCCTGCGACGATTCCAGCTACGGTACTTGCTACGACGCTGAAGGTATTTGCGTAATCCCATCGGTAACGACTCACCATACGGTTTCAACAAATACTCGACAAAGATGGCGCGGTCACGTCCATTAAAATAATAACCCTGCAAATTCTCTATTGATTTAATTGCACTGCCTTGATAGAAAGGTGGTTCATCGTCTCCCATGTCATTAACCTGTAACGCTTTAATGCCTTTGCGATTGATACCATCTGGAAAATAGGCATCGAACACAAACCCATTCTCCTCTACCCAGACATGCCAACCGCCCGCGTGGATGGTTGGTGAGAGCCCTTGTGCTTTGGCAATGACATACACCAGCGTTGCCATCACGTAACAGTCACCATTATTAATCTTTGTCGCTAACGGTAATTTGCTGTTGGGCTCTTGCTTTTTATACAACGCACGGAAATGCGGCAGTAGGCTGCGGATGATACGGCCGTACTGGTCGCGTTTCTCATGAACCTGGGACATATCCAACATCTTGCTCCGTGGGGTTTTTGAGTGCGGCGGTAGCGGCTTCATCTGCCATGTCATTGTACTTGTCTCCGGAATGACCTTTGACTTTAAAGAAGCGTACTTTGTTCTCTTTCAACAATGCATGCATCTCTTTCCACAGGTCGAGGTTTTTAATGGGTTTCTCGATACCGGTTTTCCAGTCGGTATTGATCCACTTCTTACGTGCCCACGCCCAGACCCATGCACTACAGCCCTGTTTGACGTAGTTCGAGTCGAGGTAGACGTCAAAGGTTTTGTTGGGGCCGAATTCTTTCAACAGCGCAATCAGTGCCATCATCTCCATGCGGTTGTTGGTTGTTAAGTGGTAGCCTTTTGATAAAGTGAGTACTTCTTCACTGCCTTCAATCGGGAGTATAACCCCGTAACCACCGGGACCTGGATTCGGATTGGCGCCGCCATCCGTATAGGCCACTATTATCTTTTCATCCACTTTTTACTCACCTTAATAAAAGGGGGAGGTTGCCCTCCCCAGTGTGTGTTACCAGCCGTGACTATAACTTGGGGCTTCCAGTTTCTTTACAGAAGCCACGGTGCGGGCAACGCCGATGCGGTCACGCAGGGTTGAGGTGACATGACGAGAAATGGTGTTAGCCAATTCGCCTGCGCCCAACGACTGCTGTACCGCGCGTCCTATGTAGAGCTCCATCTGCTCATCATGGTTATCAGAAGAGAAGTGCTGCGGGATGCGCCACGGACGATAACCACGACGGTCTTCTTCTTCCAGCAGGCTGCGCTTGGCAGTTTTACCCACTTCATAAACGCTGTTGCCATATTCATCGGAGCCATCAATACCCAGCCAGAACGATTCACCGCCGTTAACCAGCGTAATCATCAGGCGTTCAGAAGCCTGAACAACCGTGAGGTCGTAGATGCTGTTGACTTCGATGTTGCCGTTGGAACGGAACTGCACAGAGCGCGTGTGGTGGCAGCCGGTGTTCTTAACTTCAATCGAACCTTTCGCTGACAGATGAATACCCGTTAAACGAGAGTTACCGACGTTCGCGCTTTTGCCTGACACGCTACAATCTTTGAGCTCGCTTTTAACGATGTTGTAGTACACATCGGTGATACGAACATCTTGCAGGGTAGACTTACGGATGCTGTTGCGACCAAACGGCTTTTCAGTGCCGTTAGCGTTAACTGCTATGAGTGAGCTGTCTTTTAACCACAGGCCTTTCAGTGTGCCGCGATAAATATCACCAGCGATAGCGCGTGAGTTATCGACGATCACATCTTCCCAGGTCTGGCCCTGAATGACGTTGTCTTTCATGGAGATGACGTTGGTTAAATCAGACCCCATCACAAACATGACACCCGGGCCGCCGGTCAGTGAGTTACGCGCACTATCCCACATCGACGGCATACGGAGTTTGTCATTGAGCTCTACACGGCTGCCGTGTTCAATGACCAGCACCTGAAACAGTTTGGTTTGCGACAGTCGGTCACGCAGGGAAGTGATCATACCGCCGTCACGGAAACGGTCTTTGGCGTTCAGCTCGAGCGCATAAACGTAGACGTCCCACTGTTTCTCTTCGCGCTGCAGCTGCACCCAGCTTGCACAACGATCAAAACGGTAATCAAAACCAAAACCGCGACCGGTTTCCAGAATTTGATTCAGGTGGCCTTTGATGCCTTTAACCTGCGGCTCGATCTTTTCACCGTTGATGATAAGGGAACTGCCCGCATCGTCCTGATTACTGTCCGGATAACCCCAGACCGATTTCAGTGTGGTACTGGTGATTTTGTCCAGCTCAATGGCAGAGAGTTCAGCCAGCTTCACCGATACCTCTTCGGATTGCTCGCCGAGTTCATCGCGATGCCACGGCGCTTTGAGCAGGGGTGCGGGTTTCACCGGCTTTTCTTTTACCACGGCAACTTCGGTAACCACTTCATCAGCGGCTTTGTTTTCCACTGCCGGTAATGCTGCTGTTTCTTCAATCACAGTGACTTTCTTTTTATCTTGTGCTTTTGACATTTCACTACCCTTCTACTTTGAATTAACGGTTAAGACCACGGGCCAGCTGATCGAGATTGCCATTGAGGTTTTCTTCTTTCAGGAAGATAAAGACCTTGCCGTTGCTGGTTTGACGGATTTCCTTGTTGTGCCAATCGGCGAAGAAAGGCAGTTCACTGCGGTCAAGCACCGCGCGAATACGCACGGAGTTCTCTTCCACGATATAGTCGACTTTGTCCTGCATGTGCATGCGGAAGCTTGCCACTAAGTGAGCGGGACCTACGATTTCAATTTCGTCGAATTTCATAATGCTTTAATCTCCTTAACGATCTGATTGAACTCGGTATCACGGCGAACGTGCAGCAGTGGAATACCCAGTTTACGGCCTTCTTTCATGGAGTTGGTTTCGGTGTCATCTACCGTCGCCCCAACGATCACGCACTTAACCTGCTTGTTAACGCGTGGGACGACCTCTATGCCACTTTTCAGTAACAACTCCGCTATGACATTACGGGGTGAATCAAACACGCCAGTGAGCACTACACGCACTAATTGCGGACGTTGTGTATCGGGTCGCACGGTAACGGCCGAAGCAAAGCGTTCGATATAGCGCATCTCGGCTTTGTCACTGCTGTGCTTTAACAAGCTTAATGCTTTTGCCGGTGTTACCGCAGCACGTACACGATCAGCATCTTTGATAAACAGCAGGAAGTTATCCAGCGTTCCCAAATGATAACTGAGCTTGGCTGACTCGGTGACACCAAACTCCGCCATGTTCAACACGTAGATGAACTGGCTCAGCGTCATCTTGCGGGCGTTTTGAATGGCGTTGTAGTGACGAGCCGGGATTTGCGAGGTATCCAAACTAAACAGATCGAGAGGGCGTTTGATAAGCCCCCGCCCTACCCACTCTTCCAGTGTGGCTTCACCTAATCCCTGAATGTCTAACCCCTCTTTGCTCACGGCGCGCTTCAAGGTACTCAGCAGCTTATCAGTACAGCCTTCGGTGTCGTTACACACCAGAGACGGTCCAATACGACTTACCGGACCTTTACAGCATGGACACTGCGTCGGTAACGTAAAGCGTGGGTCTTTGCTGGCTTCCACGATGGCGTGCAGATGAGGAACACAGTCACCGCTCATGACCACACGGATCTTATCACCGTGACCGAGCTTCAGGCGCAGGAAGTTACCGGCATTGAACAGATTGGCTTGCGTACATTTGCTGCCATCAATGTCGATCTCTTCATACACCAGCTTCGGCACAATCTGGTTTTTATTTACAGACCAGATTACGTCTCGTGCTTGCGTGTCACCAAACAAGGTGTTGTACTTAAAGGCAATAGACGAGAACGGCGCGCGGTCAGTATTGCTGTCAACTTTAACATGATAGTCCAGCTGATTGGCTTTTAACACATAGCCATCAAACGGGGCGTTCTTGTTACGGGCGTGTGACAACAAATCTTTCTCACTAACCAGCTCAGGAATGTCAAAGCCTTTCTCAGCCAGCCAGTTACGCACTGCTTTACCGGTGGTGAACTTCAACGCCTTTGCTGCGTTAGGGGAAATCTCATACGCACTCAACGTGATCTTGCCACGCGCATGACGAGTCGGTTCAGCAGAACGCACCCAACCCGACACCTGATTACGCTGCTTCTCGATCTTGACGCCGCTGGCTTTGAGTTCATCGATATCGTAGAACGTTAAATGTGCTTCACAACGAATGTCAGCATGGTCAACGTCACGGAACTCTTCGATGTACTCGGGCAGATGTTTAAAGAGCTTGGCGTTGTGGGAAACGTCTTCACCCTTCTCATTGCTGCCTTTGGTCAACACGTGCACCAACTTACCGTGACGATAAATCAGCTCAATAGCCAAACCATCGAGCTTGGTTTCGATATAACAATCCCCATAAAGCTTCTTATAGAAAGCATACTGGTTAAAGTCATAAGTCCGGCGCAGTGAGATAAACGGGCGAAGGTGGTCAACCAGTTTCAGCGGGCTCTTGTTTTCAAAGATGCTCACAGCTTTGTTCTCACCCTGAATGGCCTCTAACTCTTTAATCAAGCTAGGGTTGTCATCCAGCAAGGCGGTGAGGTTAAGCTTCAACAGGTCGTACTCGCTGTCACTGATTTCGCTTTCATCAAGCACAAAGAACAAGTGATCGTGGTAGTCGATTTGTTCTTGTAGTTTTAGTGCTTGTTCAATGAGTGGTGTTTCCATAGCGGATCCTAAGAAAATAATAATTCAGTAATATGCTGGTTTAGTTTGATAATATTGTCAGCTTTACGCTGTTGCATATAGCGAGGAATCACATGCTGTTTCTCCCAAATAATCATGCGACTATCGGTATCCAGTACATTATCACCGTAGATAGGGTTATCATCAACCAGCACGAAATGGGGATGGAGTTCCTGGAGAAAGTCTAACTTGTTGGGGTTAGTGGCCTTGTCCAGCACGTAGACATGCTTCATTGGCACACCCGGAAAATCACGCAGCAGTGCACGTGCAGTGAGTTCACCGGTTTTATCGATGCTCTTGCGATGCGTGCATATGCCTACGTCAATGCGACCGGCATTGACCAGATCGATAATCAAACCGCGGATATCGGGATCAAACGGTGCGGCGATAATAAAGCCTGTTTTACGCAAGCCGTGTTCCCACACCACGTCATCAATGAGTTTTGCCAACGGGGAGCCCAAACGGGTGAGGTCTTCACGCAGCGTCAGGAAGTCCTGCTTGGGAATATGTAGGTGTTCCATCATAATGCGGTCTACTTCATCTAACTGCTTTTTGTTGCGCAGATAGGTAATGATGTTGCTTTCGATGTATTTGCCGGTTAGGTAAACAACGTCATCCAGGTCAAAAAAGATAATAGGTTTCGTGCTTTTCATTTATAGTGAATCTCATAAGTGTGTTAAATAAAGAAGGGGTGTGACCCCCCTCTTTATTGGCGTGATTTATTATGGTTTGATTTGTGTGGCGACAAACTGCAATGACGCTTCGACATCGAACTGATCAGTAAAGCCCGTGGCCAGGCATTCAGCTTTACCGTTGTTAAAATTGATATAACCCAAAACTAAAGAACCCACCATGACACAGAAACTGGTGGTATTGTTTTCAACGATGGTAACGTTGCACGGCATGCCTTGAGAAGCATTTATTACGCCGTTGTTAATGAAGCATGGTAATGGAGACTTCTTCATTGTTATCGCTCTGTAATTGCGCAATCAGTTGTTCGTACTTGCTGTTGTTAACCAGCTCGGAACACTGCTGCTTGTGTTTGCGAATTTTAGCATTCATTTTCTCGCGGAACTGTGCTACCGTGGCGATTTTGCCGTTCACGGTAAACATGCTGCCGTTGCCTCGGGAAATCCGTACGTACTTCGACACCTTGGCATTGGGATTGCCTTTCAGTATCTTCTCCGCACCATAGAGTCCCACAAACCAACTCATATAGACATCGCCGTCTGTAACCGGTCGATGTACCTTGCTTTCAAGGTATTTACGGTTCTCTGCTAAACCTGCTGCACCCACAAGGATGTTTGCCCGTTTGTTGTGGACAGAACTTTTAGCAGAAACGCCCATCTTACTGGCATGTTTCTTGAGATCATTTCGCCATTGTCGGTCGCTGTACTGCATGGCACCCTTTACCGACGAATACTTGTTATGAACGTTATTACCAAAATTACTTTCGATGTACAACACCGCGGTCAACAGATCCGCACTGGTACCGGACTTCTTCTCTGCTTCTAAAATGTATTGATCGATTTTTGCATAAGCCTTTGCATCGGCTTTGGATATCCCCGGACCACTGTAGCTTGCGTGAGCTGTGGTTAACGAGCACAGAGCCAGTAACGCACCCAAAAGAAAAGTTTTAACGATGGACATGATTTTGTTCTCCGACATTTACACAAGGTAGAGCAAGCTTTTACACTTGCATCTACCCTAATAATGTAGGTCTAAAATTAATTAGCCTTTTTGTATGATAGTGTGTGCATTGACTTTCCCCTGAATGGTTAACCCTTCACGATTAATCGCGATGATATTTGGGTTGTTGAACATCCCATGCTGTGCTGCGTAGTGCGATACCATAAAGAGTTGTTCGTGCTCTTTATCAGCAAAGATGCTCTGAATGTACGCGAAGAAACGTGTCCGGTTAACTTCATCCAGAAACGCACCTACCTCATCCATAAACATCGGGAACCAATTTGGTTTGTAACGCATACCGACTTTACGAATAGCCCAGTTAAGGATTTCGCTTTCGCCAGCTGAACAATCAGAGATGTCCGCCGCTTCGGTATTTTGTCCATTCACCACGGGGAAGCGATACGTGAGATCGCCATTATCTTTGTTACACGGTTTCAGCATCAAGGTAATTGAACTGAACTCTTTGATAATCGCATTAGTGTTACCACAGAACGTTTTGATAAAATCAAGCATGAGTTTACCAATAAAGCCTTTGTTGGGACACAGGGAATCCATCAAAGCCTTCACGATCTTGGTGCGGCGTTTTAAGCGCTGAATGTCTTGGTCAATCGAGTCAACCACAGAGTGCAAACTCTTGCTGCGAATGATTTCCGACATGCAGTGGTTCTTTTCTGCCGTGCGACCCGCAATCCCAAAATCCACCTCTTTCTTGAGCTGGTAGTGGAACTCGCCGGTAAGCGCGGCTTTAAAAGAACGCAGTTGAGTTTTAAAGAGCGACAGTCGTTCGTCGTACTTTTCCATTTGCTCCAACAGATAACGATCGGTGCGTAACCGCACATTGGCTGAACGCATTGCGACGTTATGGAAGTTGATGCTCTCCTCGGATTGCTTGATCTGTTTGATCAGCGTTCCTATATAATTTTGCTTAAGGAGATTAATCTGGGAAGTATTGACCTGCTGCTCTTTCTCCAACGGCTTGATATTCTCCACTGCATCGTCGTAATCCGCCAGACGATCAATGGCGTTCACTAGGTTTACCCCGTTGACTTTGCCAATGTCGTACTCACGAATCACCATCGCTAAATCCGCATCGGTATAGCGCTGCTGACGCAGGAAGTTATACAGCGCCTGCATGCTCAAGAACCAATCGCTGTCGTTCTCAATCAACACATCCAGCTTGGCAATCTCGACGTCATAGTGACCAACCTGTTTGGTTAATCCTGCGATCGCCACCTCAAGCAAGTTAATGTCCTGTTCAGTGACCCCAACTTTAAAGGTGTGGTCGCATTTGGGACACTCTACGCTCTCCATGCCACGGTAATGCGCTAATCGGTGCTGCTTCTCCTCTAACATGTGTTTGGTTTTGGAACGCTCGTTGCCCATGAGGTCGCGTTTGCTTACCCATTCCTGATACATCTGACGGGTCAGATTCGGAACAGAGCTCGGCGTCACGTTAATGAGGTACTGCTTCATCTCGCTTAACGCCACCACAAAGCGACTACCGAAATTCGCGTAAGCTTCCATCAATATACCATGGTCATTCAGGTAAGTTTTCAGGTTGCTGCGCTTTTCATTCCAGTGCTTGAGGTCAGCTTCAATGGCTTTGGCTCGCTGCTCCAGCACCTTGGGATCCTGCTGAATATCCTTTAAGCTTACCTGTTCGTTGAGTTCAGCCAGCTTCTTGGAATGGTGCTCCTGTTTCTGCTGATGCGAGCGCAAAAAGTTCTCGTGGTGAATAACGCGATTCTTGGCTTGTTCCCGCGACAAACACTCGGGGTTAGCCACGGTGAACTTCAACAGGAAACTTGCTGTGTCCGTTAGCGCTTCATGCATACGACGTAACTGAGGATGCTCTTTGGCCAGTGACAGTCGACCTACCATCAGCAAGCCTTCACGAATCTCTTCGTCCAGCGTGGCCACACGTGACAACAGTTCGTCTTCAGAAAGCTTGTTCAGCGTTTCCAACGTTTGCTTTTCAATGGCGTAACGTGAAATCTGATTACGCAGTGCGCCACGCAACGAGTTCCATTCATCTTTAAGCTTGCCGTAAACATCCATGGCATAACTGGTGTCATTGGGGTAAAGATCCATTAAGAAATCTTTACGCTTAGCCGGTGACATGCTGTTGAACAAATCCGTGATGTGCAGTCCACTCAAGATCTTTGCTGTGGCCTGTGTAATCCCGAAGTGGCTCTCTGCCAGCATGCGCTGTGCGGTTGCCGTGTTGCCGGTGTTAAGGTTCTCACCATCAACTTCGAATTTGTGGTAGCCCTCTTTCCCCATCACTGAGGTCATTTTATAGATTTTGCCATTGTGCAGGATAGAGATAATCTTTGTGCCACCATCTTCGAATTTTGATGTGTCAGGCGGGAAAGGATGTAACTCACGCATGATGCTGCTTTTACCGGCACCGTTGGTACTGATAAAGATGTTGATTTGATCTTTCGTCACCATCTTTATTTCTCTGACGTTACTGGTCGCCAAAGGTATGAAACCCTTTAAATAGAAATCTAAAATCATGACGGTTCTCTTTCTATCGTATGTTCAATAAACTTACACTAAAATATAGGTAGTCCAGTATGAATGTATTGCAATGGGTTGGGCAGTCAACTGTGGCTTCCACCAAGGAAACCAATTCGCACGAGATTATGGTTTATTCGCCGCTGTTGTTTCCTACCGCAGACGGTGGCGTTACCGCTGATGTGGCGCGGGTTAAGAAAGAAGGCGTGGATGCACAGGGCAAGAAAGTCAACACTGACATGCTGAAAAGCAACAAGGTTGTGCCGGCCACGTGGAAACCCATTGGTGAACCCAACCGCTTAACCCCGCCTGATCTGCGTGAGGGCTCCCAGGTCAACCTGTATCAGTTCTCGGGTAGCTCAGAGTACTTCTGGACCACCTTTGGCTTTGCGGCCGAGACAATGCGCTGTGAGACGATTGTGTACGGTTGGAACGCCATGCCAACCGATAACGAAGATTCCAAGTACGATCTCTCGAAGTACTACACCATGATTGTGGATACGCGCACCGGCCAGATGTCGCTACGCAACAGTAATGCCAACGGTGAGAAAAGCATTATTGAGGCCAAGTTCAACTTCATGGAAGGTCACTTCATGATGTCGGGTGCGCAGAACTCGCTGCTGATCTGGGATGACCTAAACCACTCCTTTACCTACCACAATGCCGAAGAGTCGGTGTTGACAGTCGACAAAGATAAAATGTATGCCTTTACCAAGGGCGGGATCATGCTTCAAACCGACGATGACATCAGCATGCAGTGCAAGAGCTTCCTGCTGCAAGCCAAAGATGTCACCATGAACGTAGAAGACCAGACCACCATTAATTGTCCTGAAACACAGCACAACGGCAACTTAACGGTAGACGGTACCATTCACTCCACAGGTGACATGAAATCGGATTCCACAGTAACCGGCATGAGTGGAGTAAAAACCGGCGCGGGTATTGATGTGGATAAACATAAGCACCCTAACGGGAATAACGGTAACGATACCGGTCCGGCTAAAATGTAAACATAAATATAACTACTGCTCCTCGAGGAGCAGTAGTTATAGTGTTATTGGTTAATCCAAGTATCGATAGTAAAGACATACCCTCCCGGTCCGTCATCTGGATCATTGACTTTAAAGATCAATGTATAGTCGTTTCCAGCACTTGGGTTTTGTTGGACTGCATAACGACCACGTCCGTCATTTTTGGTAACGTTAGCACCAAAGCTGGATGAACGACCTATGCCCGGCCTTGCCAAAGCTGGGACGTTAATGGCGGCCGCCACATAGTTACCGTAATCCTCAAAACCTGTCCCTCTTAACCCAGGATTCCACGCCTGTCCACCCACAGTACTGTCGCGGGAATAAGAACGCCGGTCATTATTAAGACGCATCGTTAATGTTCCCAAACGCATGTTGTACTCAATGATTCCGCTATCATCAATGACAAATGAAATTTGCCCTACGGTCATAGCCGGTTGAATCCAATACGCGGCACTTGACAGTCCACTGTAACTTGCTGAGAGTGCACTTCTTGCTTGACCAGCTATCGATCCGTTAACGCGCAATTGAGTATAGTAACGATTATTACCATCTCGCGGGTCTTGGAACTGAACGTATACACGCACAGCTGTTCCGTTAGAAGCATTACCCACATTCCAGTTAAGTGATGAATTCCACGGGCCGTTAGGGTAAAGGCTGTATAAAAACAGGTTTGATGTTCCCCCTTCACCATTGATGGTAAAACTAGTGTTGGGGAATGTGTCATCAAGGTTTAACGTGACGACCACCGAACCAATAGTGGCATTGTTAATGTCACCGGCACTGCGTTCATTTCCAGCATTATCAAAGTAACGAAAACTGATTGCGTCACTACGCACAGCCACCAAGTCATAACCAAACACGGGTGTTAGCCACGTAGGCGGTTGCCAATCCCCGCCCGGCGTTAGCCGCAAACGTGCTGCGGCATGTTCCGTGCGATCATAGTTGTTTGCTGTGCGAACAAACACCCGTATCGACCCATTGCGAGGAATGACATTCTTTTCCACTTCCAACGTTTTTACCCAGGGACCACCTGCACTCAGTGAATAAGTAAACGGACTGGTTGAACCGGCAACATCGATGTTAGATAAAAAGAACCACGGCCAAATGAGGTCGCGGCTGCTTTTAAACTTGATATCAATGTAGCTGATACGACCCCGCCCACTGGTGTCGGTGACCTGGTTGTTCACGTCGTACTGCGTGTACTCAATCGTTCCCTCAAGGATCGCTTTAACCCAGTCGTAATCAACTAACATGGTTCGCCCTTACGTATCGCGGATAACGTCTTTATAACGGAAGAAGTTTGTCGCGCCCAACTCGCTACCGTCATTCTCCACGAACGGGATCGTCGCACCTTTACGTGTGCTACTAATGAGGTGTTTGTCCAGAACAATGAAACTACGGGTATAACGCACCCCGGTGCCGTCATTGTCGTAGCCGATCATGATCGCGTTGTTATCGGGTTTCTGTTCCGCATCGTAACGATTCAACTCAATGATACCGGTGTTCTCTTCCAGGTAGAAATAACTCGGCCAGGTAGAGTACGCCAGTTCATGCGTTTCATCCACCGAGATGCCCACACCGTTGATTACACAGCGGTAGCCTTCAGGAATGATAACCAGCTTCTGATTCGACAACTGGTAGGGTTTAAACGTCACCGAGGTATCACGCACATTGGTTAACACCACATCAGACACAATGGGGGTTGTACACTGGAACAAGCCAACACGTGGAATCAAGGTCAGTGGATAGTGATCATCTGCAACGTCAAAGAACTCGGTACCTGCAAACGCTTTAGCCGGCACTGTGGCAATCGGTTTCAGCGTAGGTGTGGTAGCCAGGAAGTTATCGGTCGAGAAGGTCACATCACCGCTCATGTCGTTCCATGGACGGTTCAAACCAAACACCCACTGGTTGTCACTGACTTTATATGCCAGCAAATCACAGTGGCGAGAATGCAGTCCATCGTTGCTCTGACTGACGGCATTGCCTTTGGTCGGCGTGGTTAGCTGCGATACCACGGTAAGCGCAGTATCGGTTTTCAGCCCCAGGGTCAGGGTGTTACCGCTCAGGGTATAGGGAACGATCGCTGCATGCACAATGGCACATCCGTCACTCCACCAACACACTGCGCGTTGACCATTGACCACAAACACGCCCATGTTCGGAGACAGCGGATACTGGCTCTGCTGACCGTTATAGGTCTGCTGTACCACAGCGGCTTTTGCAGCCTCTGATGCTTTCAAACGCATCACAATCAGGGAGTTTGCCGACAGTGTGACTTTGCCCCCCAACACCACGGCTCCGGCAGCGTAGTTAAACGAACTGTAACCAGTGTAGTCATTGCGGCTGGTAAAGTTCAACGCGCTCATCGTTACCCCGCCCGTTACCGAGGACATCGAACACAACGCATCAGGCAGTGTGGTCACCAGATCACGTTCAGTAATCAGATCAGGGCGAGTAATACCGTAGATCTTGGACGTGCTATCGTACTGCGTGTTGCTTCCGGTTTGCCACTGCAGCTCTTTGTGTTTGTAACCAAAGCGATCCACCGCCAAGCAGTAGCTAAGGTAGCTAACCTGATTGGTGTCTTGCGACAACGGCAGAATACGCTCCGGCATTTCACCCAGAGAGAAGTGACGCGTTGGCACAAACATCTGCGTTACGCTGTCCTTCACTGGTCGACTCAGCTCTGGGTTCTCCAGCAGCGGAATCACACCCTTCATGTCAGTGGGCGACACTTTGATGCGCAGACAGGTTGGGGTGGTGTAACCGTTTAAGATCAAACCGTTGTTGTTGATCACGCCCGGGTTCTTCACCAGGTTCAACAGGTTCGTGGGGTCGTTGTCTACCAACCACTTACTGTTTGCCAGATCCGCTTCGGTGAAGATGCGGTCTTTGCTGAACCCTTTCAACATGTCAATCGCACCGGTATCCGCAATAACCAGTTTGCCTGGGTGCACAGATTCCGTGAACGTAAAGACCTTCTTGAAGCTCTTGCCGTTGATGGTTAGGGTTACCGGTATGCTGATGTTCATCAAGAACTCCAGGTTCAGGTAACGCCAATCTGCACTGATGGTGGGTTGCTCGCCGGCTTTGAGATCCACGGTCAGCGTCACACCCGCACCCAGATTAAAGAAGTCCGCCAAAGTCATCGTACGCGTTTTGTTGATGCTGTCGTTAACGTTGTTCATGTTAACGGTGTTGTACGTGGCCTTGTAGCTGCTGCTTACAATCTGTGTGATGGTGGGGTTGGACTCCGGATCGTTAACACCGAAGAAGTAGTGACCGACGCTCAGCACGTTGTTCGCGTAGCTGGCGCTCAGCAAACACCCTTTGTGGGAGATATCACCAAACGTAGAGCTCAGTACCACGAAGAAGTTACCAGAACCTGGCACACTGCTTGCGTAGTTATAGATGCCCTTGTTTGCCAATGGACGGAAGATGCCGATGCGACCTTTGTTGTCCAAGGCACCTTTCATGTTCCAGCCCGCCCCCAATACAGCGTAGAGATTTGACGCTCTTCGTTGAGGCCAATGCTCGACCCCATCTTCACGGTATCTGAATAGTACAGCGAATAGGGTCCTGCGTTGTTGGCAGGGTACTGTGGGGACACGATTACACGGTCACCGTTCATGATCAGGGTTACCGGTGCTTTCTTAAAGAACAGCGGATTACCCGGGTCTTTGGCAGCACGGTCAAACTGATCAATGTGGTGCAGGGCTGCAAACGGCATGCGTACGTTTTGCTGGAAGTCAGTGGCGTTGAATCCGCTCACAGACTGCTTGATAGCCGCGTTCATACCTGCGGGCGTAACAAACGCATCGTCCACAAACTTCAGGTGATCGTTGGTGGTAGCGGTACGGAAGTTATCCACCTTTTCTCGATCAATGGTTTCTGCGGTTTCACCATGAACCGGTCCCGTTAAAGCAATGTGGGCGTCAACCGGCGCACCGCATTCAGCAATAAAGTTACCCACTGCCTGAGCGATGTACGTGAGGTTAGCGCTGGTCTGATCATCGGAACTGTCTTGTCTCTGCTCGATCTTGCGACGGAGATTATTGAGGCTTGACAGCAACGAACCAAATCGCGGTTCGGGATCTTCAATGACCGGACGTTCCCCACCGATAATGATCATGAGAACTCCTTGTGGGGAGGTCACCCTCCCCGATTAAGATTAACTGCTTGGCAGGTCGTGCTGGTACACGTAGCTCAGTGTACCTTCATCCATAGGCATGCCGATCGATACCGGAATAGAACCCGCTTTACGAGACGTTGACAGAATAGCATCGCCGATCATAAAGGTAGAGTAACGTTCAATGGTAAGGATCTGCTTGTCATTGGTCACGATCTTAGCAGCTGGAATCAAACTTAAGTTGTGGCGGATACGTTTACCAGAAACAATGTAGTACGCCGTGTCACCGTAACAGGTCACGTAGACGTAGAACGTTTTGTTAGCAGGTGCCGGGTCAATATCGCGCAGGTCTACCGTACCGGTTGGAGCGTCATACGACGTGCCATTGATCACCAGTTTGGTACCATCTTTAAAGTAGATGATCCATCCGCTGTCAGGATACACCGATGCCAACAAATAGTTCTGATTGTTGACATTGGCAATCATTACCGCGGCTCCAGTGTAACTGCGGTCATACTGTGTTCCGTAACCCACACGTGGGATTACTGGCAACGTCTCTTCCCGACCATAACCTGTTCCACGCCAACCCTGTGACACAAAGTTCTGTGAACTGACATCCCACACGTAATCAAAGGACGGGGCGTAAGCGCCACCCGGAACACTGATCATCCAACCCGTGTGCAGTTTCACCGCATACTGGTTCCCTTGCTTATAGAAGGGCCAGTGGTTACTACCGCCCTGCGTTGGAATGTAGATGTTACGGTTGGTACCCTGACGTTTATCTCGCCAAACCGAACTTTGGCGTACCAATGTGGGGTTAGACAGTTGAATCACTGGAACGCCCACCGCACCCGTGGTATACGTCGCCTGTTGCAAGTTCAATGCAATAACCTGTCCCATGATCATGGACTTATCAATATCTGAGTAACCCATGATCTGCGCAAAGCACGGCAACCCTGCTGCCAACGAAGTAGTTGCCTGCGCCTGATAAGGGACAAACACTTTTATCACCGCATACGTCATTTGTGCTGCTTCGGTAACAAACATCGCCTTGATTTGATTCAGGACAGCCGGAGAGATAGCGTAGTAAGAGGTCGGAGCCACCGTCATGTTCAAGGTGTCGTCATTATAGACTTTGTTGAACGTACGGATAGCGCCGAACAGTGAATCAATCCATAGGCTAATGCCCGGAGAGTTCGGCATTTGCTGCTGCCAGCCACCGTTGGTATACAAACACTGGAACACCGACGCGGACATGTCTCCGCATTCCACACCGGCTGCATCCAGTGCAGCGCTGTCACCAGTAAACATTGCCATCGGGTAGTTGAACCCGACGTTGGTTGTATACACCGTGTTTACCAGAGGACGACCCAACAAGTTACCTAATTTCACGTTGGTCAATCCTGGACGTGAAGCATAACCGCCGCTGACTTTGCGGTAGATATTAACTTGGTTCTGCCCTCCTTTATCCCAGCAGGGCACGAACTCACCTTCACGATCCCAGACAGGATGGAGAGCACTGGTGCCTTCAGCAGTGGGTGCTGCTACAGCCTGATTGGTACGGGTGTAAGTAATGTTTGAGTTCAGCAAGTGGGTTTTAACACCGTCTGCTGCATTACTGGCCGCGGTGACAGCCACACCCAATTGCATCGGGAAGGTAGTCGTGGAGTTCTGAGACACCACGTAGATGTAATCACCGGTCGGCAACACTACTGCGGCACACGCAAAGTCGATCCCCACGGATTGGTCTACAAAAGAAACGCTTTCCGCATTAGGAGGATAAACTCCACTGGTCGTATCCGCCGTGACTATCGGTGAACTGTCCAACAGCGTCATCTGCCCATTGGTTACATTCAACCGATACGCGAACTGGAAGTTCATGTAGAAGTTAGTCTGCGGTACTCGTTGGTCATCGAAAATAAACGGGCGTAGATGGAAACGCATCACCAGCACGTCTGTAGACTCTTCCGCAAAGAAAATTGGATCTGAAAAACGGTAAGAGATTGCGCGAGTTACCGGGCTGAAATTCCACAGATAACGAGTGATCATGCCGTTTGCATCGCGAGCAGTTTCATCTGGATAGAACCACTGCTGACCATTCTTTACTCGTCCCGCTAAGTCGGTGTAGTTAACATTCAACAGAGACGGTGTTAACACATTACCTTGACCCAATGAGGATTTCGGTATGCGGTAGAAAGCCTGTCCGTTACTGCCACTGTCCGGCGTGCCGGCACAGATAATGATCCAGTTCTTTGTACTCATTACCGTGTTTGGATAGTAGCTCTGCTGGAAATCCTGATGAGGAATTCCACTAAGGTTAATCTCCGTGAACACGTGAGTTGCGGGATTAAGTGTGCCGTTGGTCAGTGACACCCACCATTTGTTCTTGGAGGAATCACCTACCACCAACACGTCTTGTCCTGAACCACGGATTACCGTATCCAACACATAACCAGCAGCTTTGAGTTGCGGGTTCTCGTACTTAAAGCCTGTAAACAACAGGTTAGGGCGAGAAGCCTTATAGTCGTCAATGTAGCTGAAATACAACGCTTTTACACGACCATCAAAGTGACGCTTGATCATCATCACACGACCGTTGTTTTCTAAACAGATCGCCGCCATGTTGGTGTCAGTTCCGATACCCTCAAAGCTCCCGTCAATAACCGGAGGAAGGTAGTCAGACGATCCCAGCATTGAAATAGGGAGTGTCCCGTTCTTCATCAGACCCGATGTATCTGGTGTCTGTTTCTGCACAGCCTGGATAGCGCCCGCAGGAGTAGAGAACAGATCAGCACGTGTTCCGTCAATATCCTGCTGAACCGTGGCAGTTGCAAAGTTATCCACGTTACCCAACAGCAAGTCAAACGCAGTAACGTGATGCGGGTTACTGTAGTTGCTGCCGTGCACGGCGAGCTTGTTGTTGACCAGATTGTACTGAGCAATTAGCTTGTCCAGGACGTCGCGCACGTTATCGTAGATCTCTTCCATGTTTTGCTGCGTGCGGACTTGGCGTTCTGCAACAGCCAACACATAGCGACAGAACATTACGATGTCATCCCAACCCAACAGCTCTTCTGGCAGGTGCCAGTGTTCACTGGGTGGCAAGGTGTCAGGAATCTGAATGACCTTGCTCCAGGGGATAGACTCTGCGCCATGAATAATCGCCTGCAGCTGTTCTTCCAGCGTGGAGCGTGGGAGATAAGACACACCCACTGAGTGGTAGCTGATCACTAGATCGTCGTACTGCTCCAACAGTTCAGCGTCCAGCTCAATAAAGGTGTTCATATCCAACCCGGTGATCTCAATCAGGGGCATGGGTTTAAAGCACTCTTTCCAACCTGTTTTCACAAGTTGTCCATCCGAGGTTTTGATCTTTACTGAACCTGCGACAAAAGGAGCACCGTTGGGAACAATCCAGGGACAGGTTTTATCGGTAAGTTTCTGAACCTCATCTTTTATATCGTTATTGGTATTTGTCCCATGCGGATCAAACGCCAAGTTTGGCCACATTTCAATAAACATGAAAACTCCTGGGGGAGAGTTGTCCCCTCCCCGTTAAAAGGTTAGTCTTGAATAATTTCAGGTGTACGAATCCACGCCATCTGACCTTCCTCTGTAATTGCGCCCGCTACTGCCGGTATCGCACCACCACGTTTCACTTCACTCACTCGAGCACCGTTCATCAACAGCGCATTAAAGCGAGTGATATCAATGATCTGCGTGGCGTTGGTGGTTACAGACCCAATCCAGATATTGTAAATCGTATCAAAGGTTTTTGTTTCACTGATGACATAGGTCGCCACCCCATTAACCAGCCGAGCGTACAGATAGAATACTGTATTGCTCGGATTGCTTTTAATAGAGCGAAGATCCACAGCCCCAGAACCAAGCTGGTAACTTTTGCCGTTGAAGATGACATCAATATCCGTTTGGAAGAACACAGTCCAGGCCGGGTCAGGGTAACAGGAGATCAAACCGTAGACTGTACCATTGGCGTTCACGAGTTCCACAGTAGCGCCAGATACGTTGGGGTTGTATTTACTTCCAACGCCAACTTTGGGAATTAGCACCTGGTTATTAGCGCCTTCCCAAGTCTGGTTATAACCCTGCATGACATTACTGATAGCTTGGGTGGTGGTGTCAACAGTGAACACCGTGCCGCAACGCGCTGAGTTACCAACCTGACTAGTGGAATAGAGCGTATTAAACACCACACGGATGGTATTGCCGCTGTAGTACAACCCCACCACGTTCTCACCTTGACCATCACTACCGTAGCCTACTGGCCAGCCCGCAGCAGTCAGAGCAGTTTGTGAGTTGTTGGACATCACGTCCCCGCTGCTGATCACAGAGAACCCTGTAACAATCCAGTTGTTCGCATTACTGGTGTTGTAGGTTACGCGCAGTGTTGCCACGGCATGACGACGACTCTGACCTGCGATATCACCATAAACCACCTGCACCAGGATCGGTTTGGTTCCCACTTTGCTGTTGGTAATGGAACTTACATCAGCGATGGAAACAAACGTGTCAGGTGTGTTGCGGTAGGCAGCCGGCACCAATGCATTAGCAATCTGGCGAACAATCGCATCCGGGTAAGTGATAAACGCTGTGGGTAAAAAGTTCCAGTCAGTGCTGTTGATCTTGAAGTTATTATTGGCGCGCGCCAGTACAATGCTGCGGTCACTTTTGTTGACGGCTGACCAGGCACTGTGTGGATTGCTCCAAATACGTCCCTCTACACCAACCCCTAAAGACGTGTCACCAAAGTTCAAACCCGTGTTGCTCAGGAATGTGCTGTCGCCTGTCACACTCAGGCGCGGCTGACCATAGTTAATTCCTGTTTTGTAAACAGCATTACTCAGTGGGCGTGAATAAATGTTGTTGACATCCAGGTTGGTCATGCTGCTGCGCACGCTGTATTCACCGCTGACTTCACGGAAGAAGATCTCACGACCTGCATTAGAATACTTGGTCACCGCATTGAAGAACTCGCCAGCTCCCGACCAACTTACCGCAGTAGGATAAATTGAATAAGGTAATGGCGAAGCGATCGCTTCTGTGCTATCCCTGATAACCATGTTAGGGAAGTTCCCGATCTCAAGCCGTTTCGACAATGTCTCATATGGAGATTTGGCGCCTGAAGCAATCAACGTACATGAGTGCGGTGTGCGGAACGCTGACGCTGTAGAAGATACCAGCAAGTTACCATCACTAAAAGGCATGGTGCAGTTTTGTGCAAACCGCTGCGTCATGTAGCTGCTTTCCCAACCCCCCCAATAATCCTGCAGCTGCTGGTCAATGGTTAACGGGTTGCTGGAATCAATAGTGGGGGATGCTTTCGCCGCCACCTGCACCATGTTCCCCGAGAACACGTTGAACTCATAGGTCAGCTCATAGGTGTGGCTAAATGAATACACACCTCTTGTGCTATCAAAACCTGGGTTCCAAGAGTGACTCAGGAATTTCAACAAGAAGATGCCTGGTCGGTTGGGAATGGCGCAGGAAATGCTGGCTGCGGTACGATAGAATGTGCTGTTAACCGCTGTCAGGTTAATGCCCTTGGTAAACTTATTCACCAAACGCGTCACCAACCCATTGCCATCACGCTGAATCTCCGCCCACACAAAGTAGTCGTTGTTGGTAAAGCTACGACCATCTTGGTTAGTAAACGTCAGCTTCATCGGGGTGGGTGTCAGGGTATTGCCCGACACAAAGCTGTTTTTGGGAATACGCCAGATACGACGATGGCTGCGACCCAAAGCTTCCCCGCCGGTAGGGTCATCCATGGCCTGGATTACAATGACGTAATCGCCCATGAGATGCACGGACAAATAGTCTGTTTGCAGATAACCCTGATTAAAGCCAGAGACATCCAGTTCACACATGACATGGTAGTTCGGATCCAACGTACCATTTGTCAAGGCAATGAACCAGCGACGAGTACGGGTGCTTCCCACCAACAACACTTCCCCACCAGAACCCTGTGCCACCACATTTGGAGTCTGGCTCTTGGCCGTGATCACCGGATGGGTGTAGCGGAAACTCTGGTAGTTCATTTTCAGATTGTTAGGGTATCCAGTAATGATGCTGAAATAGAGCCCCTCGCTCCGCCCGTCAAAGTGGTTAGAGAGATAGCTGATTGTGCCGTCACTCTCCAAGCAGATTGCCGCGCCCTCATGCTGCGAACCCAAGCCCTCAAAGCTTCCACCGATAGCAGGAGGAATAAAGGACGTGTTGCCGTAAAAACTGATCGGCAGGACGTTACTCTTTAAGAACGCGTCGCTGTTGTAACCGTAACGGTTAATGATCTGCTCCAGCGAGCTGGGCGTCAAACGCATGTTAGGAGTGCCGTTAAGAGCCTGGTCCAGAGATGCAGTGGGGATGTTATCCACTTTATCCAGTGCCACTTGCGCTGCGGTTAAGCCATGCTCGTCAACCTGTTCTTTGTGTCGTTTCAGCGCGTTCTTCACAATAGCGGAGTTACGATCAAAGTAGTTCTTCACCAGGTTGGTTTGTGCTTTTAAGGCAATGGGGCTGATCGCAGGCGAGACTTTATCCAATCCAGCTGCCCATGCGTCGATAACACCGATCACGTCCTGGAACAACACCATGTCGTACGGCAGCAGGTGCGTGTGCAGTTTGGGGTCAAACACCACGGGCTTGTGCTTGATGTTTGGCCACTTGATGAGACGTTGGTCATTTGCCGCTGAGTTAATTAACTCAATCAGCGAACGATCAAACAGTGGTGAACTGCCAACCGCGTGATAATCGCAATAGACGGTTTTGATCTTGGTGTCAATCATTTCCACCAACGCCGCCACGCCTGTGGCACACAGCGCAGAGAGCTGACCCATCATGCGAAAGATCCGGTAGTCAGTGCCTTCTACCAGCTCCCGACCTGTTGCATCACGCAGCGTTAACGACTTCATGAAGAACGGGGCATGACGAGGCACAAATACGTTTTGCTCATCGCCTAATACATAGCGTTCGTTGGGGATCTTGTTGACCTCGAACTCTTGATTAATGTCGAGCTTGAAATCTCGAATGATGGGGTAATTCATGCGGTTGCCTTATTATAAGCTCAGTTGACCATTGGCGAGGCGTTTCAGGACTTCTTTCAGCACACCCATGGTAATAAAGAGATTAGGGTTTTTGCCGTCGATGTCGTTGTTGGTCGCCGTAGCAAAGTTATCGACATTGCCCAAGCCCACCATGGATTTGTCTGCCTCGTGAGCAGCAGTGAGGTCAGCTTCAAGGTGTTTGTTTAACAATGCCAGAATGGTGTTAGGATCGCTGGTTTTCACCGTGATGATCTGACGCAGCAGCGCCATCATGTCATACACGTTGTAGACGAGGTTTACTGGGTGTTCATGCGGATCAGCAGGCCATTCGGTCGGCACACCCACAAAGTCTTCCCAGAACGCTTCACGGTCGTGGTTCATGATATTAGCCACGAACTCAGCGTACTTTATCTCATCCAGAACAAACGGACCGCCTACGGTGTTGTAACGCACCACGTATTGTCCGTTGTTTGGTGCCGGCACCACCAGTGCGCTTAACACGTTGATCTGGTACTTTTTGATAAAGACGTCAAACGGGTTGGCTAACGCTGCCTGGTTACCCAGGGTCAGACGAGTACCGGTAATGGTGCCGTCTTGGTTAACGGTAGCGTTGCTGTACAGCTCAAAATCGTTTAAGAAAAACGGTGCTGCACGAGGAATATAAAGGTTGCGGTCAGCGGTCAAAGTAAATGACTCAGTCACGCGGTTATTGCTGTTACTGTTGTACGGATTGAACGGATACGTAATCTGTGCCATTTCAGCCTCTGATTAAATTCTATGTTAAGTCTATTAAAGGGGAATGAATTCATAAAATCTCCCCAACCTCACAGAAAAGGGAAATGCATGTACACCTTTAAACGCTCGATTATTCGCTATGTGACCGGACCTATGGGGTTGATTCCGTTTGATGTTTCGGCCATTCCACTGAATGCTTTTTATAAGTATTTCAAAGAAGCGATCATTGTTATTGAAGACACGCTGTACAAAACCAATGTGTCGATCAAATACACGGATTACCAGGCCTCTTTCTCTGGTTATGCTGGAACGATTCAACAGTGGCTTGACGATCACAAAGCCGATGTACTGAAAACGTATGATGAATTTCCTCAGGAAATCTATCGCACGGTGACGCTGCATGACATTCAATACGAATGGTTTAGTCTGCTGCCGGGTAACGTGGCGTTGAGCTCACGCGATCAAGACCTCATTAATATCAATGACGCACCTGATATCCGTGTGCACAAAACCAACAACACCGACGTGGATTACGCGGATCTGCAGAAATCAACCCTGTGGCTCGCCAACAACCACTTGGTGCGCAGCGTGGCTGACGACAAAAACATCTATCTGGTTGGTGCAGGCAAACATTACCAAGTCAACACCAATACCCATGTTTGCTGCATGAACTTCAAAGGTATCGGTGAGATCACGCAAACACCAATTGCGGATAGCGACATTTCATATGTAGTAGACGGAACATCCCGTCATCTTAAAGTTAAATATAAGGAGGTGCTAAAAGATAAAACGGTGTGGATGGTGATCGGAGGTCGACTCTATATGAGTGACGTCATTACCCAAACCGACGACAATGCCGTGGTAATCAATATTACCAAGGTAGACTGGTTCGAGAAAATCTTTACCAGTCGTGGCTGGATTGATCTCAGTGGTGTAATCAAGAAAGACGTTGTGGCGGTGGGTCCGGAGTTCTTCCAAACCGAAGAGTTCTTCCGCAACCTGTTAACTGACACCTCATCCTTCTTTGTGGTCATTGATAACCCCAACCTAATGGTGACCCATATACCTGTCGGCGAGTATCACTTTCCGTTTACTTACTACACAGAGCGCAAAGACAAACTGCCGTTGCTGCTTAGCAATGGATTAATGCCCAAATATTCGTTACGTAAACACGTGGACAAACGTTTACTGGACATTGATGCCGGTTTACACAAACGTTTTGTATTCCACTCTTCCGGGTTAAACAACGGTGGTTTGCATCATGAGGTAACCAACCTTGGTTTCTCAGAACGTTACAACCGTGGCTACCTATTAGAAATTAAAGCCCTATTACAATAGGAATCACTATGACTGATCAAGTCGAGAATGCCGTTGAGAACGCCGTGCAAGGTGCGGTCAGATCCCGTTTACCCATTGTGGCTAAATACGGGGTGTGGTTGTTTGTAGTGGCGATCAGTATTGCAAGTTTACTGCTTAGCGGGATTGCCTGGCAGCGTAGTAAGATCGACAACAACACGTTGAAAAGTATCAACGATATAACAACACGTCTGGAGCGAACTGCGGAACGCCTGGACGCACTCAGTAACAACAGCAACGCGTTTAACCGTTCGCAGAGTGATTATCTGCATAACAACGACCGTCAGTTGCAGGGGAACTACGATGCTCTCTCTAAAAAGTTTGGCGATTTCACTCTTACTCCTGATGACGGCACTAACGGTTGGTTGTTCTCACAAGACAACCGTGTCGGAAGCCAGCAACCAGCTGGAGATCAAAAGTCAGGAGATTCTGATAAATGGCTACGTGAACAAAGTGGTAGCTCTAAAGGCTGACCTGGCGGATGTGGCGCCTGAGCTTGAAGTTCAGAACAACCCACAGCCCACGTCGGTTCAGCCCGAGCTCTCTGCGTTCTTAGCAGCTAATGATTGTAGCACAGCGGCTGATAAAGATGCGTGTTACGTCAGAACCAAACTGGTGCTTATCAAGATGAGTCGTCGTATCGATTATCTTGCCAGTCGCCTGTACGTGGCAAAAGGCACCGTGAACAATCTCGTGACTAACATCAATGAAGTTATCTCGGGCTTGGACAGTGTAAAGCTGCAAACAAAAAAGAAATAAAGTAATTACTACTCTACTCCCTTGCGGGAGTAGAGTAGCTTTATTGTTATAAACCACTACCTAACCTTGGGTATTGTCAAGGCTATTGTAAAAGGTAGAGGGTATTACTTTACCGAGATCCACGTTTGGCTCGTGGCATCCCACAGATCCCCTGGTGAGGGCTGTGGCGTGGTGACGCGGATAAAGCCAGCGTCAGATAGGTCGGTGACATCCGTGACAGTTAAGAAGGTGCGGGTTTGCGCATTCCACCAGTAAAAGCCCGTGGTCTGTTGAGCAGGTGGTTGAGTACCGAGACGACGCATAACGATACTCTTGGCCTTTTCACCCAGACCGGTGTTGGACAGAATGGTGGAGATGGTTTTGTTGGCATTGCTAAAGCTCATGGCACAAATGGTCACACCTACTGTCATGATCAAGAAGTGCCATTCACCCGGCCAACCGTGTCCCGCTTGAATGGAGATACGTGTGGTGACGGCATCCATGTACGCAATAAGGCACATGGTAAACACTGACGTCATGCCACACAGGTAACGCACCACTGCTCCCCACTTGCCAAAGAACTGGGATTCAAGTCCCGTGCCTTTGGGTGGCAGAGAGCCCGGTGGTGGTACACCGGTTTCTTGTGTAGTCATAAGTACAAAACCCCTAAGCCGCTTCCAGTATTTCCTGGAAATCTTTCTTTATAATTTCGCACTGGAACAAGGTAATAGCCACAGAGTCCGATGAGTGTTCATCGATGTCTGTGAGATCAATGCCGTTGTGATCCAGATCTTTGTAGTTCAGTACACCCTGTTTGACATCTTCTTTGGTACTACCAATGAAGTAGGCACCCACGGTTTCTTTAGCCAGGTTAGGAAGCACGTAGATCAGGTGACAAGGTTTGTCCGCACTGTTACACGCCTCACGAAGTAAACTCACTGCTTGAATGAGTTGTTTAAAGGTGCCCGGCGAGACACCCAGGAAGTTATCTTCACAGATGGTTACGTCTGGAAGATACAGGTTAATGATTTCCTTTAAGGCTCGACTCAAACCGTAACTGCGGGCCAGCACGCTGGTTGCATTGGTGTCATCGAACTGTTTTGGAATATCATATTTAACCTGCTCCCCCTGAATGGTATTAACGTAACGCAGCTGTAATTTCTTCCCCGCCACCAACGGAATGTCGATGATGCAAACACCCATGTTAGTGGTCGATGGATCTATCCCGAGAACGCGAATAAATCCCGCCGCTACTGCGGAGCGAGAAAACATATTAAGCCTTGATGTTGTCCACTTTGAATTTGAATGACCACGATGAAATTCACCTGGCCGGTAATGTCGAGTTCCTCAGGCGCATCTTGCGAGGGGCCTGCATACACCAACGTGAACTTTGCCGTAGAGTACTCGGCAAACGAGCTGTGCTGCCATACCGGTGTTTCAGTATAGAGGTTCAACAGCTTGCTGAGCGTAAAGCCCAGGTCATTGGTGGGATTCATGGCGTCATACTGATAGCCATTGGAAAACGATTTAAAAATGTCCAGCTGTGCTGCGTCGTACACCAGTACGGATTTCGCTAACCAGTTACGGTCGTTTACCGCACCAAAGGTAATGGTGGGCGTGTTGCCGGAAACCGGTTCCACTACCGCAGATCCTGACGCATGGTTCACAAACTGAGTAATGAGTTCCCCGTCCAACCCAATGAGATCGAACTGGAGCAGGCCGGTGCTGTTTGAACGATAAACTTGCGACCCCTTATAATCTTCCTTGTTAAGTGCAAGATTATAAAAGTTCTTTACAAGCCGTACAACATCGGCAATGCCCTGTCCGTTCTCAATTGGAAGATGTGGGGAGTTTAACAGAAACGCTGGAACTCCCGACATAATTAGCTCCCGGTGGTAGAGGTAGTGGAATCAGACGCCAGCAGCAGTGGGTCACTGTTACCGTGGTCAAAGCGCAACGTGATGCCTGAGTTACCGCCGGCAGAACGTCCGTCTTTCTCGCTCAGGAAGTGCGCCGGAATCATGCTCAGTGCTTCGTCATAACGAATCTTGGCGCCGCCAGAGATATCGCCCTGCACCTGAGTATCGATGCCCCACATTACCGCGACTTCATTAATAGAAGCTACAGACGGGTCACCAAACACGATCTTACACGCGTTCACAATCTCGGCGAGCTCATTGGCGTCGAGAGAGCAGTCAATGATCGCAGAGCCCATGACGTAGCGCTTGGCGACCGGCACCGTGCCGTTGCTGGTGTAGTTCAGTGGTTCCGGATTCATCAGGTCATCTTTGAGATGAATGTACGGATCCTGAATCACCTGGCTGTTGCCAGTGTCTTCATCAACTTCAACCAGCAGCTCGTGCGGATTGTAGTCATCGAACTTGGCGACCTTGGCCCAGTAAACCGCATAGGCAACGTCGTTGTACGTTCCCACTGTACGACCGCGGTACTTTTTGCGGGTCTGTTCATCCAGGTCGTTATCGAGCGGACGAGCAATCAGCGGGCACAGCACAAACAGGCGTTGGTCAATCGGCTGGTGACCGTTAACACGCATGGAGGACAGGCCGTTAGGCAGCATGCCGTAGCAGTTGCTGCCGCGCAGGCCGTAGGTCACATATTTCAGTTCGAAGTCACGTGAGTTCTTTTGACCCAGCGACTCATCGCCCCACAAACCCAGGTATTCGTTCAGCGTGGTGTACTTCGGCACAGTGATCGGCTGTTTGGTTGCCATACATTTATACAGCAGCCCACCCAGCGAGTTATTGGTAAAGATTTGCGTGGGGTTATCAGACCGTGCCTGATCTTGTAGTTCAGCACTTGACAGCGCCATAAAAACTCCTTAAGCGGTACGCAATATAAAAGATTCGGCAAAATACATAGAATCCAGGGACATCATCACCTGTGCACGTTTAGCATCAATCACATTAATAAATGCTACGTCTTCAGGCTTTAATCCCAAGCTGGTTCGGCGATTAATAAAGTTAGCCACCGTGACTTCAGTTAACGCAGTGCCTGATGGAAAAGCCCAGTCGTTAAAGGTCGACGTATCATACTTCTTCAACGCCCAGCTTTCAGGAACCGGATCCAGTGGGGTATACACGTCAAACACGGCTTGGTATTTTTCATTGACGTCACGGTAGATCAACCAGATCTTTTCAATCGTGGTTTTATCCGTAATGCCTTTTTCAAGCACGTATTCCCGTTTCGCTAAAACAAGATCTACATTCATTTCGTTGTCCCCAGTAACCCTTTCAGCGACCATGGAACACCCGTAGAGGTATTGGTGTCCAGTTGTGCTAAAATGCCGTAATAAGTATCCGGTATAATCAGCAGGTCATCTTCAGGATCACCTAACTCACCGTAGTACGTATCAGGAATAATCAACAGCTCCGGTTCGCCCGGGTCAGCCAATTCACCGTAATACGTTGGCGGAATAATCAAATCGCCAAACGGAATGTCTTCGGCATTAACCGTGACAAAGCTGGTATCTGGAATACGCAGAGCAGAAAGCGGAGTAATGTCTTTGCTGTGATCCAACCGCAGATGTGTGGTATCGCGGAAGCGTGCGGTGATAATCGCTGACGCTTGATCAAGCTTGGGATGGGTAGTGTCAGGAAGACGAACTTCTAACTCGGGTTTCGCTGTTAACGTTAATGCATGGTTGAGCTTGAGCTGAACATTAGAGAGATCGGCTTCAAGCTGATGACCCAAGCCTAAATAGGCGGAATCACCCATGCTGTTCTGCGACAACAACTCAATCACATCCGTACCGTCATCCATGGTTTTAATGGTGTGGACGGTATAAGAGCTCAGCTTCATCATGAGATCAACGAGATCGTTCTGAATGCTGCGCAGTGATGGGTTGTTGTTGAGATCCCAACCAGTAAAGGTTTTAAAGATCACCCAAGCCAGATTAGTAAGCTCTTCGTAGTTGTAGTCGTCAAAGTCCAGCGCATACTTCTGCAAGAAGCGCAGATAACTGTGATCGTCTACCAACGAGATCTCACCGGTTTCGTACATCAGCGACGTAGCGTTCTTAACAGCAGCATGAGTGATTTGATCACCGTAGGAGCTGTAGAGCTTACGATGCTTCCACATCGCAATATAGATGCTCTTAGAAACGTTTAGCAGTTCTTCTGACGACCCCACGGAAACAATGTCAACAAACTGATCGCGGATGCTGTTAGCTACGGCATCAGTGATGTATTTGCTTCCTAATCCCACGCGACGTAACTCTTTCACTGTGGGCGGGGTTAACCGCATCACGTTGTGATAGAAAGCGTTTTCAATGGTTTCCAGTTGGTGACCAGCAGCCAGGCGCGTGATGTAACGCCACAGGGTAAATGCATCCTTGGCATCCAGGCGCAGCAGACGACCATCTTTGGGATTCACCACCGCCATGTTAACCTGATAGACGCCTTTACCTGCCAGGTAGATCCACTGGTTAAACACCACGGTCATCATGGTGTCGCTGTGACGGTTGGTGTAGTCCGCCATCTCAGATTCCAGCACCTTGGTCGGCAAGTCATTGTGTAAACTGTACGTGCCTTCGAAGTTTGCTTCTTCCTGATAGATAGAGGTCATCAGGGTGTTGTCCACCGCCATCGGGCGTTCTTTCTCAATGAGCTTCTCAGTGTTGAAGTAGACCGGCGTGATTTGCTTGTCTTCGTTCATGTTTAACTGAGTTCGCTTCCACTGAGGCGTGGGCACCAGATCCTCTAACTGTTTCTGCGTGTTCAACACCATCTCATATTTCGCGATGGGAATCTTCCGCATAGTCAGCAGCTTTTCCATGAGTTTATCAAACGTAAACTCTTTACCGGCGTTGTTGTTGATCCACTCAATGTTGCGGTGTAACCACATCACCTGTTCTTGGTTCAGTGAGTTCTTATAAACAGAAAACTCACCGAATGAATCAATGTGACTCCAAATATAGAAGTCATGCGCGTGTCGAGTCTTAATAGCCTGGAAACGCGTCAGGTGTATACATTGAGTAATGCCGGCATAAAGCTCTACCACCATCTGGTGAAGCATGAGGTCTTCAGTGACGTGGTATTCGTTTTCGAACATTGCAGGAGCGTTGCCGTTAATCCAGCGCTGCACCTGAGGAATCAGCTGTTCTTCATTCCACAGAACCAGACTCTCATTATAGCGAAGAATCTTATAGTTCGGGGCGGCAATAGAAACATCATATGTAATCGGAAACAGAATTCCGTTAATTAAAACGGTCTGTCCGTCATAGGTTTCAGTCAGGCGCTTATACAGGTCGCCGCTCTTTAGATACTGACGGTAGGTGAGAAGATGCTGAGCCATCGTCTCTTTGGTAAACGGTATCTCTTCACCAGTGTCCAAGGAAATCACCGTCATGACTTCATCAGTCTCGTGGTAATCCCCGTTTAAATTCATGTAATAGCGCCAAGTGCGCTTGTCATTAAGAACGGTGTGTCCGGCCTTTTCCAACACTTGATTCTCACGCTCTGCAATGGCTTCTATCTTTACCACCATTGTTCGAGTGAGTTGGAAAGTGTCGGAATAGAAATTATCGAGATCTATTCTATTCATTTTGTTTCCAAAAAAGAGGCTAATAATGGTCCAAAGTCGAGATATGACCAGAGGCAACACCCGCGCACAGCTTTCTCGCTTGCGCGATAAGGTGAAATCGGTTAACCCCCTGGTCGCAGCAACGCTTCGCAATGCTGTACCAAAGAACGGACGCTCCCCGGAAGCAAACGAACTCACTGCGGGAAATGAGCGTAATGCGATTATGCCGCACAAGCTCGAACGCATAAGCAACATCATTGCTAACAACATTAATGCCGCGCATGACCTGCGTGCAATTACGCCCTATATCGACCGTGCTGAGCTGATCTGGTCTTCGTTGCTGCTGTATCCCAACGGGAAACAGAAAAATATCCTGGACTACTCGACGCGGGCATCTCGTTACAAAAATACGCCGTTGCATACCGCATTATTAAAGGTTTGGAAAGATTACTTTACAAACGACTATAAAATCGAAGACGAACTGCGCGAACAGATTGATGACATGCTCTGGAACACCGGTAGCTATGCCACACTGACGCTGAGCCGCATTTCCTTGGATTATTTGATCAACGGCATGGAAGTGGTAGAGCGTTCAGGTAGTGAAGATCTGAAAGCTGCTCACACCTACCAACAGTCGCAGGGTAACTTTACCTTTGACCGGACCACGAAGAAACTGCGCGTGATGAACGTCGGTAACTACGTGCGTCCTGCGGATGATAAGTCTGATAATGTGTTTAACGTGGCGGGTTTGGAATCTGTCATGGGTTCCATGCAAAACGTTAAAACCTCCAGTCAGCCAGAGTTTGATATTCTGAAAGGCACACCTCTCGAAGGTACTGGTTTCGATATCACCCTTACGGATAACCCGGCAGTACTGGCGACTAACCTGTTGGCGGAGAAGCGTAAGAAGTTCAATGAACAGTTCTACGCAGGCAACGAGGACTTTGCATCACTGATTCAAAAGACGCTGAGTAATCAGGATGCGCCGGAAGATGAACGTGACAAAACAGTTACCAAGCCTGGCGACAAATCGGCCAAGCGTCCACAGCAGCCGAAGTCCAAAACCACCAACATGTCCATGGGCACGCTGAACAGTCTGCAAAACGAGATCTTCCCTCATCGTCGCGCGGCTAACCAGTTCATGCAGTTTGTGAAACAGGATACTGATTTTGGTGTCCAGAACTACGGCACGCCTATTGACTGGCATGTTCCTTCTGCGGCTATCATTCCGATTCATATCAACGGGAATGTGCGTAAGAAGAAAGACTACGTAATTCTGTTTGATCCTGACACCGGTGAGTTCCTGAACCCGACTACGGATTTCCAGTATTACCAGAGCTCCAAGAAACAGTCTGACAGCATCGGCAACAAGAACCAGCAGGGTAGCTCTAACTCCCTGATTGATAACTTGAAGCAGATTCAGCAGGGCAAAGACTGTGACTTCGACATGAGCGAGTTTGCTGAGTTAAGTAAGGGCATCATTATTGAATCCTTTATGAAGTCAGTGATTTCGGGTCGTTCTGGTACGATCTCTGTGGACCTCGATGAGGAAACCAACAAGATCTTCCTGGCACGTATGTTCCGTGGTCAGGGTATCCGTGCTCTGTATGTTCCGGGTGAATGCGTAACTTATGCAGCGTTTAAATACAATGCACTGGGTGTGGGTCAGTCGCTGACGCAAGCAGCAAAGATGCACATTGCGCGCTTAGCAGCAATGGATCTGGCAGATGCCATGGCCAACATGGAAGCCGCACAAAGCTCTAACAAGATGCGTATTGTGCTGAACAAAGATGACCCGAACCCAGAGCGTACGATTGCAATGGCTCGTGAAGTCTTCTTCCGTGCTAACCCGCGTTTCTATAACGTGCTGGCAACAAACCAGATGAGTATTCCGGTGCTGGTTGATGCGTTCCGTGAACTCTCCTTGACGTTGGAAGTGGATGCGGGTGAAAACCCGTACTTGCCGGTTCCTAACATCACGGTGGAGCCTCAGGAGAAGCAGCACTTCCGCCGTGTGGATACCGATAGTCGCAATGAAGTGTTGAACAAGATCGCCAACTACTTCATGCTGCCACGTAGCTGGTTGGACGTTGCGGATGAAAACAACAACTTCCAGATTGAAGCACTGAATGAACACCGACTGGTGTACAACCAGGCCTTGAACTGGCAGGAACAGATTGCGGACTTTGTGATTGAGCGTCAGCGTAAATACGTGCGCGTAAATCAGCCTCTGCTGTTGTCTCTTATCCAAACCATCAACGCCCACAAGAACCTCTGGAAGCCAGACAATAAAGATATCGAGATCGAAGGTGCAAACGAAGCCGAGAAGATCGAAACTATCCTGGAAGACTTCCTGAACAACATTGAGTGTTCACTGCCGGCTCCTGCGGTAATGGAACAGGCGGCTAAGCTCAAAGAGGGTCTGAGCACCGCGGGTGATTTGGTTAACCAGTGGTGGGAAGCCAACGGTAAAGTTGCCATGATTGAGAAAGCAACTGAAACGTTGAACATCTCGGGCGAATACAGCAAAGAACAAGTTGAGGGCATGGTCAAGGCGTACCTGTATCAGAAGGCGCACAAACTCTTGAACATTCCGTCTCCGTTTGACGATGCTGTTGACGATCCATCTGGTGGTGGTATGGCGAGCATTGTGGAAAGCGTGGCCACGCAGAACAGTTCGCTTTACGCGTTCCTGGGCAACATGGCTATTCGTGATCTTGAAGAACGTACGAAGTCGTTCGGCACGCTCAGCAAGAAGATCGAGAATGCGCTGGAGAAATTCCAAACCAAGACTGGTCAAAGTCAAGAAGAGGAAACTCCGCCAGCCGACCCATTTGCTACACCAACAGACAATGGCGAAACACCGCCTACTGACGACGCACCTCCGTTAGACGACAACGACACGTCGGATCTCAACGTCGATGAAAATGCTGATGATCAGAACCTGGATAACGCACCGGATGATGAGAATAAGCCAGACGATGAAAACAAGGATGATGTGCCGCTAGAAGACGAGAACGCTGAAACTAAACCAGAAGATGACGCTGCAGTCAGTGCCGATGCAACAAAACTCTCTGATAGCAAGAAAGGTGAAAGCAATCCGTTTGGTTAATTGAAACAAAAAAATAGAAACAACCTTACTCCTACCCTCGCGGGTAGGAGTAGGAGTTATTTCTAAGAGTTACCCAAAGGCCGGGCTTAAGAAGGTACGCGTTGGTCTGACCGTGCGGATCGTCACAACGTTATCATCATAAACAGTCGGCGTTACCATGAAGATGTCATGGCTATATTTATACATCACGAAGATGCTTTGTGTGTCCAGCACTTGACCTTGACCCTGTACGCGAGCGCGCAGAGTGTCGACCAAACTAAAGAACTCCGGGTTGTTGCTACGGCGCAGAGTAATTGGTTTGCCCTGGGTTGGTTTAGGACCCGGTTCATTCCAGATTACGATGCTGTGGTACTTACGGCTGCGATAGAGCGACATCATGTGCTCTTCACGCTCAGTGACTGACATCTCTTCAGTAGGTGCGGTAGGCGTTTCAAAGATCTCAAGCTGAGACTTGATCAGCGAATCACGACCGGTCTGATTAAGGATGTCATACACTTCCTTGTCTTTCTCCAGAAGAACGGCTTTGAGCTCCTGGTAGTCCAACAAGATGTTGTCAACGTTTAACACTTCACCATCGTACTGGTTGAGCACATAGCCGCAGGCGTTAACCAGCCAGTCATTGATATCCAGCGTCAGGCGTTGACTGATGAAGTTATCAAAGCGATATTCATCAGGCGTATCATCGTTGTCAATCGGTGAGCGTGCCATCTGGCGCGCAATGCTGTCGATAATCCCGAAGTAGGAATTATCTTGGTTACTTTCGTTACCCTGGAACAGCATAGGGAAACGAGCGATAACACCATCACGCTGTTGACGAGTAGCAAACAGACGACGACCGGTGATTTCGAATTCACCCAGCACAGCCACAGGTTTTTCGGTTTCTTCTGCCAGTGAACTTCCGGATACCAGCATGCGGTCAAGGATATCTTTGCTATTGCCAGTGCGCAGTTTATCGCCACTGTCAATCACGCGGAAATCAAAACCAGGTTCACGCAGTTTCTCGAAGACTTCAGCATCAGGACCTAACTTTCTACCTTCCTCATCGAAGAACGCCTTTGCTTCCGTTACAGGCAGTACTACTGTCTTGTTTTGGAAAGTGTCGACGTCCAGCAGAGGCAACAACTTATCAGGATCAGACAGAATCATTTGTTTTTCCGCTGGGTCAGTGAAACGAATAGTCCGCGTCCGCCATCCTGGGAACGAGTTCTCGTGATCGAAATCATATTCTACAAACCGCACACACCCTTTGGTGATGGTGTCTTCAGCACGAATACGACCGCGACGTTTCATTGCACGTTTAAGGAAGTTCCAATCTCCCTCTCTTACAGTGTACCAGTTCTCACAGGCAGTTGCGGTAAAGTAACTGCGCAGATCAAACAGATGACGGTTGTGGATATCGATATTCTCAATATCCGTACGGTAACGTTGACCGCTCGTTCCGTAGATGTTCAAGTCTTCGTAACTGTCCCGGTTTTGGCGAGGAGGTGGTGCCTGGTTGTAATCTCCTGGTCCCTGATTGTGTTTACGCATCAGGTCAAAAGAGATCCGCAGTAGATCACGCTCTTCCGCATTCATCCCGTCGTGGTAGTCCGGTACATAACGTCCCGTCATGTCGGTGATACCACTGTTCTTATCCGCTGGTAAACGTTGATCGATGCCAAGTCTGGCGATTTCCGGCATGATGTTGGTGATGTTACCTTCGCTCATGCGGTCGCCTGAAAAGTTAGCTGCATCGTACGGAGAAGTTTCTTCAAAGAACTGAAACACCCGTGATGCGACTTCTTTACGACGAGCAAACTTATTTACCAGATCACTGATCTCCTGTGTAGGGTTATACAGGAAAGCAGCGGCTTTACTAGAGCCGTTCAGCCACGTTACGATTTCCAGGTTCAGAATGTTAACGGTGGCTGTTTTAACCGCGTTCAGTACTTCAGCGCGGGGCGGCTTGCCATCAGTACGCTTAATGATTTCGGCCATGATCCAGCCAAACCACACGGACGTACGAACAGCGATCGTATCCAGCAGATCAATACGGTCGGTCAGTACTTTGATGTACTCTTTCTTGACCTGGCTGCTTACGGTGTTGATAGCGGGGTAGTTGTCTACGATGTCGCGGAATGTTGCGTACATAAGTCCGTGACGATAGATTTTTACCTCTTGAACAAACTGCACCACATACACCGAAGCGTGCTGGCGGAAGTAGGCGATTTGTTCTTCGCTATTCTCTGCTGACTGTTGTTTAAACTCCTGTAAAGTTTTATCTTCATAAATGTTATTATAGACAGGGTCGAAATTCGTGGGCTGCGACGACTGTCTGACCAACTGCTTTACCAGACCCAGGGCATCTTGCTGTGGGTTGGCGGCAGCGTTGGGTTGTCCCGGTCCCGGAGCTGCGGCAGTTGGTTGTACTGATCCAGTGTAACGAGGTGAGAGTGCCATTTTTAATCCTGTTGAGTGTACGTACGCGACTCCCTAATTTTCAAACGCGTCTCCGTGGCCCCAGCCAACGGAATCCGCTCCGGACGAATACCAGTGAGGTTACCACTAATGGTATACACACAAGGGGCTAAGAAGCCTCTGGCATCGGGGTCTGGTTTGGTTACACGTTGGTAACTGAAAATAAAGGGCATGGTCGCGTTTGTGAGGTTAGCCGTGTCGTGCACGTCAAAGTCACCTGAAGCCTGCTTCCTTTTACCCGTGAACACTTTGTGCTGAGCCATTACGCCAAGCATGTATTCCGAGAACGGGTTGTCCGTTGGAGTCGGTTCCAAGATCATATTTGCCAAACGTGCATTGTCGATAGAACGAAGCTTAATGCTACTGTTTGTGAGGAAGTTCTTGACTTTCTGATAACTGAGTTCAGAGTTGTTCTTGATGAAGTGCTTGAACTGGTTTGCCAGCGTGCTCAAACCGTCGAAGGTAAACTCCATGCTTGCCAGCTCTTTGTTCAACGCGCTACCACGGTCAGTGGTCTGCACAATCTCACTGCGGTTCGCGATGATATAGTTGAAGAGCTCAAACATATCTTTAACGTAAACCGATTGGCTTGCAAACTTACGAATGGAATCTTCTTCCAGCAAATCATTCATGGAATCAAAATGCTCGTCCATCAGACGCAGCACATAATCATTTGGGTCACCCGGCTTCACCGAGCAGCGCCCAATCAGTAATCGCCAGTAGTTCTTGTCATCAATGTCATCCATCTCAAAATAAGACGGCATGCACGAGATCACGAACAACAGTGCGGCGGCATACTGAACGCCCATGCTAGACAGCTCTTTACGCTTTTCGTTTTATTACGCAAGGCAATGCCCAAATCCAACGGAATAAAGTCACCGAGGAACTTGTTGTTGGAGCTGCCACTACGCGTAAATATCTCCCAGCGATCTTTTGGAAGACAACGTTTTGTCAATACTTCTACCGGCCCAATTTCATACTCGCATTCGCCATAAAGACGCATGGCCTCACTGAATCCAAAGTTACCGAAGATATACCAGCTCAACAGAGGGAACGGGGTTTTCTTACTGGTAATGGCTCGGGACTCGCTGGGGCTATAAAAACGGTTGGCGGCTAAGTTCAAGTCAATGGTAGAACGTGGCAGATTGCTCAGCTCGGTATGTACCTTGTCGAAACGGAAGAATTCCGCACCGATCTTTGTCTTGAAACTCAACACCTTAAAGAAGATAGACTTTTCTTTCGTTACACTCAGGCCACGTTCAGCCATAACCATCTGCAACGAGTACTGACTATCGCGGATCCACACATCGCCATAACGATCACAATACAGCAGCATCGTGACAATCGGCGGGAACGGTTTAACTTCACCGCTCTTGGGATCGCGCCAGGAGAAATTGACGGTGACAGGATAGTAGCTCTCTTTGTGCGTGTCGTAAACCTTAGGTTGACGGTTACGCAGGAATGTAATATATTCCTTTGGCTTCATTCGACTGATGCCATCAAAGATCACGCCTTTCTTTTCAACGTCTTTGAAGATTAATCGATAGATATAGTTAAGATAACGATATCCGCCCTCAAACTCTCGGAGATGGAACCCTTCAACAATTGACTTGTTGAACCTCGGCATTGTGGCATCAACTGCCTCTACCAGTTTCGGTTGCATCAACCCTCCATTTGTGTCATGTCACTGTTTTGTAAATACTCAGCAACGCGCTACAAACAATCGAAGCATTCTTAACGTATCCTCCCAACGTATCCATGCCTGCTTTCTTCTTCTCTAACTTCTCGAAGAACTTCTGTTCCAGATCCTTCTTGGTTACTTCAGCTTTAAGTACAGCAACTTCATTTGTAACGGTCGCTACTCGTTGGATTAACTCACCAATGCGTGTGCGTTGGGTAGACAGCATTGTCATTAGGTCACGGTTTTCTTTCTTGACGTTATCCAGACTCTTGCGAGTGCGGATTAGCTCGTCAGTGTTACCTCCCAATAGTGCATCTTGTTCACTCATGAATATACCATATTGCTGTAGTATTTTATTATCAATTTCGTCGAACGTGAAATAACACTGAATCCCGTCGACATCCTCGCCCTCACAAAACAAGTACAGACCTGGCGTTTGGTCTGACACCCTCACTGCATCCACCTTTACCGCACGACCAAAAACGTTTGTCCACAGATTGCTGAAACGGCGCTCTGGGTCAATTAACTTAATGGATGCGTTAACGCTATTGCTGACGTTGGCTGTATCGGCAATATTGTCTAACGCTTCGCTGGGCGTGTTCAACGCATGTACTTCACGATCGAACTTGCCCAGGTAAAGAGTGAAACCCAACAACTCGCTGTGTACTGAATTCTTACGACCGAGTTCTTGATTCGTAATGTTTACTACAAAGAAAATGTTTTGGTTAGCTAACATTAGATCGTCGTGCGGATGACTTTTAATTAAGTCGTCGATACGAGCCTTTAAGCTGGTCATCACAGTACGATCGAAATTGGTCAGTGCTTCTTCAGGATTAACCCGTAGCTTGCGCACATCGACCCCATCAATACGAAACTCAATATAAACCCGCTCTCCCCTGTCATCCCAGTTGTCGTGGAGTTCATAACTAATTCCCCCCTTGTACCGGATTTGAAGAGGAACGCGTTTAGGATTGAATATCTTGTAGTCTAAGTTAAAGCATCGGTTCATTTTTCAGGGCCCTGTAATTTGGTTCTCTGATCCGTCGATCATTTTGAGTGTATACGGTCTAATAATGTAGGTCTGAAAAATAAATGGCAAACATAAATAATACTACTCCCAACCCTTCCGGGTGGGAGTAGTAGTTATTAACTTAGTACAACAGTCGGGGGCGGCCTCCCATCATCCTAGGTAAGCCTGCTGATCAAGTTCACCGTAAAAGGTTGACGGGAGGATGATCAGTTTCCCGAGGCAGGTACAGCCTGAGTCACAACCGGAGAAGTAGCGTCATTGACGATCTTCACTTCAGAAGGACCAGTTGCAGCGCCATTGCTGTTGGTGTTAACAGCAGTGCCCGGAGCAGAGCTAACTTTAACGCCGCCCAGTTTGAAGAACACGCCAGCGTCGCCCAGGAAGTCTGCAGCGTCTTCGATGACCAGAGAGCCAACGATTACGTTCAGGTTCCAGTGCAGGTAGCACGGCATGGTCATCATCACGCCGAAGTCCTGGTTGCCACGAGTTACCTGGCCGTGCAGAACGACGTTCTCTTTAGCAACGTTAACACCGATGCCGCCGAGCGGGTTGATGCGATCTTCAGTCGAGTCGTTCTGAGGAACGATCAGGATCTTACCGATCATGCTGTCGAAGTTAGTCGCAACGATGTTGAAATCTTCAGACGCGGTGATACGCGCGTCGCCAGAACGCATCAGGAAGCGCTCGAGGTTCTGGTGAACGATCACAGACCATTTAGTCTTCGCGATACCGCTGTATTCGTTGATCGCGGCGATGCCGGATTTGAATGCCAGCGCGGCAGTGATGTCCTGGATTTCAGTCAGCAGCAGGGAGCAGACGTTATCGAACACGTCGATGTTTTCAGGAGAACTGATGTGATCCTGAATACGGAACGAACGGTGAACGGTAGACGCTTTAACGTACATACGACCCGGCAGATCGTTACCGCCGTTTTCGTTGTCAACAACCGGCGCACCATCGATAGAGGTGAGGTAGTCCAGATGTTTGTACGCAGTTTCGAAGGCTTTCTTCGAGCAGTTAGTCTGGATGGTAACACCCATGTAGCTAACAGCGTCGTCCAGCGCTTCTTTGTTCACATCTTCCGGACGGACCGGGTATTTGACAGAGATCGGATCCTGACGACGAGTGGTCAGTTCTTTGCTGGTGTCAAACACTTCCAGACGGTAACCGAAGTTGCCGTTAGAGGCGTTGGTCAGGTTCATGGACGGAGTCGCCGCATTCACCAGGCCGCCTTTCAGCGCGTTCAGCAGGGCTTTCTGATCTTCAGTTGCGCTGCTGTGCGTGATACGCTTGTTGTTGTCGTTCAGATCGGTCAGGGACTCAATGGTAACTTTACCAGTGGTCAGCTCCAGACGGTAGCTCTGACGGTTATAACGAGCGGTCATGCGCACGTTCAGGTTCGGCTCGAGGCCTTTGTCATAGAACGCCTGGAACAGCGCCTTCACAGACTTACCGTCTTTGTCAACCAGCGCGGTAACCGGCAGGTGACGCAGCGTGATGTCGAGATCACGGTCGTTCGAGTTCTGGCCAACAGAGGTCGGAGACATGTTGATGTTGGTCATAGACTCGGTCGGCACGAATGCCTGGATGTCTTTACCGTTCAGTTTACCAGCGAAGCCCAGCTCCAGAATACGGATAGAAGCTGATTCGATATCGTCGGTATCGGTCCACGGACGCTGACCAGGTGCGGTGCACAGGCCCAGCAGGTTGTTAACTACGCCAGGAACGGCCAGCATCTGAGTCAGGTGATCCTGACGACCGTATGCGTCACCGGTAGGGTATTCCTGATCAACCGGCGCTTTGATGCTCGCGTCGATGAACAGCTGTGCGTTTTCGTCGTCTGCATCAGCAGGCAGAACCGGCCACACGCGCAGTACGTCATCTTTGAAGATGTCGCCATTACGCAGGATGCCGAAGATCGGAGTCAGTTCGGTCATGCTTTCCCATGCAGAAGCACCGGAAACATAAGAACCTACGCCGGCAGCACGCACGGTCAGTTTCACACCTTCATCTTCGTAACGCACGGAGATGGTTTTGTACAGCTCTTCAGCAGCTTTGGTCTGCAGACGAGTTTGGGTGTTCAGAACGATGTTAACCGCTTTGGTTTCCATGCTCTGGCCCGGGAACTGTGCCAGGGTGAAAGATTCCAGACCCTGACGTTTCGCGATGTCGCTCAGCACGTCGGTGGTGAAGACAGACGCCGCGATTTCGTTGATGTTGTTACGACCGATCGCTGCTTTAGCTGCGTCGAAGCCGCCGTGGGACAGGTTATCAGTCATGCCCTTCTGGAAGGTATTGAAGCCTTCGCCACCGAAGATTGTGCCGAACTGTTGCTGTGCATCGTTGAATGACTCAACGCCGCTCAGGGCAGCGAACGACTGGTTCTTGGTCAGGTCCATCGCCTGCTTAATAAGGTTGCCGGTGTTGCGAACTCCAGCTTTGACGTCTTTAAAAGCCATCGTATAAATCCTTCTGTTTCAGTTAAGACATGAAATAAACAAATATATTTGTTAACTCGCTTGCGCATAAAATATAACAGTGATAGCTATAGTCTACGTCAAGGCTCTTGTTCCAGTGCATAGAATGCGTTCGAGAGAGTGAACTCGTTGACACCCGCCTGGATTACTGCGTTAAAGTGCAGATCCTGATAACCAAAGTTCTCATAGAGTGTATCCATGATCGCCATTGCCAACTTGTCTGCTTTAAGCATCGTCCAGTTTGGGTAATCAGATTGCACACAACCTCTGTCCGCGATCATCAGAACAAGTCCGCTTTCAGCGCGACGATAGAAGTATGTGTTGTGGTGCTGCAATAATTCAATAAAATACTGCTTAATGTCATCACGTGATGTGATAACCTCTTTCAAGAGCGCAGTCTGTGTTGCATTTGACGTCTCAATAGGATAGTCAACTTCCGGTTTACCCAGGCGTTTTAACACAAGGCCCTGGAGTAAAAAGAAACTACCCACCTCATCAAATGTTAATTTATTCAACTTCTTCCCCAGCTCATTAAGCTCGGAATATTTTATACCATTTTTTTCGATAAGACTGACCATGTCTGAGGTCAAGACCCAGAAGTCGGTTTTCTCGTTCACATTCTTCAAAATAAATTTCATGTTGTCACCGGAGTTAATATGGGTCATCTGTTAATGTTGGTAAAAGTCCTTACTTGCTTTTATCATGCAAAGAAGTTGAAAGACCGCGGATTGTTAAATGAGTTGACCGATGTTCTCGGAACGTTAAAAACCCCCAACACGGATGTGTTTGTCCAAGATCGCAAGACTGACAGTGCTATTCGTTCCACCATCGACTGGATCTTAGAGCAACCGGACGATGAAGCGATCATAAAATCAATGCTCATGCAGAGGGTGTATTCGTTTGTAAAAGAAGCACCTGAGCTGAAAGATCTGCTGGAAGTGGGGTTGGAAGACTATCCGACAACAGAACGTACTCGTCAGATTATCTACAAACATATCGACGAAATCAAGAAGGAGCAAGAAACCACCAAGATCAACGATGCACTGAAAAAGAAGATCAAGGACTTCCACTTCAAAGAACTCCGCCAGTTCCAGAAAAACGACTGGGTAGAGTTCATGGATGTCATTCAGGGCAAGATCAACCAAGCTTATAATGAAGAGAAGCAGAGCGAGGTTGTTGAGTCGGTTTCTTCGGAAGATAAAGATCCCTTCCTGGAAATCATTGAACGTGCTCAGCGTGAACAGAATGGCGATGGTATCATTAAGTTAGGCATCCAGGGCATCAACAAGGGCTTAGGTCCAGACCAAGGGTTGCGTCGCGGTAAGACGTATCTGTGGAACGCCCTGACTAACCGTGGTAAGTCTCTCATGATGGGTCATGCGATTGCATCGACTGGTCTGTATAATAAAGCAACACCGATGCTGCGTAACAAGAGTAAGATTCCAACCATCGTTCTGGATTCAGCAGAAGACGGTATCGAACTTATTCTTAACCGTATGTACAAACTCATCTGTGTGGCCAAGACCGGCAAGCTGCGTCCGTTTGAAGAAGTCACGTCAGAAGAGATCTACACCACCATTACCGAAGCGTTTATCGAGAACGGTTGGTACTTCATCTTTAACCAGATTGAGCCGAACAAAGATAACTACGCTAACTTCTGCGCACGTATCCGTAAGCTGGAAATGCGCGGTCACGAAATCATCATGTATGTCTATGACTACTTAGCGATGATGGAACTCGATGGCATATTGGGTGACAGCAAATCTGACCGACTGCAAATCCTGCTGCGTAAAGCACGTGCGTTTACTTCTGCTCGCGGTATCTGTTTCAACACGCCTCATCAGCTTAACCCGGACGCGAAACGACTGCTCAGGGAATCAGATGATGACAGTGAGATTTACTTTGCTCAGATGGTAGCGGGTAAGTCGATGACAGAAACCTCCACTAAGTTAACGAACGAAGTGGATGCAGAAATTACCATTCACGTTGCCAAGACTTCAACAGGTAACTACTTCACCTACGCAATCGGTAAGATTCGTGGTGATGCGGGCGACCCTGCGTTCTCATTTGGTATCTACGATCTGGATCCTGTACTTGGTTTGGTTCACGATATCGCAGGCAAGCCGATGTGTCGTAAGAAGATCACCCATCGTCTTAATGACTTTGGTGATTCAGTACCGGGAGAAGATGATTTCGACATAGCGGCATAAGCCCAATAAGCATAAGCTACTCTACTCCCCAGCGGGAGTAGAGTAGTGAGTTATGTATCCAAACCTTCATAGACCAGAAACACAAACAGCGTTGAGCGTTCACGGAACACCGTATTCGGCTGCGTATCGTTTTGCACTGACTGACTGATAACGCCCAACACCACGCCCTCAACTTCTACCAACACATCGTTTGCTTGCGTGAAGTAATACTTACACGGCATGCCTGGTGTGATGAGTTCAGCATTGGATTGATCCCACGGAATCGTAATGAGTTCACCATCGTTGTAAGCAGTCTCAGAAAGACCCTTGTAGATGTTCTCTGCGGGATTACGGTCATAGACGGAGATCTGTTCGCCCGAACCGCGTTGTGCTGTCTGGTACTCACTCATGGAGTCTGAGCGGGTAGTGATGGCTTTACCTTTCGCGTAGAAGTTACCGGCTTTGCCTGACAGTGCATCTGGGTTAATAATACGTTTACCCACGCCGTTGTTCTGGCGCGTGATGTCAACTGTTGACTGATGCTTGGAGTGCCCGGTTGACAAGATCGTCACCGTTTTATTGTTGGTGTACCAGGTGGTTTCCAACGTTGGTGTAGCATCCTCAGGAAAGCGGAAGATATCCAATACACGAGCGGCTGTTTTGTATCGACCCATCAAGAAAGGTGGGAACAGGTAAAACATTCCCTTGCGATAGAAACACGCCAGTCCAGCAGAATAGATCCCGTACTTGTCATCGTTCTGAAGATAAGTCGGAAGATCCATTAACCGCGTACCGTCTGGGATTTCAATGTGCTTATAGACTTTGGCGTTATCGCCCTCTATCGGCATATCTACACCCCGGAAAGCATCAGCACCTGATAACCCTACTTCAGCTCCATCTGTGATCAGAGCGTGCTGTAGGGCCTTGTCAGTGCGTGCCAGGAAGAACACCGAGTCAGTGGTAAAGCTGTTACGCAGAATCGCGAAGCCGAGCTCCTGTAGCTGAAGGTTAACCGTGATAATGTTTAAGCTATCAAAGTTCTCCAGGTTACTGACCTTGGTGTTGTTGCCCGACATCTCTGGATCGTTGTTGGTCAGCGGGATGCAGCGAAACATACGGGAAGTCTGTTTCAATCCTTCTCGCTCAATGACCTCTAGCTTGAGATTGTCTGAAAACGGCAACACTTGCTTGAGGTAAAGACCGGGTTGAATCTGGCAGGTTAACCGGTAGTCGTCTGCGCGAGACGACGCAAACATCGCGGTGCGATCAAAGTGACTGATCAAATACACCGGAATATGTTGCGTCGGCGTAATCAGCGTGGCTGACAAACGGTAGTAGCGGTTGGTGCCTGCTTTGGATACTGTTCGGGCCTGCGTGATTAAGTTCTGTAGCGGTTTTGAGATTTCCACTTACGACCCCCAGATACCAAACTCCTTGCGTGCTTCTTCTTGACGCAACAGAGTGTCCACGTTATTGCGGGCAGGTACGTTGTAAGCGTCTTGAGGAATGTGTCCGATGTTCGGCAACACACGCGTGGTAAGAAGATCGTAATAGGAAATAAACTCCGGACGTTGATGCCTTCCCGTTTTGTGGTCTAACTGGAACAACCCCACCAATCCCAGTAACCCGTTTCCTGCTTTGCCGCTTTGCCGTTCATCTTCACGATGCGCACGCTGATCTAAATAGAGCTTGATGCGGGCGTAGTCGTCAAACATGTAGAAGGCAAGCTGTTCCAGGTAACGTATCTCTTCAGGGTTAATGCTGCCGTAGTTAGAGTTCGTGAGATAGAGCTCATACCACAGCGAGTTATACTCCTGAATCGTGTCCACGATCTGAATCACGTTTTTATTGGGCTGATCAACTTTTAATGGTTGATCGTCCGTGACGTTTTCCAGTAGCTTAATGGCTTTCTCAATCGTGAGTCCACGCTTTACCGGTCGTGCATAGACGTCAGAATCCGGCACGGTATCGTTGGACATGTAGGCGACGCGGTCACGAATTTGGTCTGTGGTCATGGTGTGGCTAGGGAACACCCAAAACGGAAAGGTGCGCTTGGTAATTATCGCATGCAGCGTAATTGCTCGCGACCTTATTGCGTGGTAACGTTCAATTTCAATCATAACACTTTACCCATCTTGCGTGATTTAAAAATCATTAACAATAGGATAGGCGCGTAGTAGAACTGCAACTTGGTGGGGAGATCCCAATAGGTTTCCAGGAAGTCGTGAATGCGCTTGAGATCGACGATGTCGTTTTTCAGTACGTCCACAACCAGGTTCTCAAACACACCCTGTGGTTTGCCCTGATAGAAGTCTTCACTAAACAGGTAAGCCATCTTGATGTTGGGCAGTGGGTTGTAGGTCGGAATGAGATCCATCCAACTGTACCATCCCGACATATCCGCGAAATCTTCTGGGTTAGTCACCACTACGCCGTCAAAGCTGCTGGAACGGATGTTGTTGTAGGTGCGCGTGGAGTACAGACGCTTCACGTCCACGATAGCCGCGGTGTTCTTGCAGCGACGCAGGGTGTTCCAGTCACCACGGAACAGCACGTCCCAGATGTTGTACACGCCGTGCTGTGCTTTTAGATTCCCACCGTACTCCAGACCCAACGTAGTTAAACGCGGATACGTTCCCAGGGATTCGCTCTTGGCCATAGAAAGGAAAGCTTTGACCAAGTAGGGATCGTAATAGTGCTTGCCGTTGTCTTCTAACGCCAGCGTGCGCTCTTCTTCCCAGTAGAACTCTTCGTAGACGTAGTGAACGATCGTTGGGTACCAGCTCCAAATCTTTTTCTTGAGATCGAATTCGCCGGTAGAAATGATTGGCGTACCGCCATTGAGATGCTGGTCGCGTGAGTACACGAGGTCCTCAACGATCATACTCTCCATCTCTTTCCATATTGGTTCAGTTAAGATACCGTTAAAGACCCACTCGATCTGATAGACCTTGTTTGCGGTGAATTCAGGAATAGACAGCGCCGTAACCGTAAACCAGCCCGCGTTGCCATCGCCGATGTCAGCAATAAAGAAATCGCCCACCAACGGCACCAAGCCAAAGAAAGCATAAGCCGAACCCGTTTTACCCGATACTGCGGTAGTGGCATCAAAGCTGAAGTTTTCATCACGGAACTTCAGTATAACGTCTTTGATACGGGTATGACTCTGGTAGGTGCCTGACCCTGGCTGGAAAGCGTGCAGTTCTTCGTTGTTCTTCTGTGCCTGACGATGGTACTCAGTGAGCACAGGCGTGCCAGGAACCATGGAGAGGAACGATCCTTCGTTCTGGTACACGCTCTCCACGATGCTGTGCTTATACGCTTCAGAATAGATCTTAGGCGCTTCTGGTGGCGGGCTGGGTGCTTGACCTACCGGCGTGATACTTAAAGCCATGATTAACTCCTAAAGGTTTTGATGTTCTTGACAATGAGCCCCAGTTCCATCTCGTACTGATTCCAGTTGCGCTTGATGTCAACCGGTAAACCGTCTGGCAGGTTCTCTTGCCAATTCCCCGGCATGTTCGGCCAATCCCACCACGGGAAGATATTGGGCAGTAAACCCCCACCATTATCACGCGCATCGCTCCAGTAATCGTCAGAGTAATCCTCTACCGAGTAGTCGATGTTGATAATGAGGTGTTGTAAACGCGTGGTGGTGGGTTCGCGTTTGATAAAGATGTTACCTGCTTCATCCATACGCAGCTGATTGGGTTCAACCTGAAGATCGTCCGAGTACACCTCGAAGTGAATCGGAGTATCGTGGCGGTTAAATACCTTGTCATGACGACGCAACAAGTAAGCTTTGGCATCATCATCCCACTGGAACTCAGGGATCTCAAACAGATTACAGAGCAGCTGTTCACCTGCAACGTCATCTACGCGGAAACGCACCTGAATAAGCTGGTTCAGTTTCGCCTTGTGCGGGCGCTCCCAGTTATCGTGATGCGGCAGCACCAGATAATAAGGGGCCTGTGTCAGACCTAGGTTGGTGAGCAAACGCACCCCGGCTACGTATTCAGGGTTAGCCGCGCCGTGATAAGGAACCGACTGACGATACAGATCGCGATTGGTGACTACCCACTTCGCTGGGATCTCGTCCTGATGCACCTGCAACGGATAGGTAATTCGCCAACCAATGAACTCGTTGTAGAAGAACTTATAGGCGAACCCCACCTCGTACTGCCCCATGGTCTGACCTTTCTGAGCCAGACGCACCTGCGGCTCTTCAAACTCAATCTGCATGTCACGCAGTTTAATCGGGTAGACCAAGGTAGAGTTATTGCCGGCTACGTTGTTGATGATGGTGAAGTCACGCAGCTTTTTCTCAACCAGGTATTGTGGGAAAGCGTCGCTACGTATCTTGTTTGTTACCAGCAGTGCGTGAACGTCACTCATCAACTCCAGGATACCGTCATTCAACGGCAGGTGTCCTTCACCGTCAAACGTCATCATGGTTAACATCTGACTGGTGGTGTAGTTGATTTTGTTCACGAATTCTTGGGCGGCAATACGAGAAGTAAAGTGCGAGTTCAACTCCACGGTTACCGTGCGTCCGGCAAACTCTGGCGTGAAGTACATACCGATGCTTTTGTCTAACCAGAACGGCATCTCTGTGGCGTCACGACGCTGGTTGTGGTAGCCGTTGTTGAATTCCGAGGGTTCGATAGCGGCAACAGCATAAACCTTGTTCCGGAAAATGCCATCGGTGTAAAGCGTGTTGGCTTGATTATCACCAAAGTCGCTGCCGATCATTTTGGTGATTTCTGCTTCACCGTTAAAATAAACGTTTTTAGCGCCCTCAAGACCAAAGTACTTGAGTACGGAAATAATAGAGTCGTAGATCACCGGTCGCGTAATCGAGCGGTAGGTTTCTATGGACCCGGCAAAGGTGGTTTGTGTGGCACCCATAGCGATAAGTTCCTTATGAAAATAAACATAAAATTTACCTGACTTAGTGGGTGTTACCCCACTAAGCTCGGTTATGTTTTAAAAGGGACGATCGTCACTGTCTTGCGGAACCACGGCCAGACTCAACAGGTTACGGTTGGCGTCGCGCAGGTAAACCCGCACCACACCTTCTTCCCCCTCTTTGCGATACGTCTGGTATTTAAACACCGTGGCATTGCGCAGAATGTTGATATTGTCTTTTGTGACGTAAGGAGACGTACTCAGACGGGCTTTAACTGCGTCGACCAATTCAGGGGACAGTTGGTTACCATTAAAGGCTTTGCCCTTGCCCTGGAACGGTTTAGACGCACTCAGGATACCTTGGAAAAAGATAAGCTGAAAAGTCTTGCCCAGTGACTGCATGCTGTCGATTAACTTCCCGCCTGCTTCGGTTACCACACGAATCGTGACCGAACCTTTGTAGAGGTAGGAGTTATTAAGGATCGTTAGCGTGGCCTGTCCCAGCAGGTTGCCGTTGAACACAATGGCATCGTCAGTGGCCTTGTAGTCCACGTTACGAATCAAGCCTAAACCAAACTGTTGAGAGAACGCAGCAATAGCCTGGGCATAGGTTGCGCCTTTCTCCAGTTTGACAGTGGGCATCGACAGCAAGAACTGCGGAGTCAGGTCCATCTTCTTGACCACCCCTACCGTTTCAACGCCCTGCTTGTTAACAAAGCTCACGGTAGACTCATCACCGCCCGAGGTAAAATACTCCAGTACCTTACCACCTAGGCGTGTTTCCAGCTTGCTGATGTTTTCAGGGGTGATATTACTCATCGCTTGCACCTTCTTTCTTCTCCGCATAGAAGATACCCGGAGTAATGCCTTTGATTGCCTTGACAATTGCGCCAGCGACTTTACGTTGATCCGCTAACTCTTTCTTCAGGCTGTCAAACTTCTCACGGGTTTCTTTTGATTTTTCAGTGATAGCAGCTTTCTTCACACTGATGGCTTCTTTATCACCGTCCGCAGGTACGTCGCCACTGACACTGCTTTCCAGTGCTTTGAGATCAGAATCCACCTCGTTAAAGGTTTTCTCTAATTCAGTGCCTTTGTTGAATACCGTGGTGAATTCAGTCATGAGCTTGTCAATAACACCCGGAGCTGAACTTACGGTGGTCAAAGAGCCCACTGCTGTTTTCACGCCGTCGTTATTGGTAGCTGCTGCCAGACGCTCGATGCCTGCTTTTGCGCTGTCAGTTAAGGTAGCGTCTTTCTGCTCTACTGCAGCGAGGGCTTTCTTGTTGGCTTCGGAAGCTTCTTTGATGTCGTCAGCCATTTCCTGCAACGACTTATCGAAGTAGTTTTCCTTGATCGCCACCAAACCGTCTTTGACAACCTGGAACGCTTTCAGCATAGCAGCTTTGACTTTATCCCATACCGCACCTTCATTGCCATCGATACGATCAGAGATAATGCCGCGACTCATCATGACGCCCATCAGGTAACGTTGGGCATAGCTCTGCTGTTCCGTCGACACATAGCCCCCAGCTGCATGAAATTCTTCAAGCCCCTGCAGCATGGTGGCAAAGTGATCGAGCTGCTCTGTGCCTTCTACTTCATCCGGTTCAAAGCTTTCAGTGTGATCGGTGTCTTTGGCAGAGAGATCTGTAGGAACCTCTTTGACGTTGCAGCCAAAATGTTCACCAACACCCACTTCACTTCCGTACTTGGAGATCATGAAGGTGCAGACGATTTGTGCCAGCGTAGCCAAGAACACTAAGCGGTCAGCAGCCTCATTCAGCGCGTTGTAGTCTTTGCCCTCATTGACAAACAAACAGTACATGTCTTTGAGTTCAACCAGTGCCGACTTCAACACATCCAGCCCTAAACGTTCAGTGTAGGTAAGATCAGCATTCCCCAGTGCACAGATCGTTGCCGAAGCTTTGATCGGATCAATGAGCTTGTTTGACTCAATGATGTTCTGAAGATAATTGCTAATACCTTTGTTGGTGTGTTGTAATCCTGTTAAATAATCCAGTGCATTATCAGCGGTAATACAGATCAGTGAAGTGAGTTGTTGCTTACACACCTTCTCATCTTCTACGTTGATATAATCTGCATCTTTCTTGATAATATCACGAACATTATTAAACATCTCATGAGTACCAATAATGGCTCTCTCATCATTACTTAAACTAATAACTAAATTAAGTAATTTAAATATAGTAACCCCTTCCATCCCCCGGCCTCCACCAGTATTGACATTAAGTTCATATTGCAGTTAAAAAACAATTCACACAGAATACCAAGCTGCAGGGTTTCCCCTGCAGCTGGTAATTTAACGGAGCTTACGACGATAACCCCCACCTGTGCTGTAATTGGGTTCTACAGCAATACGCGACGTATCGTAATCAGGCCCAGGCATTATGCCTTTTTTGCGAAGTAGCTCGGAGTGAGTTTATCCACAACGCCGGTCACGAATGAACGGAAAGAGGACTTCAGCTGCTGAATGGAAGTATAGGACTTCATAACTTCTTTCAGCGACGCCAGTTTCTCTTTGATTTCCGCAGACGCGTTTTCACCCGCAGATTTCACTTTGCTTTCCAGCTTCTCGATCTCGGCCATGGTTTTAGAAGCCAGAGCTTTAACCTGAGAAGACATCACGCTACGGAAATCACGGAAGTACATGGCCCACAGCGTCATTTTGATTGACACAGCCAGCGCGATGCCGCGACCCTGTTTCTTGGCCGCTTCAACGCCTTTCTCGGTGATCTCAACCATTTTCTCCAGCGCAGCATCCAGCTTCTCTTTCAGCTGTTTGTCTTCCGCATAGATCTTGGCTGCCTGCACACCCTGTTCAACCTTGGCTTTGATGCTCTTGCCAATGTTAGCCGCTTTATCAGCTGCGCTGTCGATAGCACCGCGCGCCGCTTCAGTCAGCTCAGCAGTAGAAGGAAGCTTGGCCAGCAGCGCCTTGTCTTTTTCCACCGCACTGTTTTTCTCAGTATCTTTCTCTTCAGATTCTTTCCCGAAGAAAAAGTTCCAAATGCCTTTAAAGACATTTTTAACGTAGGTGATGGACTTCGCGAAGCCAGCCTTCACCGAGGTCCACACAGATTCGTTACCGTGGATAGCGTACGGTGACAGCATGTCTGCACCACACATTGCGCCAGCCAGGTATTTCACTGCGTAGCTTTCAGTTCCGTCGATGGCGTCGATGCTGCCCTGAATGATAAGTGACTCGTGGGTGTCATCCAGGTCTGCCGGGGATTCGTCCAACACCAGGTCGATAACGTCGTCGTCTTGCATAATTTTTTTCCATGTGAAAGTTAATAGGTGGGGTGTAAACATAAAATCAGCAAATAACCGAAAACGCACCTTTGAAGTACGGACAGTCGGTGAATTCGACGTGAAGCTTGTTATCAACCTTGGACAAAGTGACTTCGGTGTTGGTCACCATAGGAAGACCTAAGACACTCATGAGAACATCAAAACTTTCCAGTAAGTTGTCTGACGTCAGCATGTCGTTTTGATCCGGCACAAGCACCGAGTCATCTTCAAACACGGTGTCACCCAACTCTTGCAGGGTCACGTCCTCAACAATACTGCCACGCAGATAACTCAGATCAATATCTAAGGTATCCAGGAAGCTCAGGTCGATTTTGTCCCCGCGGATAAAACGAGAGCGACATGCCGTGTCTACCACAACGTAGCTTTCACTGGTGAGGTTGTGCAGCGTAGGGGCAACAAAACTTTGCTCGTTACTGGCCTTTAACACGCAGCGCGTGAACTGACCAGGCGTTACGCGTATGATCTTCATTTAAATGCTTTCCCCATGATGTCATGCGCCGCGGTATCCGCCTGCTGAATCGCCGTCATAACGTGTTTAATAAACGCAATGAAGTTAACCAGGCTGCGGAATGCTGCTGCCATTGCGTACGCCTCTGCCTTGCCAATGCCCTGGAGATCTTTCTCTTCCTTAATCTTGACATTAAACAGCGAGCCTTCGTTTTTGGAGATTTCAGCCAGACGAACCAGGTTGTTAGAAGTTTTCTCCAGCTTGTCAACCAAGCCATCGAATTTCCCTTCTGACACCATGAACTTGCTTTCGCCGGTAACTTCGGTTTGCTTCACAGGATTAAGCGTAAACGTGATGGCGTTATCTTTGTCTTTGGCAACAACTGCCCACAACGCCCCAACAATGCGGAATTCGCCGCTACCGAGCTTACCTCCCAAGTGTGTCGCGACAGCCGCACCAAAACGCTCTACATCACTCACAGCGACCTTTTTATCCTGCACTTTGGCAAAGAGGTCTTTAGCAGCGGTAAAGGTCTTAATGGTGCCGTCTGTGCGGTTTACCAGGTTGTCCAGTTCTTTGCCCAACCAGTCCAGGTTAGCAGGGAACGACTTAAAGCGTTTGCTGTCAATCAAGCTTTTGGCATTGGACGGATATTTCAATTCAGTATCGTAATTGATCTCTCCGGCTTTTACTTTTGCTTCCAGCTTGTTGAAATCTGTTTTAGAACGCGTACCAAAACCAAAGAAGGTTTCCGCCAGCCACTTGAAGAAGTTACCGATCATGCTGAGGAAACGTTTGATCAATGACCATACCGTGCTGAACAGTCCTTCACTGCCGTTTACTTCAGCCGGTGCATCAGGAAGCAGGGAAGCAACACGCAAGTAGAGCTGTTCAGTGCCGTCACGCTCTTCCTCAGGCTTTTGTTCAATCTCTGCAGCCTTGTCCTTGATACTTTTACTGTCACCGTCCAGGAACGCATCTACAGCCTTCTTGTCGGTTTGATAGAGCAGTTCAACGGTAGGTGTGTTTACGTAACGCGTAATCGCAGCCTTTTGAGTACCCTTATCGAAGTCTTTAAAAATAGAAGTCATAAATAAAAAAACCTCAAGTCAATACTAACCCGGGTTGCCCCGGGTTAGTATCTTTTTTCAAAGCACGGTCACGAAGACCCGCGCGGTCGACACAGCTTAGATGTGCGCAGCAACGCCGTCGATCAGAGCTTCCAGGACGTTAGACGCCAGAGAAGTTGCAGAACGAGTCAGAGATGCAGAAGACGCAGCAACGGCTTTAACCAGTGCAACTTTGTCAGCGGTATCTTTGTCGTCTTTGCTCGCAGCAGCGTTGATGTAGCCAACCAGTTTGTCACGCTTAGCAGCGGCGAACTTCTGATCAACTTTGCCGTTTTCCAGCTTGGTGATCTGGTTGCCGATACCGGTCAGAACGGTTTTCAGCGCGCCAGCGTTGGTGATTTTCGGAGCAGCTTCGCCAGAGGTCAGTTTGCTGAAGTTGTCAGCTTTGACAGTCTTCATGCTCAGAGCACGCGCCAGGCCAGCAGCTTTCTTCAGATCAGACGCTTCGCCTTCGCCAGTGTGCAGAACCACACGGATACCAGCGATCTGTGCAACCAGCTGACCTTTCTCGTCTTTGCTCGCGCCAGCAGCAGCGATTTTAGATTTCAGGCCGTTGGTCAGAGCTTTGTATGCGGTAGCGAATTCAGCCAGGGTGATTTCACCGTCCAGCAGGTTAGCGTACGCGCCCAGCGGTGCAGAAACTTCAGCCAGCTCAGAAGCTTTACCGGTCAGACCTTTGGCTTCGTAATCAACGTAGCCGTTCCAGCCGCCCAGCTTGACTTTCTCTTTCAGCTTCAGGCCTTCTTTGCTCAGATCAGCCTGCAGACCTTCGATGCGACGTTTCATGGCTTTGTTCTTGTTGAACAGGCCGATGAAGAAGTTCACAACGGTGTTGAAGATCTTCTTGATGAAAGCGATAACTGCAGCGCCAGCGCCTTTCACTTTATCCATGAAGCCTTCCATGCCGTCGCGCGCCAGAGAAGAGGCAGTAGAGGCATCGTACAGATCTTCTGCGCCCATACGCGGAGCAGCAGTTTCCGGTGCGCCGCCCAGACGACGATCGGTGATTTTGTACGCCTGGTTGTACAGAGAAGCAAACGCGCGGCCGTCGAAGTTGCCGGAAGCCAGCATGGACTCCATACCTTCAACCAGGTCCTGAACTTCTTCAGTCGCTTCCTGGATGTCGCAAACCTGCTCAGAGACTTCTTCCAGAACTTCGCCCTGCTCCTGGATTTCGGCGTTCGCTTCAGCGACTTCAGCACGGATTTCAGAAACGGTTTCTGCTACTGCTTCCAGAGTACCCTGTGCGCCTTCTTCGTTCAGGCCCAGATCTTCAGTACCCGCATACAGTGATGGATTAAACATGTAAAACTCCTTGGAGATTTTTTACTTAAGTAAAAGTTTATTTAATTAAATAACTTTCGATAACACACCTAAGACGTCTTGGATGTATTTATCGACGTAGCTCACCACGCGTGGAGTGAAACCACTATAAAATGCTAATGCGTGAGCATTGCCTTTTAAGATGGACTCGGCTTCAGAGATAATCTGAGAACCTACGTTAGTTGTTTCACTTAAACCTTTGCTAGCTTCTTCTACAACAGAAGACCAGCTTTTAACAAAATCAAGATAATCAGCATAAGATCCTTTAACCTGCAAATGCAGATCATTGAGCTTGGCAACTTTTGCCAGGACCGACTGAACATCAGACTTAGAAGCTTCGAGGGTGTGAGACTCACCAGCGGGCTTGTCTCCAGACATAGAATATACTACGTCTTTGTCTGTAAACTTACACTTGACGACCTTTCCACCCGGCAAGACCTCTGACAGCATCCATTCACCGTTCTTGTGAGGAAGCTTGTATTCAGGGTAATGAAGCCCTTCAAACTCCCGCACGACGTTCATGACGTCATTGGTGCTCTTTACGCCTTTGAGCTTACGTGCCACAACCAATTCACGACTGAGGTGATCTTTGACATCGTTGGCGTGCTTCTTAAAGCCTTCCAACGTTTTGATCAACTCATCCAGGTCGGAGCCAAAGTCGTCCCACTGACCAGTGCTGGTCAACGCTGCAACCTGTGCGCCTGAAAAAGTAAAGCTATATGATTCTTCACCTTTCATCGCGCTGGGGATTTTGGCAATCAGAGACTTGTTGCTGTCAAACGTTTTCGACAGTTGAGCACCCGCACCACGAATGCCTTTGTCCAACAGATCCAACGCCTGCCCACCTACCCACTTAGCCACTGACAACGTACCCGCTCCCAGTGACTTCATGGATTCACCGAAGTCTTCGTTGCCGTTGCGCACGCTTAAAGAGTACGCACCCTGAAGAGGCTGCAGTGAATCAAGCAGCTCAAGGTGTTGTTGACGACAGGCGACATACAACTCTTTAAGCTTGGCCATTAGCTCACCGATTTCGCGAAGTTGATGGAGTCATTGCACAGGCTGGCAATGGCGTTCAGGGTAATCACCAGGTAACGCGTGAAGTCCGCATTGAGGTCCAGCAGGTCTTGCTGGTTCTTGCGCACAATCATCGAGTACATCGCCATGATACGGTGCTTGTCCGTTTCATTGATCGGCATCTTGGTGAGGTTGCTACCGATGATCTCGTAGTCACGCTCAGAGATACGGTGTTTGATGGCTTTGTTGCAGATAGCCAGCCAGTTCTCCAGGATCTTGATAGAGATCGCGCAGACGTGGCGAATGGTTTCGGCGCCAAAGGTATTGATTTCTTGCTCACGGTCGATGAAATCAATGGATTCACGCTTGTTGAAACGCACGCCCAGATCCTGTACGCGAGAATCAAACCAGTCGTCGATGGTTTTCACATCTTTGACTTTGATTGGATCTTTCCAGCGGGTATCAATCAGGAAGCGACCGCCCATGAGTTCCACAGAGCGCAGCTTACGCAGCCACGGCACGGCTTTATCAGAGATATCGATCTTGCACTCGCGGAATGCCGGCACGTTCAGCAGAGGCCCTACCTGCATCAGAATCTGCACAGCTTCTTCATCAGTACTTACGCCTTCAAAGCGAGAGAAGAACGCCATGATCTGCGTCAGCTCTTTCTCAGAGTAGTCGTAGTAGTTGTTGGTCAGGGCCGACGTGGTTTTAAACAGATTCAGAATCTGGTTGTACCAATCTTCTTTGACTTCACCCTGAACCTTTAACAGGTTAAACAGACGGGCAGAAAGGTTGAACTGCTCCAGGCCATCTTTGAAGTCGCCGAGATCTTTACTGGCGCGCTCAATCATCTTGAAACGCGTGATCAAGGACTCGGTGTCTTCCACAGCCAGCGTATACGCGTCGTGGAAGTTCTGTCCCAGGCGTTTGGTAAAGACCTTGGCGGTTTCCAGTGTGTCGCTCAGGAAGCCCTCACAGGCCGCAATACGGCTCAGACGATACTGGCTAGGGCGCAGCGTACGACCGAAGTGTTCAGCGCCGGCAACGCGGTGTGCGTTATAGGTAACTTCGCCGTCATCGATCTCCACGACTTTCAGATCACTGAGCTGGCCGTCGATAGTGATGGCATCTTCAGGAGAGATCTCATGGTCCGGGGTGTTTTCCAGAAGACTTTTGATTTCCTGTACGCGGTTAGTAGCACCCAACACCTGGTTCGTGATGTTGTTGAGGTCACGGCTGTCTTTTACCGTTTCCATCAGCTCCAGTGATTTCACGACAGAAATAGCAGCCATCTGTTCGTCAAGCTCAGTTGTCATAGCGGGTTTCTCCCAGAAGTGCCAGCAGAATACGTGACATGTTTTCCATGCCAATCCCGCGCAGCAGGCGATAATAATCGAAGTTGGTGATGTTATCAGTCAACGCCATGGAGTTACGAGCAGAGCTCTGCGTGCTGGTGATAAAGCGACGCTCCCACGCTCCCGTGGTATTGTTGTTGTGGTGAACGATCTCTTCAGCACAACGAATGTCACTGCCGATAGCACGAGCAGAACACTTGTTGTTGAGGTAGAGAACAATCGAACCCACAATAGAAGCCAGCGGACCGATACCGTTTTTGTAGTTGGCTTCCAGGAAGTCCTGGAAGTTTTCACCGATCAAGCAACGCGCTGCACGCAGCACTTCCTGATAGATGATGGGATTGGTTTTCTGGGCGTAGTCCTGCGTAGTACTGTTCAGGAAAGCACGAATCACTTCCTTGGCGGCACTGACATCAGCATTGGTTACGGCACCATTAACAAACCCATTTTTAGCGCGTACAAACGTACTCATAGGACAATAACCTCATTAAGAAGGAGGGATGGCGAAAATCATCATAAAATCACTATTACTGAGGGAGTGACCCCTCAGTAATAGATAAACAGTTACTGATAGCTCTCAACGATCTTGTTGATGGTACCGGTGTTCTTCACGATCTTCTCGCGGTAAACTTCGATACGGTGGTCCAGTGACGCGTCGTTGGTGCCGTTTTTCTGGTTGATGGCCTGATTGATCTTCATCGCCAGGAACTCATTGTGCTCCTGTGCGCTGCGGATACGCATGAGATCAATCTCGCGCATCAGACTGTCATACCAGTATTTCGGGTTGAGGTAGTGAATACCAAAGCCGCGTGCCAGCTCAGGTTTCTTGCCACCCATGCCCAGCATGATGTCCATGCTGTTCTCATCATCCGCATCCAGCTCAGGAATCGCATCGATCTCTTTGATCAGTGCGGTTTTACCTTTCAGCAGGGAAACGGTGATGTTGCTGTAGTACAGCGCAGAACCGTTCAGGAACATCAGTTCGTTTTTGGTGAGGTACTTATCCACCACGAACCCAGACTTCACCGACATGCTCAGCAGTACGTCGAGCAGCTTGCTGGAGTAGCGAGCCCAGAAATCCAGCTGTTCAATAGTAGACAGCAGGTAGACCTGACGCACGCTCATGGTTTCCCCTGCCCAGAGCTCGTCTTTATAAGCCGAGACTTCTTTCTTGAGATAAGCCGTGAGGTTGGTTACAACTTCTGCCACCATCTTCATCGTAGTCAGGGTCGGGGTAGAGGCGTTGAAGTTAGGGGTAGCTTTCGCGACGTTGTTGGCAATGGACTTGGTGACGGCCCAGCCGGCGCTTTCACTGACCAGCGTTAACCCTTCGCTTTCCAAACGGTTTACGTTATCGATCAGATCGTGTGCAGAAACATCAACCGTGGAGATCAGGGTCAGGATGTTTTTGCGGCTTACGTTTTTTACGCTTGAAGCGTATTCACGAATATCAGACATAATTATTTCCCTGCCAGAATACGGGCCAGTGATTCCAGAGAATCGGCGCTGTCAGATTTCTTGCCTTTAGCTTCGAGTTCTTTCAGCGTATAGGTTTCAATCAGGCTGTCGCCGTTGGTGATGAATTCAAACACACCGTTGCGCTCATCGCAGATAACGATGCGAGACGCGTCTACCGCACGGAAGATCGCATCCAGGTTACGGCCGTTGGAGAAACGTTTACCAATGGTCAGTTCGATCTGCTTAGCAGTGTCAGAGCTCATGATAAAGGTGTTCGCCATGGTGTTCATGGAAACCACACCGGTACGAAGCGCCTGCGCCTTGTTGATGCGCTCACGTTTCGCCATCTCTTCGAAGTAGCCGGTGTTATCTTTGTACTTGGTATTGAACTTCTCTTTGTTGATGTCGCTACCAGAGAAGAACTGTGGCCCAGTGATTTCACCACCGCCCCACATGGCCAGACGTGCAAACAAACCGTCTTCAGGTTTTGCCGCAGAGAACACGTTAAGGATCTGTGCAGGCATCATGGGCATGGGGATTTCACGGAAGGTCAGAGGAAGTTCTACCTTTCCGCCATTTGGGCCGTGCGCTGTTGCAACGACAACACGTCCAATTGCCAGAGGAGTGAACTCTGCGATCTCTGAATAAGACTTGCCGCCAATAGTAACAGTATCACCATCGCTGCCCATTTCGGGTGCTTCGGAACCATCTTTACCGCCTTTGAATTTGTTCGGGTTCGGACCATTGCCGTTCATGGCTTCACAGCCAGCCAGCGATACCAGACCCGCGCGACGCGGCTGAACACCACCGATGATCTCATCGATTTTGATGCCCATGCGTTCTGCGTTCTTGATAGAAATGTGAGCAAGTACCGCGTGCATGTCGCGCGCCATGACAACTTGCATAACTGCCTGCATGTAGTTGGCGTGCAGAATTGTCTTATCGATACCTACGATCGGCGAAACTAACGTGCGGTTCCCGCTATGTACAACGCTGTGCTTAGTCAGCAAATTGTATGTATTGCCGGCCTTATCCGCCACGTTGGAGGCCGCAGCCACTTCTCCATTCTCAGGAAAAATCATTTTTGCTGTGTCAAGCAGCAATCGACTAACGCCGATAATAGACCCTATCATACTAACCTCTTATGGCTAAATTATGAGTGAAAAATTTGATATAAACGATCTCGCCGGGTTAATGAAAACACCAGGTCTAGCTCGCCCCGAATTTCTAAAAGAAAATGTTGAACAAACGAAAGCACAATCACCCATAACACCAGAGCAATTGGTGTCTATGATGGATTATGCTTTTTCTGAGCAAGGTGGACCTGGTTCACAGAGTCCGGTTATTAAATCATTGTCCGGCTTAAGGATCCTTGGTCCGGGCCACCAATTCATCCCCATAGCCGACGATGCCATAGGATTGCCTTTTGTATCACGCCCCCTTTTAAACCTCTCAGATGAGAACGTCTCACGTTATCCTGGGTTATTTCCTCTGTATCGCAGTAAACCCAACAGCGTGATGAGCTATGTGCGAGGGCTGATGGATAAGCAGTGGGGCGCGGCGAACAGTGGAGCGATTAAGTTCTTAGATCCTCTAACTGCCTGGATGACACCGTTAACCAACTACTGTAAAACCAGTAATGGCTTCCCTGATCTTTCGCTGAACGTCTCAACCAGCTCACCGGGTTTCCGTCAGGAAGTCTACCGCCACATCAGCGGGATCCTGCAGCACAACGGTGCTTACCCGATGCGTCAGAGTTTCCACATGTCACAACCTAAGTTCTTGCCTTATATCTTTGAGGTTTGGCTGAACTATATAAATGAAGTGACATTAGGGGATCATGGCCTTGAGCCTTACCCGGAAGCGTTGAAGCAGAACTATCAGGATTATGACTGCCGCATCTACCACATCATCCTGAACCGCAACATGCGTAACATCGAGTGGATCTTCTGTAACGCCAGCTGCGTACCCACCACCTACCCATCAGGTGCGTTCTCAGCAATTGATCGCACAACAAACACGTTGCGTGGTCAAGGTCAGGACGAGTTCGATGTGCAGTTCGATGCCATTGCGTTTCGTTACGGCAACGTTACTGTGGCGCGTATGTTTAACGCCACCACTGAATACTTCAATAATGATCTGCGTGATGAAACCCGCGCATCCAAATATCGTCGGTTGGAATTCGATCAGTATTATGGCAACAACTACGAGCGTGTGTATCCTTATATCAATCTGGATAACATGACGCTGGAATATTGGGTGAAGAAATGACCATTGAAATTACGTCGATTACCAAGCTCGCCAACAACCCGTACCGTGGTTTGAACTACGTCGTGGACAATCTGGAAAAGGCTTGGTTTGATCAAAAGGTAAACATCAACTCTGGTACACATCCAGTGGTGTTCTGTGCCGACCTCACCATTGGGGTGGGTTTTGGTTTCTTGAGTTCGCTCAGTGACGCCATCAGTCAAGTGTTCCCAGCGCATGCACGCTCTGTCGCTGAACTGTCGCGTAACATGAACGACATCGAGTACTATGGTTTGTTTGGTACGCCAAGTACCAGCACTATTAACCTCATCATCGCCATGGATAACCTGAAGGCCTTTGCACCTACAGCAACCAGCACGGTGAACGGGGTTAACCTTAGCTACCAAAAGATGCTGATTCCAAAAGATACCGAGGTCGATGTGGCAGGTTATACCTTTGCCATTGAGAACGGAATCGAGATCCGTTACAACGAGCGTACTGGCGTGCAGGTGGTGTATGACTCAACCACCAATAACCCGTTCAATGCCATTGCGGGTAACGTACTGAAACGTAAAGTGCGCCCTATTAGCGGCAAGGATTATCTGGTTATTGAAGTGCCAGTCCGTCAGCTCGCCTGTTCATTTGATAGCAACATTCCGTCAACGGAAGGTGCGGGCTGTTCGGGACGTCGTGCTTATTCTGACTACCTGTATGGCATTCGTGCCTACATCACCGGCACTGACGGCGTGAAGCGTGAAATGGTCGTTGCCTATGACAAGGCAGTGTTTGACCCGGGCACGCTGACCATGACCATCGATCTGGATACTTCAGAGAGTGCGTTTGATTTCGCCATTCCTGATATCTATATTGAAAACGGTCTGGGCATCGGTACGGTATCGCTGTATGTCTACACCACCAAGGGTACAGTAGATAAAGACTTTACCGCCACTGACCTGAATGACTACAAGCCGGCTTACCGTGATTTCCGTTATGCCAATAACGATCTCAACGCCTATTCGGACTTCCTGCCAAACATGGGTGGTGTGCTGTGGAAATTCCATACACCTATCTCAGGTGGTACGATTCCAACGTCGTTCAGCAAGATCAAGTACGGTGTGGTTAACGGTCGTCGCATGCGCAGTTTGCCAATCACGGAAAACAACCTGATTGGATCGGTAGAAGACTACGGTTATTCTGCGGTGAAGAGCATTGACTTTGTGACCTCACGTCTGTTCTCCTTAACCAAAGAGTTGCCGCTGCAAAGCAACAAAGACTTCTACTCAGGCGTCAACTGCTTTGTGGGCACTAACTTGATCTCGGCTAAACAGCTGGTGAACTCTGGGGTAGCACTGGATAACGGTGCACGAGTAACGGTACCGGCAGGAACGATGTTTGACGTGACCAGTCAAGTTCCGACCCTGGTGAGTGCTTCGCAGCGTGCTGACATTGCGGCCATGACTCACAACGGTTTAATCGCCTACATGGAAAGCACCAGCTTGGCGTATCTGCCGTTCCACTATGTGTTCGATACCACCCAGAATCAGGCCGCTATCCGCATGTATTACCTGGATAAGCCAAAGTTCGGCATTCAGAGCTTCCAGGATGAGAACACCAACCTGGGTATCGAAGTGGGTATTGATGCCGTGACCGTGACCTACGAGAACAACGGCTACACCATTATGGCACAGACCAGTTCCGGTCAGAGCTACAAGGTGCTGACGGATGAACAAGTAGGCATGCAGCTCTCGGTGATGATTGCAGGCAGTAACCAACCGGCAAGCTTGAAAGGCGAGTTGGCGTACAAAACTGCAGGTGGTGAACGCGTGTATCGTTTCCGCATGGAGAGTAATCTCGATGTTGATGAAAGCGATCAGCTCCACATCACTAACTTCAGTCAGTACGGTAGTGTCCAGCCGGATACACCTATTGCGCTGGATCTGGAAGTGTCGTTTATCGTGGTGCGTCGTGTAGGTACGTGGCAAACCGTTATCAGTGCCGACAGTGAGATCGACCAATCGCTGTTCAAAGATCCGGTTCAGGCTATCATCAAAACCAATCTGGAACTGGTGCTGGGTAAACGTCTTGATCGCATCTATAACCGTGTGCGTCCTCTGGTGGGTGAAGGTCAATACCAACAGTATGACTTCAACGTACCGGATGTCTATGATGAAGATGTCTACAAGAAAGAGAACGGTCAACTGGTGCTGGGTTCTGACAACCTGCCTATTCTGTTGCACAGCAAAGGCGAACCGATGCTGACAGATGCGGGTTACCCGATCTACAAGCATCAGAAAGGTGACTGGGTTAAAGATGCCCAGGGTAACTACGTTGAGCTGGCTCCGCGCGAACTCAACTACCACTGGGACTTTGTGGGCTTCGACGGTGTCTATGCGCTGAGTAAAGATGATTACGATATCGTGTTTGCTCAAACCATCAAAGACATGCTGGCGGATACCATCAGTCTTGACCTTGACCTGTTCAGTCAGCAGATCATTGACAAAACCCGTCTGCTCTATCAGCCGAAAAGCAAGCTGGGCTGGCGTAAAGTGGTGGTGAACTCCAACTACTACTCTGTGCTGAAACAAGATCTGTCGTTTGAAGTTACCTACTACCTGACTCGCTCTGGCTATCAGAACTCTAACCTGAAGACGTCACTGAAGAACAACACGCCGAAAGTATTGAACAACTTCCTGTTCAACAACATTACGGTGGGCGTCTCGTCTCTGGTGAAAGCGCTGATGGAGAACTTGCCGTCTGATGTTGTGGATGTCAAGATCAATGCCGTGAGCGGTGACAGCACAGTAGACGTTATCTCGGCCGTGGATGAACTCAGTGGCTTCAGTGTCCGTAAGAAACTGGTACTGGGTGATAACAAACTGCCTAGCGTCCAGGAAGATGTCAAGGTTGACTTCTTGCAGCACGATGTAACCAGTCTATAACAGTAAACTACTGCGCCCGAGGGCGCAGTAGTTTATTTATTAAAAGTCATCCAGCAGTTCATTGAACACACGAATCAGGTAGAGGCGCATCTGAAGGTGGGTTTTCAGATCCTGCAGATCATCATTGGTGCCGATCCAGGCAAGGCGATCAACCAGACGTGGCAAGCTACTGTAGCTGTTGTGCACTTCCAGACAGTACTCTTTAGCGACGCGAGTAATGAGTTCGCTGATGCCAGCAAATTCACTACTGGTGCCGTAGTAACGCTTGAGCTGGGTGTCGTCCAGCACAATGAAGTTCTGCTTGTTGACAAACTTCAGGCGTTGAGAATCGTAGTCACGGAAACCACACACAAAACCCGCCACAATACCTTTCAGATAACCGTAGCGCGTAGGAGGAACACGACCCGGATTCTGCAGCAGCTCATACACGCGATCAGCTGTTTGCGTCAAGGCTTCGTAAAACTCCTTGCACACTTCCTGCCCAACTTCACGCATGCCGCCAAAGCGCACACCGAAACGCACCACAACGTTCAGCACGGTCCAGCGCAGATCGCTTTCGTTCATGGCAAAGTTGCGGGTCATCAAACGCTCTTTGATCTGAGTGCGCAACGGATCCTGCATAGAGGTGATCAGCGTCAGAGCCTCATCAAACGTGAGTTCATCCGGCAGTTCAAATCCCAGCGTACGGGTCAGTGCGTTTTCAATATCATCAGTCAGCGTCTGGATATTTTCGAGATTAACGATCATGGTAGGCGCGTCCTTACAAGAGCTTGCCCATGCCGACATCTTTACCGAAGTTGTTTACCGCGGTACGGATATTGAGCAGGTTGTTTTCGATAACCAGGCTAGAGACGTCAGCTGCTTTCTCCAGGAAGGTTTGTGCTTCGGCTTCAGGAACCGCCACCAGTTTCGGTACGCCGTTCGGGTACATGTCTACCGTAAACGGACGCCCTTCTTTCAGCGCTTTCTGCTGAGCAGCCAGCATCATCTTGCTGATGGTGTCAACGTCGTTCGCTACCGCAGCCAGCATAAAGGCATTGGCTTTACTGTACCAGTTACCCAGGTCAGAGAAAGTTGTACCCGCCATACGCAAGATCTCAACCGTGACTTTGGTGAAGTTGGTATAGACGTTAACCGCACCCGCCATCTGCTGATAGAAGCCCAGATAGCGACCGTCATTGCTGAGGTTACTGATCATGGCAACCTGTGTAAGCTCTTCGGTACCGGCAAAGCCAAACAGATCTTTCATGGCTTCGGAAAGATCGTTCTTTTGCTCGTCCAGCTTTTCGAAGTTCTCGACAGTGGTCTTGGCAAGAATCTGCTCGATCTTGCGAACGAACTCCACGTCGGCAGACTGCTGGGCAGTGATCAGCGAAGCCGTGATCTTTTGCGCAATCTCAATAGAGTGTTTGGCAAAGTCATCTTCCGTGTAGGTCTGCTGCATCACGACTTCGAGCAGCTTGCTGAGCTGTGGCGTGATGTCTTTGTAATTCAGCGACTGAATCACTTCCAACATCGCTTCGCGCAGTGCACCGCCTTCGTAATCGAAATTGAAGTTACGCTCTTTGCTTTTCCGCACGATATACTCGAGCTTGTCAGAGAAACGTTTCTTCGCCAGCTTGGCTTTCTTCACGCCTTTGGAGATGGTGGCGCAAACACCCTGAATCAGTCCCGGAATCTGCGTGAAGTTTTCCAGGTAGTGCTCTTTGCTCACCAGCTTAGAAGACAGGTACTTGATGGATTTGTTAAAGCGACCGTCCGGTACGTCTTCCAGGAACTTATCCAGATCCACCAGGTGAGCCGGGAAGCCCATGGCCAGCAGATAAGCGCCGAGTTGCTGTTTAATTTCCGGCATTTTCTCTTTCACGGCAGCAGCCTGACGATCAGAGGGCTTCAGACCAAACACGACTTTGATTTTATCAACGACCCACAGCACGATCTTCTTGATAAAACGAATTACCGCAACAATACCGGTTTCCAGCGCCTTCAACGTGCTCTGGAAGAAACCTTCTCCGCCAAAGCGCGTGTTGTAGGTAGATCCCAGCGGGTCCATACTGCCTGGCTTGGCTTTTACACCCAGATAGAGCGCAGTAGCGGCGTCCAGCTGACCGGTACTGATAAAGCTCTCCACACCGCTCACAACCTTGGTGACCTTTAACTGCTTGTCGTAGTTAATGATCTCGGTCATGTCGATAGTGGCTTCATCCGCCTCGTCGAAACGAATGGTATCGATGGGATCAGACTTCCCCAGACCTTCAACGGTGACGGTGTTATTCATGTGCCTTTTTCACCTCTTGAACAAGGTAAGACACCAGGTCCTTGTAGGACTGCTCGCTTTCCAGCGGCGTGGCGATCTCTGTTTCCAGTTCCAAGTTAATAGAGCTAGAAGAGACGCGGCCGGTAGAACGCAGTGAGCCATACATCAGGTTCAGGGTAGCAATCACGCCAGAGTAGATCGCTTCGTAGCCCACCGGAGAAACGTTGTTCCAGCGATCGAGCTGCGTGCGATAAACATCGCGTTCTTTGTCGGTCAGACTGAACGTCGGGTTCACGGCAAAGTGGTGCGCAACCAGTGCGTCTTTAAACGCGTTATCAATGATACCGCGCTGTTTGAAAGGACAGGTGATGCCTAACTCAGCGAGCTTTTGTTTAACGCGGACAATGTGATCTAAGTGTGACATAATGGTTCCTTATGCGGACAAGTTAGCAATTTTGACGTTCAGGATTTCCATCTCGTTGTTCGCGATGACCTGAGTGAAATGTTCGAACTCCTGGTATTTGAAGTCGCTGCCCTGAATGATACGACCCAGCAGACGATCAAACACAGTACCAGAAATCAGTGGACGAAATTCTGCGCACTGTTTTAACAGTACGGCGGCACGCTCGGCAAATTCCAGACGTTCTTTAGCCGGCATATCAACTTCTTTCAGCTTGGCGATCATCTGACGCACAGCATCTTCAAAGCGACGGAACGGGCTGTTGTAGTCACCGGAGTAATTCATCACCCCGTAAACAAATACAAACGTCCCCAGGAAACTTGCCGCCATAATAGCCAGGTAGAGTGCCGGAGCAATCACCAACACTTGCAGGAACGCCATGGCAATTACCAGGCAAATCACTGCGGTGCTCTGAGCGATACTGGGTACACGGCTCTGTGCAAACACTTTCAGCGTTGCAGTAATGCCGCGGTCAAAGCCCATGCGGATCGCATACATATCAGCCAGAACTTCAGACGACATCTGATCTACACCCAGGCTCAATGCACGACGCGTATTGCGACGGGAAATCAAGGCGTTGAAATAGATTACGATATCGTTAACGCGGTCAGCATCTTCGGCCATGGCTTCCACGGCATCACGAGTTTCTACGCTGCTGTTTAACAGCACAGCGGTATTGCGGATGACAGCCACACGTTTCTCTTTGGTGTTAGCAGCACCCAGCGCAGAAAGCGCGCCACGCATAACGAAGTTGTCGTTAGCGGCAGTGTCAACAGTAGAACACGCAGAGAAGCAATGACCCATCTCGTGAGCAATACAACCGGCGATCATTTCAGAGATGCTGATCTTCAGCTTCTGCACTTCTTCTTTCTTGAAGATGTCACCAACCGGACGACCCAGATAAAGCTTGATAGGCATCTCGGCATAAGCCCCACCCACCTTGCCGGTGCGGTAGTCGATGGTTCCTTTGAACATCTTTCCTTTGTTCTTGGCGTACCACTGACTAAGCGTACTTTCAGTGACGTCAAGCCAGTTTTCAATATTTTTAATATTGAGAATATTGCCAGGTGAGAGATAACCCACGTCAACCATGAAGTTGGCAAAATCCATCATCTCTACGGTGATGTTGTTGAACCCGCAGTACTTTTCGATCACTGGCAGGATCGCTTCTTTTACCGAACCATTTAGCAAAGCACTGCCATCACGTTCGGTAACATGGGGTTCAATTGCTGCGGTTAATTCTTCGGCGAAATTGCTGGTCACGAAGTCCATGAACTCTAACCCCGACAATTTCCCCTGTCGTAAAAATTCGATACCGAACATGGAGAGTTTCCTTATTTTATTACTGAGAAGGATATTACATAGTTTGAATTGAACATAAAATGTCGAGGCTATAGCAGATGGCAGAGAAAGTTAAATCACCCATCGTGGGGCGTGTATGTAAACACGTTCACCAGGGTTTCAGTAAAGCCGAGCGCTTCGACGACCTAACCGCAATTAAAATAACCAACGTACACGCGGACGGTAGTCGCAGTGAAGATTACTCGCTAATTAAGAATTTCCAACAGCCGTTCTGGATTGTTAAACCAGAGCACCGTAAGTTTAAACAGCAAAAAGATTACATCGAAGCCAAGAAGTGTAAGCAGTTCAAAAGTAATACCGCCAAGCTCGCTTACATGATCACCAAAGTTCTGCACGGTTCTCCGGATCCTAAAGCTAACCTGCGTCAGGTATTAACCAACCCCTATGTGTTTGGTTGTGACCAGTCAGCACCGGTGTTTATCAAGCAGCGTTTCTTTGATAAGTATGAAGAGTACCAGCAAACCGAGCGTTACAGCGTAGCCGCATACGACGTTGAAACCGACATGGAGAAGAAAGGCGAGCCAGTAATGATGGCCTCGGTTACCATGCGTGACAAGGTCTACTTTGCAACGGTGCGTTCATGGTGGAACGGGTTAACTGATGAAGAGATCTTAACCGGCTTAGCTGAGGAAGAAGAGAAGCGATTCAAAGAAGAAAAGATGGCTCGTAAGATCACGGTGTTTGAGTACGGTATCTTCGACACACCGGGTCAAGTCATTGAGAACTGCATTAAGCGTTTCCATGAATGGAGTCCTGACTTAGTGGCTTCGTGGAACGCCACGTACGATATGGAGAAAAACGAACAGGGCTTAAACGCAGATGGTCGTCCTCTGGAACGTATCTACTGTGACCCAAGCATTCCTGATGAGTTTACGCACTATCGTCTGGATCGTGGTCGCACGCACAAGATCAAGGAGAATGGTGACAAGACACCGTTAGAGCCGCAAGAGAAGTTCCCAACGATTCGCTCAATGGCGAAATGGCAGTGGCTTGACTTCATGAGCTTCTATGCCATTAAACGCGCACCAGGCGGTAAGCTGGACTCTTATGGTTTGAACGAATGTGCCAAGCGTGAAGGGGTTGACGGTAAACTTTATACCGATGAGGGCAGTCACCTTATCGAGGGTAAAGCTGACTGGCACCGTTACATGCAGAAGAACCACAAGTTTATCTATGCGATGTACAACATCAAGGATAACTGGGTTATTGAAGATCTGAATGACAAGACGCTGGATCTGTCTATGTCGTTCCCGCTGTTGACCAAAGCCTCGGAGTACTTTAACTATCCGAGTCAACCACGTATCATCTCCGATGCACTGGCGTACATTGCGCGTGACAACGGTTATGTGTGGGGTTGTGCGGGTGGTGGCAAGAACGAGTTCAATGACATGTTGCCGACATTGGGTGACTGGATTGCCTTGTTGGAAACCGAGAAGAACGCCAGTAAAGGTTATATTCTGTTTGATGGTCTGTACGACGTTTACAGTAATGGTCGTTCTGCGGTATCGGACGTCGACGTAGCAGGGGCATATCCGTATGCAACGGTAACAGAGAACGTATCGAACTACACCACACAGATTGAAGTCTGTCGTATCCAGGGCAAGGATCCGTTGAAGCAGCGTGAGATTGCGGTGAACTATGCCAGCAGTCCAGAAGCGAATGCGGTGATGTTGTGTGAAGAGCTCTTTAACTTCCCGAGCTACGATACCGTGGTTGAGAAGTTTGAAGAAATCTTAGTGAAGCAGGAACTGATGCCGAAGTTCATGAAATCACTGGAAGAAGAAGACATGGAAATCGGAGAATAAAAGAAAGCATTACCTACCTCTACCCGCAGGGGTAGAGGTAGGGTTTATGCACGTTACTTATTGGATAGCGTAGTTGGCCATTTTGCGGACAAACATTTCCAGGTTGTCTTTGGCTTCAGCACGCATACCGGCGATCATGCTCTGAATATCCGTTGCGCGCGCCAGCTTGACGCGAGTCGGCCAGCAGCGAGCAATCTTGATACAGAAGCTCATGAGCATACGGTACTGTCCCAGCGCAGCGTGGGAATAGGAGAGCTCACAGTTCTCCAGATAGCGGAAGAAACGTCCATCAGCAGTGGCTGTGGGTTCGTTACGCATCTTCTGAATCAGGTACAGCATGCAGTCTTCAAACTCCGGATAAGAGTAGGACAGCATGGTACCCGTGCGCTGCATAAAGGCGATGTTGTCTTTGATGCGCTCTGCGTCGTTCTTGTAGCCACGCTCGCCGGCCAGGTAGCGGAAGTATTTATCCACTTCACCACGCCAGAAAGATTCGTTGCTGGTTTTATCTACATCTTGCGCAATGGCTTTGATTACCACAGGCGTCTGGACGGGCTCGACTTCAGGAGTCTGTGCCTGAGCCAACTCCTCGATAACCGGCGCGTTATAGGTATCGCTCTTCATATAAACCTCATTAGGGGGGAAAACGTGACATAAAATCAATGAGGGCCGAAGCCCTCACTGATTGGTGTTTTGTTCGTGGATATCGTTGAAACCTTGGGCGGCTTTTTGCTTGCTGAGTTCTTCCTGACGGTTGTGTTCTTCCGCGGCGGCTTTTTCCAACTCAACGCGCTCCTCTTCTCCCATCATCATTCCCTCTAATAACTGCTCAGAGTGACCGTGTGGGAGTTTGAGGTAAAGCTCCAAAGGCATGTGGTCTTTGATTTTCTTAACCGCAAAACCACGACCTATCGAGCGGATAGACAAGTCGTGGTCATACACATGCTCTTCGGGAGAATAGGCAATCGACTGAAACGCAGTGGGTTTCTCCAGATCGATATATCCCATACGGACTTGGTACATCAACCGCATGTTAAGGATCATCTTATCTCGAGAAACGTGGCGGGTGTCTTTCCCCACCAAACCACGTATCATTGCTCGGTACTGATCAGTCTCTATTGAGAAAGTGCCGAGAGGGCTTCTTGCCTTGCATTCTCGCCAACCTTCGACCGTCCAGTATACGTCAGGTTGGCCAGGGTAAAAAACGCCGACATGATGTTGATAGGCGTATAACCCAGGTCATCGTACGCATCCGAATGACTACCACATTTCTCACACGCGTAGTTCGCCAGACCCACAAACGTTTTGGACATGAACGGATAGTGCTTGATCACGGCCTGTACCAGGTTGGTCGCCATCACGTCGTTATCCATGATGATGTCCATAATACCCTGGTTAAACTGCGTAGGGTCTTGTTCACGACGACGAATGATCACCGGCTGACCATCGGTGTTTGCCGGCGGCATGATGCGGTATTCAGCCACATAGTGCAGGTAGTCCGTCCCCACCAGACCGTTCAGGAACTCTTCGCGTTTACCGAAATACTCTTCTTCGGTCATCGCCTGTTCACGGATCTTGTTCAGCTCTTTCTGCACCACATCACTGAAGAAGGCTTCTGCTTCAAAGCTTTCTGTCAGCGACGGTACGCCAAGGATGAAGCAAGCGCTACGGTTTTCGTTCCACACCGGTTCGATCTCGTGCTTGAAGTCCGCCTTGTCAATGAACTCCAGCGACTCTTCGCGAGAATACTTGCGAGAGAAGTTCATCATGTTGGCGTAAGCCGCAGACTCTTCCGGTGTATCCAGCCATTTACGGTCAATCACCAACAGGGTTGGGTCAATGACGTCCTGACGGGTCCAGTCGCAGCTTTCTGAACCCAGGCAGCGCAGGTTGAAGTTAACCCCGTGCGGGTAGAACAGTTCCAGCAGCGAACACGCCATGGTGTTGATGTCCGTGATGCGAATCACGTCTGCCAGCTCGTCGAAGTCAGAAGTGTCTTTGACGCTGCACATAATGATTTTGTCACGGATGAACTGCCACACCACACGAATGGCGGCGATGTTGGCCAGCGCAGGCAGGTTCTGGGAAACCGTACGCACGTGGCCACGCACTGAACGTGCAATTTTGTCAATCAGCTCACCAGCTTCCAGACGACCAGGCTTGGCATAGCGGAACGCCATGTAGGAGTTGCGCAGCAGCAGATCGTAGTTGTACGGGTCATTACTGACGCTCAGCGAAGTACGGCGCATGTATTCACTGAGTTTAAAAGTACCACGATCACGACTCGGCACCAGACCGTTGATGTCACCGGTGGCGATATCAGTGGTGCGTTGCATCTGGTTGGTCAGACCCGGCTCGCGCACAACCGGATAGTGCAGCAGCAGAGGATCACCCAGATTGGTAATAAAGGAATAGATGGTCATCTGACGCGCGTCGGCTTCTTTGAGATCGATGTCCGGCATGCGTTCTGCAACGTACTCTTCCCAGGCGGCGATCTGCGCCTGAATCTGACTGCGAGTAATGCCTTCTTTCTGCAACTGCTTGTCATTCATCTGAGCCATCTGCTTGGCGGCGGTGTAATTCTGCCACAGCTCTTGCTCATTACCCACACGTTCGTAGGATTCTTTGTTCAGACCGATAAAACCATTGACCCAGGTCTGGTTAGGATCGTTCATGTCGAACTGACCTTGAGCCTGCGACTTCGGCTTCAGGATTTCATGCGCCAGCGTGGTATCCGCAGTTTGCACGTCTTGCGGCGTTACCGGCTTTTTCGGTGCAGGCGCGGGTGTGTTCTGGTGCTCGGCTGCAGCAGCTGCCATGCGCTCTTCCAGGTTGTCAGACATTATGCTTCCTCTTTATCGTTCAGTACAGCGTGCGCTTCAGCAGCTTCGTCACCCAGTACTTCTTCTGCGTCGACGTTAGCCGGCGTAGCGTACTTAGGCGTGATGCGCGCCAGGCGAGTAAGGGCAACGTTGAACATTACCTTGCGGTAGTTCTGTTGCGGATAGTGTTCTTTCTGGTAGGTGTTTACCAGTTCGGTGAACGGTGTGGCTTCTGCCATGATTTTCGGACAGATTTCAGTGATCAGACGTTCAGAGCGGAAGCCGGTATCCATCAACAGTTCCGGCGGCAGCCCCAGCAGGTTGTTTTCGCCTTGCAGCACAATGCTGATGGTTTGGGCGTTTTCGTTGAACTTCACCACGTCTTCATCAAACTGGTCGATGGTAGCGCGCAGCTCTTCGGAGATCACCAACTTGCCTTCGCGCTCCAGGATCTCCATGGTTTCAACCACAGACCCAACACCGGCGTCAACTTCGATGGTGTGATTAATCATTTTCATGACTTCATCAATCGAGAGTTCACGACCATTAATCACCTGTCCGCGCGCCAGCAGACCAGCTACGGCGCCATTGGTATAGCGTTCAAGACGTTCGCGACGAATACGTGCCTGAGCTGTTTCGGTTTTCGGTGCGCTTTTCTTGGCGGCACGTTCGCTACGTTTCTTTAAGTGCTTGGCCTGCATTTTGCTGCTTAATTTCTTGGTCATGTTATGACTCTCTTTAAATAAAAAGGTTAACTGTATGACAGTGGTGAACAATACCATTCTGGTAAACAGAGAATTGGTAATCGATCATTGCGGTAACGTTTGGAACGAGTTCATGGAAACTATTCCCGAACCGCACGTTGAACTCTTTGAAGAAGGACTCGCGATTATCTTTCGCGCGTTTCCTGAATCTCTGGTTAGTACGCAAATCGTTGAGCTTGTGGTAGATGAGCAGCTCGATGCCGGCATGCGCAGTATGGCCTTACGTAAAATTATTTACGACAACATAAGGGACATCATCAATAAGATGGGCGTCACGCTAAATAATGATTATTTAGAACTTGACCATCTCAAGCTGCTGTGTGAAATTGCGGACTTCTTTTTTGTGGCGCCTTTAATCGAAGACAGCCTCTCAACCATCTATCCTCAGCTGCAGGCCACGGACTCTCACCCCAAGTATCGCTTTATCAATGCGTTTACCAAAGCCATGCGTGATGAAGAAGAACCTGACATCTCTGAACTGGAATGCGTGATTGACGACGTATCAGAAGTGACGCTGAATGCGATCTCTGATTCACTCACCGGACAGGATAACCAGGATGTTCCGCCAGACGCCATTATCAAGCGTGTAGTAGGTGCTAAGGCACTACTGGATGGTTCACTGGGCTATCAGCACGTGCGCAACGGCGGTGGCTTAGGTTCGCCTGTAGAGACGTACCTGAACTTCTTTGCACCAGAACTCAACAAGCTGCTTAACCAGGATACGCTGGACAGCTTCCTGGAATACGGCCGTGATGTTATTTCGCTGCACCTTATCAGTGAGATCAACGATGACCGTATTAAGGAAACGTTGCTGCGTTACTTCGAGGGACGTGTTGATGACCTCACCGCACAGATCCGCATCGAGTCCATGGTCAAAGCCCTTAACTTACCCAACGGGAGCTAAGCGTGAATAAGTTTGATTTCTTACGGGAAGCCTTTGCTCATCGTGCTTACAAGCGCAAAGAGTGGTTGCTTTCTGTTTGTACTATTGGCTTTGAAGACGAAGAGTCGAAAGCCATTCTCTCTCCACACCCCTATGCGGTATGGATTGAGGGCAACAGCTTTAAGTTCCACGATCATGAAGGTAACGTTCAAACGTTGGAAGGCGATGTGTTGGAACCGGTGTTTAACATGGCCGACACCATTGACCTCACTGCTGACTTCCATCCTGTGTTACAGGGGCAGGCGGTGAAAAGTACGTTTGGCATCTTCCTGTTTAACGTGGTGATGTTCTATGAAGCT
>AGFS01066990.1_pt1 | contig 60016 bp, 89 predicted proteins | sample 305828 | NCBI WGS metagenome assembly AGFS01 (sample SAMN02954281, study PRJNA62041) | ant fungus garden metagenome | biome: terrestrial; feature: Atta colombica fungus garden; material: fungus garden; isolation source: Atta colombica fungus garden top | host: Atta colombica | place: Panama: Gamboa...
AAACGGAGGAATCGACACCGCCGGACATGCCGACGATCACTTTTTTCTGGCTGTTATCTGACATGGAATACTCACGACATTGAACTTCAAGGCGGCGTATTCTATCACGCGACCCCACCGTTGGCACCCTCTGTAAACGGCCAGTTAAATTCTCCGATGACCTCCAGCGGCAGGCGACCCGCAGACTGCCAGCAGCGGATGCTTTCGGCAACCAGCGGCGAGCGCAGGTTTGGCGCGTTCAGGATCTCTTCAGCCGTCACCCACAGGCAGCGATCGATATCGTCATCGTGCGGCTCAGTAGCGCATGTTTCGCTAAGTTCGACGGCAAAGAGAAAGCGCAGGAACGGCGTGCGGTCGGGGGCGATCCACTGATGCATGCGGATGAAGTGCTGCGGCTCCGCGCGGATCCCGGTCTCCTCCCACAGCTCGCGCTTAGCGGCCTGCAGCAGCGTTTCATCGGCCTCAAGATGCCCGGCGGGCTGGTTCCACAGCGCCTTGCCGCCGATCGTCTCTTCAACGACCAGGAATTTCCCCTGCGCGTGTACCAGGCATGCGACCGTGACGTGAGGCTTGAACATAGATTCTCCTTAAGGGGCGACGTCGCGCCATTCACCGTTTTTTAGCGCGTCGAGCGTGTAGCTACCCATCGCGTAGCGGATCAGGCGCAGGGTCGGGAAGCCGACGTGGGCGGTCATCCGCCGAACCTGGCGGTTGCGGCCTTCGTAAAGCGTAATTTTGAGCCAGCTTGTGGGAATGGACTTGCGCTCGCGAATCGGCGGATTGCGCGGCCACAGCCATTCAGGCTCGGCGACCAGCTCAACGCCCGCGGGCAGCGTGGGGCCATCGTTGAGGGTTACGCCGTCGCGCAGCGCGCTGATGGCCTCCTGCGTGGGTTCGCCCTCAACCTGAACGTAGTAGATTTTTCCGGTGCGTTTGCCCGGCTGGGTGAGCTTCGCCTGCAGCGCGCCGTTGTTGGTCAAGACCAGCAGCCCTTCGCTGTCGCGGTCCAGGCGCCCGGCGGCGTAAACGCCCTGAATAGGGATGTAGTCCTTCAGCGTGCTGCGCCCGGCTTCGTCGGTGAACTGCGGCAGCACGTCGTAGGGTTTATTGAACAGGATGACCCGCGCTGGCTGGTTTTCTTGCGGTCTTCTGGCGGCGTGTTGTGAGCTGAATCGCTCAACCCGGTGTTTTCTAAAAGAAGTTTTCTTCATGGTATTTTCAGGCTTTATCAATTGCCGCATTATAGCCTAATAACGAAGACCTTTCATGGCGCGGGACATTCAGGTACTATCGGAAGGCTCATTACAATTTATTAACATAAGATCAGTAACAACCAGAAGCGCTCGAAGGAGAGGTTAATGGAAAGCAAAGTAGTTGTTCCGGCGGAAGGTAAAAAGATCACCCTGCAAAACGGCAAGATTAACGTTCCTCACAACCCGATTATTCCGTTCATCGAAGGCGACGGCATCGGCGTTGACGTTACCCCGGCAATGCTGAAAGTGGTTGATGCCGCTGTTGAGAAAGCCTACAAAGGCGAGCGTAAAATTTCCTGGATGGAAATTTACACCGGTGAAAAATCCACGCACGTTTATGGCCAGGACGTTTGGCTGCCGGCAGAGACGCTGGACCTGATCCGCGATTACCGCGTTGCGATTAAAGGCCCGTTGACTACCCCGGTTGGCGGCGGTATTCGCTCCCTGAACGTGGCGCTGCGTCAGGAGCTGGACCTGTACGTGTGTCTGCGCCCGGTGCGTTACTACCAGGGCACCCCAAGCCCGGTTAAGCACCCAGAGCTGACCGACATGGTTATCTTCCGTGAAAACTCCGAAGACATCTACGCGGGTATTGAGTGGAAAGCCGATTCTGCCGACGCAGAAAAAGTGATCAAGTTCCTGCGCGAAGAAATGGGCGTGAAGAAAATTCGCTTCCCTGAACACTGCGGTATCGGCATCAAGCCGTGCTCCGAAGAGGGGACCAAGCGTCTGGTGCGTGCGGCGATTGAATACGCGATCACCAACGACCGTGACTCCGTGACCCTGGTGCACAAAGGCAACATCATGAAGTTCACCGAAGGCGCGTTCAAAGACTGGGGCTACCAGCTGGCGACCGAAGAGTTCGGCGGCGAGCCGATCGACGGCGGCCCGTGGCAGAAGATCAAGAACCCGAACACCGGCAAAGAGATCGTCATCAAAGACGTGATCGCCGATGCGTTCCTGCAGCAGATCCTGCTGCGTCCGGCGGAATACGACGTTATCGCCTGTATGAACCTGAACGGTGACTACATCTCCGACGCCCTGGCGGCGCAGGTTGGCGGTATCGGTATCGCCCCAGGCGCGAACATCGGCGACGAGTGCGCGCTGTTCGAAGCAACCCACGGCACCGCGCCGAAGTATGCGGGCCAGGACAAAGTGAACCCAGGCTCCATCATCCTGTCCGCAGAGATGATGCTGCGTCACATGGAATGGTTTGAAGCCGCAGACCTGATTGTTAAAGGTATGGAAGGCGCGATTAACGCGAAAACCGTAACCTATGACTTTGAACGTCTGATGGACGGCGCTAAGTTGCTGAAATGTTCAGAGTTTGGCGACGCAATCATAGCTAACATGTAACAGCCCTCACGCTACAAAAAGCCAACATCATTGTTAATTTTATGTTGGCTTTTCTTTTCTCCAGTCCTTTCCCCAAAACTTCCCCAAAACTCTTCCCCAAAACTGACTATAAAATATGCTGTTCAGACGGCTACGACCGTCCAGTCTTTCCCCCGGTCATCGTGATATTTTGCCGTCTGTTGAGGCGACTTGTGTCCGAGTAATTTTTGCGTATCGATACCCTGAGCCTCATACAGTCTTTCTGACAGCGAACGTTGTTCGTGAAATGTCGGAGCCTTTCCGTCAGGCCATGAAAGCCCGGAGCGGTTTCTGGCCTTTTTGAAAGTGGTGGTTATAGAACTGGTTGAAACTTTATCGCCCCTCGTTGCCTGGGATGTGCTGTGCCGGAAATGTACAAGGTATTTACTGACCACAGCATCACGGCATTTAGCAACCACCTCGCGCAGGGAAATATCCAGCGCCTCACAGCGCAGAGACAGCGGCAATGCTACTTTAGCTCCAGTCTTTTCATGCTCGACGTGGAGCATGTCATCCCAGATGTCGGAGAACTTCATCCTGGAAATGTCCCCGATGCGCTGTCCGGTAACGACGGCCAGAAGCATGGCGCACTGAAGGTAAGGCGGATGATGTTCAGCCGCGGCGTAAATCGCTTTCCACTCTTCAAGGGAAAGGCGTTCGCGTATTACCTTGTTGCGCGGCTGACGTGTGGCTTGCGCAGGGTTGTAACCAGGGGGAACATGCCCGGCGTGCTGGGCTTCCTTGAACACGTCGATCAGTGTTGTCCGCACAACCTGCGCCATACGGTTGTACCCCTGTGCTTTTACTGCATCCACGACCTCCGCGATTTCCAGCGTAGTAATGTCCTTCAGGTACATCATCCCGGCGTGCTGGCGCAGCAGTTCAACAGGTTTTTTCTTTTGTTTAACTGAGTTCAATTTTATATCTCCTGTTTCAAGCCGTTCCTGTTGAATGGCAAGGTAGCGATCAAGCCAGGTTGTAACGGTGATAAATTCTCTCGACTCCCGCATACGGGCAATCTTTTCATTAACGCTCAGGATCTGCCGGGTGCGCTGTTCGGCGATGATGTCATTGGCTTCACAGGCAACCTGTTTGGCTTCCTCGGCATCTGTGCCGAGGCTGTGAAACTTACCCGTTACTGGGTGTTTGTATTGCCAGTACACTCGTCCCGTACGCTTATCCAGCTTCGAGTAAAGATTAGGAATAGTGATTTTATGGGTTCGTGGTCTGGCAGCCATCTTCAATAATCCTTCTCAGCTTCGGGTTGGCGGTTTTCGAAATTTTGGGCTCAGCTAAAATGCCAATAAATCTGGACTCACGATCAATCATCCACTCTCTGCCAACTTTTCTGGCTGGTGGTGCCATCATGTGGCCTTTGGCATATTTTTTTAATGTGCGAAGGCTGGGGGCTAAATTTCCAAACTCCTCTTTAGCCCATTCCTCTAAGCTCACCATTCTGGCCATATTCATACCTCATACAGCCGGTCAGCAATTTAGCTCTGACCGGACTTCAAAACTGATTATCAAAAATCACTTACGATCTGTGCTAAGGATTGCGGTGCGGCAGGCGTTCATAAATTCCAGCGCTGTCATTAGATCGCGCCTGTTAACCTTGCAGGAATGCTCGTCGATGTGGTGCCATTCACTTAAATGGTCTGCTTGATGTTGGAAACGCTCAATAATGCCACTTATATCTTCCGGTAGTACCGGGGCAGGCGGAGCGGTGTACAAGGCCTGACGCTGATAGTTAGGTGCCATATTGCATTCATCTTCGCTATCAACGAATCTCCAGTTGCTGAGTGCGAGTCCGTTATGATGACGATAACGCCACGCCACCGGCTCCGCTTCGAGCGATGCCAGCGCGATACGCGCCAGCTCCTGCTCTTCCTGTCGAGTGACAGGTGCACCTCGGAAATTCGCTAATTGTTCCAAACGTTCTTTGGTTAACTCCATTTTTTAAACCTCCCACACCTTTCCACAGGACAGGCATACCGCTTTGCCGTCGTCGCAATCCAAATTGACATGCCCGCATTTCGCAGGTTCAGCTGTTAATACCGCAAGATAAGCGGTCAGTGCTCGCGCCATATCTTCGAAGAAATCCCTTTGAGGCTTATCGTGAATCGGATGTTCATATACTTCAGCCCATCCCTCAGCCTCTGAGATCAGTGCCATTACCTGCTCTTTGGTGAATTCTCTGTTAATGGTGCTCATAGTTAGGCGTCCCAGTTGCTTACTTCTTCCGCTACGGCTTCGTCTGCAGCGTCCTGACAATCAATTACCTCATGCCATGATCCAGCAGCAGCGGCAGATACAGCGGCCCAGCTACGGGCGCAGTCTTTGCGATGCTTTCGGCTACCCATTTGCCACTCAGGTTTTTTCAGCTCTTTGTTCCATGATCGGACCATGAATTTCATTGGTGATTTGCTCATGGGTTAGTCCTCCACTTTGGCGGCATTTTTACGGTTTGAACGACACACCAGCGCCCAAAAATTCATTTCGCAAATCAGCGCAGCCAACACCTCAGCCCGGCGACGCCCTCCTAATTTATTGGACCTCCCAACTGACCGCTTACGCTGACGCAGCACCTTTCGTGTGTGCGCCGCCTGCACTTCCTGCTGACGCTGCTTTGATGCGTAAACACCTTTTGCTGGTATTTTTTGCGCCTGTTTCTGGTACGCAGTTAACAGGTCGTGTACGTCTGTAAATTTACCCATGCTCACTCTCCTTTACCGATGCCAGCAGTAAGCATCGCCGCGCGTGCCTGAATGTCGTCTTTTGCTATGCTCTCCCACTTATCACCATATTTCAGGTAAAGGTCGAGGAACCAATAGATAACGGCAGCCTGTTCGTGTTCAGCCTTTCTGCGGATATCCTGCCCGCCTTTACGAAGCAATTCAGCCAGGTGCGCGCAGGTGAAGTTAGGTCGCCCGAGGATGGAAACCAAATCATCATTAAGTGGCGGCAGAGCAAAAAATTCACCAGAAAGCTCAGCAATCCGCTTCTCTGCGGCCTCAGCGCGTTTTTCTGCTGCAATTCGATGCTCAAGACCTTGTCCTTGGCAGATATCAATCAGGCGCTGTTTCTCCATAAGTTCTGCGTTTAGCTTGTCTTTGGCTTCCAGCTCATCCAGCAGCGCTTCAACACTTTTTGCAGGTACAATTATTTTTCTTCTACCGGCTTCGCGGATCAATTCACGCAGCGCCTGTTTGTCGATGTTGCTCATTGGGCGGCCTCCTCAAACAAAACTTCACCATCAACTCCGCCCACCTTATAAAGCACTGAACCATCTTCACGGTATTCCATTGGCGCGGCGCTCCATCCCTCTCCGTCCAACTCTTCATCATCACCGACCAGTACGAAACCACCAGCAACGATACGGGCTGGATAAACTTCTCCCTCAGTCCACCAGCCTTCAGTGTCTTTGGTGCATTTGAGAAGTAACAGATTTCTCATGCTGAAATTCTCCGTTCGAAATATACGTACTGGTTAACAACGCCGATCGGCATTTCCATCTTTCCCGCGATATCGCGGCGGCTTACTCCTTCACAGTGCAGCTCTCGCGCCAGCTCGATATCTGCCTGGCGGTATTTTGCTGACTGGTGGTAATCGCCACGTAAGTACATTTTGATACGCAATTCACGTGCTTTTGTTCTCACTGCCGCGCCTGTTCTGCCAATCAGACGCCCGATGTTTTCTACGGTCATAGTTCCGGCACACTGGCGGATGATTATGATTTCTGCTCGTACCCATCTGCTCATGCCTCACCGCCTTCGACGTTGCGGAACCAAAGGCACACCGGACCATCTTCAGTGTCGTGAATTGATCCGATAAACCAGCTTTCGCCGTCAGGTGGTTCTGGTTGCCATTCTGAAAAGTCAGGGTCGTAAGATTCATCGTTTAAAAATCAAGCGATTCATCACGTAGCTCGAAAGTCCATTCCAGGCCATTGGCTTTAATCCAGTCGCTAAATTCTGAGTTTGGAATGTGGTCGCGACCGTCACAGAATTTGTCGTACTCCGGGTGAGTCCAGCAGCCGTAGGCGTCGCGCTCTACTGGTAATGCGGTAATGTTAGTCATGCTGTACGCTCCGCTGAAACACTCAGGCAAGCACGCTTAGCCGCTTCGCACTGAGAAATATCAAACCAACCGAAGTGGCATTCACCGACAGGTATATTTAGTTCGGCGGCCAGCCAGGTATAAGCCTCAGTTCTGCTCATTCGCCCGCTGCGCCAAAGCGCTTCGAAAGGTTTTTTGCAGTTCTTTCTGGATTCGCGCGTCGCTCTGTCTGCCAATGTTCCAAGCGGTATATTGGTGAAAGGATGCATACCGCATAAATACATGTAAGGCCAGTCGCTATAATCGCGCCCGTAAACCTCCTGGTGTGTTGCTACACGTACTTCTGAATGGCAGAAGCGGCATTCAGTTGGCGCGGGTAGGGGGTTTTTAACGCGAGCCATTGCCTTTCGGCTCGGGTTTGCTGGAGTTTTAATTTCGCTCATTTTCTTTTTATTCTCCCCGCAGTTTCTTCAATATGTATTGGCGTGATTCGTTCCACACTTCCGCTTCGTCTTTACGCATTTCCAAAGATGGTGCTGCTTCGGTATGCCAGTATTCACTCCACGGCGGCGCATCGCGCTTGGCCTTCGGCATGTTCAGTAATTCAACGGCTCCGCGTACTGCGGGTAACATAGCGGAGGAGTCAACCCCGTCAGTGAATTCAATGCTGGTGCCGCACTCGATGTTGTCTTCGAGCCATTCCAGCAAAATTTCTAATTTGTGTTGTTTGGCCATTTTCTCGTTGTCTTCAGTTTCGTTACTTTTATTGACGGCGGCTGCTCAACTATTCCGTTGTGCCGCCAGTACCCGTTCCGCATGTGCCAGATGATTTCTTCGGTGTGGTCTTTGAAGTCATCGGGTTCCGTTCTCCGCGGGAATAAAAGGCTGTTGAATTCGTCGCTCATATCTCTGTCTTAGTAAGCGGCCATTGCTGGCCGCATCCGGGTTAACGCACCTGCAAAGATTCAGAGCCAATTTCAAGGTGAGCGCCGGGGATCGATTTGAGCAATTCCTGGTCTGGTTCTTTGCCATCTGCCTTGTCTGCTTCGATTTTCGCGGCCAGTTCCAGCAATGCTTTTTTCAGTTCGTCGTTCTTTGTGGTAGTGACCACCTCTGTATGCGACTCGACAAATTCATCGGGCAGCAAATCTACGTCGTCTATTTTCAGACTTACACTGCCTTTTTTGGCCGTGAAGGTGTTGAGCGTGGTTTTGAACGTTTTGCGTCCGCTGGCTTGTAAACATTGCAGTAAATAGCTTTTGAGCGCGTAAACCTGGCGTTCCCAGTGTTTTTTCCTTTCGCTAACCCGCGCAGCTTCTTTTTTGCAGGCTTCCGCTTTGGTATCGAATTCACGAACTTTAGCCATTACTGCATCGAATTTGTCTTCCAGCATCCCCTCTATGCCTTCCAGCGTGTCAGCAATCATTTCAGGGGTAAGATCCCCGCCTTCCACGGCGAGGGATTCAAGCTTGCTGATCTCTAAAGCTAGGTCGATAGTACGGTTGCTCATGCTGCTTTCTCCTGCAATTTGGTGAGGCATTCTGTTTTAATTTCTTCAAGTCGACGTAAGCGGCCATCAAGATATTTCTCGTATTCTTTATCTGCTTTTGCTCTTGCTGATTTGAGATGTATTCCCATTACTCGGGTTAGGGATGATGCAATTTCAGAAACCTCATTCGGGGTTGGCGCACAACGCATGCTTTCGATATTAACTTTGAATCTTTCATCCAGTTCTTTACGGGCCTGACCAACTTCCTCGGCTTTCTCGCTAGCATTCCGTAAATCAAATATTGCTGCGTTTTCTTCTTTATATTCGCTATCGTCAAATAGACCAGTATAAACATCAGCACTAAAGCCTAGTTTTGATAATGCTTTAGTAGTTGCATCTGTCAGACTCTTTTTAGCGAATTCATCATCACACGTAGCACCTGACTTTGTTTGATAAATATATTTAGTGTGACCATATGCAGGAATATTGCCTTTTGCACCATTATGGATGTACCACAGATTAATTCTTATTGTGTGGTTTACAGTAGTTATGATGCTACCGTCCGCATTTCTCATTGGTGACTTGCCTAAAAATTTCCCATTACCATCATATACGGGTTCCATGAATGGAATTCCAGGATCGAAACGTTCCTCGACAATATCTACCCCCCAACCAATACCAAAGGGGCCAAATAATTCTGTGGCACGTTGTTCCTGGTACGTAGGGTTAATACTGGTCGTTACTCTTAGTACCTCTAAATTTCCACTTGCATCTCTTTTATTACCGTAAGTTATTTTTGTTTTAGTTCTGGCTGGGTCAGTTTTATGGACTCGCTTCCAGATACTAAGATTTGTTGCAGCATCACCAGTTTTTTCATTAAGTTCTCTGGTCAGAACTTCAGCGCGTGAGGTAAAACTTGATGTCGTCTCGTTATCTGCAATTTCCGTTTTTTTGACTTCATCTGAGTTGGTAGACCATTCGGCTGTGGTCGGTGCTTTTGGTTTTTCAGCCATCAGGCTATCCACCGAGAAGATACCATCAGCAATTTTTTTTAACTTCAGGCTGTGCTGTAGGTTGCTCCGCAGTGGCTGGCTGTTCTTTATAACTCCCGGTTTTACGTGCCTGATATTCTTCCTGCGAAATTTCAACGCAGCCTTGGGCGATCACTTCTTGCAGTTTAGGCAGCTTGTTGGCACGGCCAATTTTATCGCCTGTAGCCGAACGGTAGTAAAATGGTCCGGTACGCTCTACTGGTGGCGCAGTTTCCACCGCCCCCGTTGTAGACACATCATCATTGTGTTGCGGCGCCACTGTAGTAGTTTTTGACGATTCATGTGCCAGTGGGTCAGTTGATGCCGCCGTGTTCTGTTCGGTTTCACGGTTGTCGTCCTTATCGATAAAGTAATCCGGAAGAAGAGGGTGACCACCAAAATGCTCACGCACATAAGCTAGGCGGCCTGCACTGTTTTCAATCAGGCTAAGATCTTTCATGCCGTCGAAGGTTAATTCGTACAGCAGTTGTTCAGGGAAATCGTAGATTCCTGGAATGCCAACAAGAGTTGTGCGCCACGCTCGCCAGGCTGGATCGCGCGTCTCTTTAATATGCTTGGCATTTTTAACGTCAGTGGCACCTGCCTTTGAAGGGTCTTTACCCATCACCAGCAGCGCGACAACAACATCAAAGCGATCTGGATTGCCACTACCCGGTGTAAAATCTGTGCCGGCAGTGGTTTGGTGATTGCCGTCTTTGCGTTCTTCTTCGTGGCTCTTCAGCCATCCTGAAAGTGCAGCTTTAATTTCAGGCCATTTCTTATTAGGGGTGCAGTTAACACGCACAAATTGAATAGCTTCCAGAATGCGTTCAGGGTACATGGAGGCGATTGCTGGCATCTTTGTAATGGCTTCGACAATATGACCGTCAAATGTGCTGGCATCGTCCTGAAGCAGTTCTATCGCCGGAGACAACTGATTGTGAGTAATATCAGTCGTGTGATATTTGGTGAGGATGGCAATACGCACAGGTTCCTGAAGTTCGTCGAACGCGACGTGCTTGATCTGCGTGGGAGCAACAGGGTGGCCTGCTTCCTCGTCCCATTTGTGTTCGAATAAAAAGGTTTCATCCCATTCTTCCGCAGGGCAGGGAACACCGTCGGCTGCGGCATACATACGGAATTCGAACTGAGAATCGTCGGCGTCGGGAAAGGCTTCCATGAACAATAACGCCGCTTTTGCTTTCGCCTGTTTATCATTTACTGCATCAAAAGCATGGGCGATTCGCATTTCGCCATTTTCTTCAGCGGATTCCTCAAGGCCAAACCAGCAGCCAATATATTTAGACATTTTCACCTCCGTTATTTACGGCTTGATAAGTTTCATTCAATTTGTTCAATACGTTTTCAGGTAACACATACTGAAGGTTTCGTTTATCGCAAATCTTTAACTGGCTGATTACATACGTTGCCAATTCCTCAGTTGTCAGATATCCCTGAGCTATTAACTCAATAATCATTTTTTGCATTGCGCTGGGTGCAATGCTCAACGTGACTACATCACCGTTTATCAGCGATAGTTTTTTAAATGCGAGAGTAATATCCAATTTATGGTTCCTCATTTATCCGATTAAGCACTAATTCAATGCTTATGCGGATTAATGCCCCGCATTTACGGGGCTTGTTAATTAATGAGTACGTGAGGAAGCGAACCCTGAGTTGAACGCATTTTTATAAGTAGCGTATGTCACGCTCTCCTTTTCAGCTTCATGAAGCTGGATATGAACGTTAGTAAGTTCGTCCACCGCCTTATGAACACATCCGTAACGTCCGAGTACGTAGCCGCCATCAAGTACCACGGTTGTTTTCGAGGGGACGGTATGAATCACACCGGTAATAGTGTCTTCACAATTAAATACAGCCAGTTCATTATTGATGGCGGTTATACGAAGATTGATGATGTTAAAAGTTTTCATGTTTGCTCCTGGAAAAGTTTGTGGAATTACCTGCCGAATTAACGGCATATTAAAATGTGCAACTAACAACTATAAATCGCGGCTGGAATCAGAACCGCATACATCAACTTGAAACATAAAGAATGAAACTAAACTTATAACTGCTGAAGCCAGAATAAAAAATATGAATCCAGCTATAATTAAAACTGTTTCCATTATTAATGCCCCGCTGGTGTTTCTTCTCCCTGATGAATTATTTTTTCAACAGGGTAGCAATTGCCATCAATTTTTTGTTGATCCGCAGCTTTCAAGCATTCGGTGTAAGTCGGGAACACATCAACTACGCTGTCCTGAACTTCCCCGGTTGTCAGATATGTGGTCAGTACCAGAGCGAAAAGGGTTCCTGTCATGCGATATACTCAATATTAGAAATGAGGTCCGGGGTAATTCTGCGGAAAGAACTAAAATCGAGAAAATCTGAATAGAAGACTCCGCTTAATTCGGTCTCGTAGACTTCACTTTCTGAATCACCGATGTATTGCTCCAGTTTCTCGCCACTGAGAAGAGTGATTTGTACCTTTGGAACGCTCACTGAGATATGAAAATCTGCTTCCAACTGCTGTTCGCGCAACTCGTCAGCGCGGTCATGTGCATATGCTTCTGCATCTAAGCCGAAGCGGGCCTTACTGAACATATCAACAACTTCACTTCCGTTACGAACTACGTTGTAAGTAATCATCATGTAACCCTTTGTCGAGTGGTTTGCCTTTGTCGCCAGGCTGGCGGAACGTGTTATCTGAGAAATCACTGTGTGGTTTCGATGTGACTAAGTTAGCCAAGGCTAACGATTAGATCAAGAGAAATGTTAGTCAAAACTAACGATTGAGGCGTAAAAAATAGCTAACGCTTTGTTAGCTAAGAGATTATTTTTTACTTGAGCGTTGGCGAGCTTTAAGGAGTTCTTCTAAGCGGATTTTGTTGTTTTCTACACGTGCTCTGAGTTCATTGAGCAGTTCATCTTGTTCTGAGTCAGTTATAGCAATAAACAACTCAAGTAGCTCGCGCTGTTTATCGTCAAGCTCTGGTGGTGCGTCTGTAGGCTCAGAGGGCAATTGATCTTCATCACCAAACAGTATCCAGGTAGGAGTACACTGAAGTACCTTCGTTAGGGCAAAAAGATTTTTACCAGTAGGTTCACTATCGTCTCGCTCCCACTGAGATACGGACACATGGGAAATCTTCAACGCCTTTGCTAAAGAGCGCTGCGTAAACTTCATTTCTTTCCGGCGGTTCCGGATGCGTTCGCCAATGGTTAACTTTTTCATAGTTAGCTAATGCTAATTCTTCTTTACTCTGTTTGTGTTAACTTCTATAGTGTTAGCTATGGCTAACAAATGGAGTTTTTAAAGTGTACAAAGAAGATGCGATCAAATTCTTTGGTAGTAAAAGTAAGCTGGCTGCGGCTGCGAAAGTGAGCAGACCATCAGTCACTCGTTGGGGGAAAATTATTCCCAAACTGCGAGCCATGGAACTAGCTGAGCTTACGAATGGTGCTCTGCAATATGAGGCTGGTTTGTATGCAGCTCAGGATAACGGAGGGAAGGAAGAGGAACTGAATCATGAAAATCAGTCCTCCGATTGAAGTTGTTGCATCCGAACTGGAAGCATGGGCGCTTGAGGATGGCTGGAAAGCGGTAGGAATGGCCATAGCGGATCAATATCACGCCGGAGGTGGTGGCGACATCCTCCCGGCAGTTGATACCGGCGATGGGCTTCGAAATGCAGTTCAGCGAGTAAAACGGATTTTCAGAGGATTTGATGGCCCACGCTATGCATCGCTTGCAGTCGAACTAAAGCCTGTTGCCTTGTCAGTATTACCAGCCGAACGACGAGCCCGGATTGAGTCGCCTCGGGATCCCGCATTGCTGGCTACCGTGGCAGCAAAAGAAAGTATCGAGGCGGTAAATGCTGTTCATTTGCGTGCCGCGCCAGCAGTTGCATTGAAAGAAATTAACGAAGCTATATCTGCGTTCATGGCGATTAAGTCGGTCATCGAACCGCTTTGTCGTGCTGATGCGCGAGAAGTATATCGGGGAAGCTATGCGTGATTACGCAACCGTATCACCTCAATTTTGGTTGGGGAAAACAGGTAGGGAACTGAGACGCGCGGGAGCCGAGGCGCAAGTAGTTGCGTTCTATCTTATGACCTCCCCACACGCGAACATGCTTGGCCTGTATTACCTGCCGGTGTTGTACCTGGCTCATGAAACAGGATTGGGCTTGGAAGGGGCATCGAAGGGGCTTGATAGGGCCATCAAAGCGGGGTTTTGCAGCTATGACGAGCACTCCGAGATGGTATGGGTGCATGAAATGGCCGGTTATCAGGTTGGACGATCCTTAAAGCCTGGTGATAACCGTTGCGCAGGTGTCCGCAATGAATATGCATCATTGCCTGATAACCCCTTCCTGTCTGGTTTTTTCGAACGTTACCAGGCTGATTTTCACATGACATTAAAGCGTGGTGAAGAAAGGGGGGTTGAAGGGGCTTCTAGGGGGCTTCCAAGCCAAGATCAGGATCAGGAACAAGATCAGGAACAAAAAGAATATAAATTGGGGCATGGCGCTGCCACACCCCCAGATGAAATTCCTCCGGTTAAAAAATCTGCACCAGCAGAGAAAAATAAATATCCGCCTGAGTTTGAAGAAGTCTGGTCTGCCTATCCGAAACGAGCTGGTGGTAACAGCAAAGCTGATGCGTTCAAGGCCTGGAATGCGCGAGTTAAATCTGGTGTGAATCCTCAGACGCTACTCGACGGTGTACTGAGATATGCGGTTTACATCAAAGCTACAGGCAGACTGAACACTGAATACGTAAAACAGGCCGCTACGTTCTTCGGCAAATCACTGCACTACGAGGAAACGTGGGCTATCCCGAGCACTGGACAGGGTGGGCGAGACATCAACGGAATCTCGCAGCCTGACAGTGTAATTCCTGACGGCTTTACGGGGTGATCATGAAAAATATTTCGGCAGGCGGCGCACTGGAGCGTCTTAAAAAACTTATCCCAGCGGGTGTGCAGCCGAAGTTTTCCAACGCTGAAGAATGGCGACGTTGGCAGGAAGAGGAGGGGCGAAAAAGGGCTGCTGAGGTTGACCGTCTCAATCAGAAAGTTCGGGCAGAAAAAATTCTCGGGCGGTCCGGCATCCAGAATTTGCACCGTAACTGCACATTTAAAAATTATGAAGTGAAATGCGATGGTCAACGCCACGCGCTCAGTATGGCGAAGAGCTACGCCATGAATTTCGGTATCGGTTTTACCAGTTTTGTGTTCAGCGGTAACCCTGGTACCGGGAAGAATCATTTGGCTGCCGCCATAGGAAATTATCTGTTGAATCAGGACCGCACTGTACTGGTGGTAACTGTCTCCGATCTAATGCTTCGCGTTAGGGAGTGCTATGACGGCGGCAAATCCGAAGCTGCGCTTCTCGATGATCTGAGCCGTGTTGATTTGCTGGTGCTGGACGAAGTAGGAATCCAGAAAGGCTCACAGCACGAAAAAGTATTGCTGAATCAGATTGTGGATCGCCGCCTTGCTGCAATGAAGCCCATTGGCGTGCTGACCAACCTGAATTATGACGAGCTGGCCGCCACGCTGGGCGAGCGCGTCGTGGACCGCCTGAAGATGGACAAAGGCATGTGGGTCAATTTCGCATGGGAGAGCTACCGCAACAAAGTAACTCACCTGCGTTTAGTGAAATAAAATGAGGAAAAATAAACCAATGGCTAATTCGTTTAAAAAGATGACCACCTCCGGCGTAATCAAGCGCCTGCATTCCGGCATGTTTATCCGTCTGGAAGATATTCACGTCAAAGAGGGATTCAACAAGCGCGAAGATGATGACCGTACACGTCAGGCTGATGATGAACTGTTCGAATTCCTGTCAGCAGGCGGGCGAGTGCCGGCACTGGAAGTTATCCCCCGTGAAGATGGCGGCGTATGGATTGTCGAAGGCCACCGCCGTCACCGTTGTTACGTGCGTTGCCGAGATGCGGGAAAGCCAGTTGAGTTCATCAATATAGTCCCGTTCGAAGGAAACGATGTAGATCGTGTTGCCCGGATTATGACCTCAAACAACCAGCTTCCGCTAACAGCTATTGAACAGGCTGCTGTGGTCAAAGAACTTGCTGCATTCAATCTGACTAAGCAGGAAATCGCTCAGAAAGTGCATAAATCAGTGGGGACCATTGAAAAGCTCTTAACACTGGCAATGGCGAACCATGATGTTCAGCAGAGCGTGAAAGCTGGGGCTGTTTCCGTGGATGTGGCTGTTGACCGTGTGAAAGAGCACGGCGAAAAAGCGGGTGCTGTGCTGGAACAGGATAAAGCGATCGCCGCAGCTGCGGGAAAGAAAAAAGTTACACGCAGCATCATCGCCCCCGAAATCAGTGTCAAGAAAGCTCGTCGGGCTGTTGAGTTATTGGCACTGGCGAAAATCAGCGACGATGGTGTGATCACCCTTGATGGGCTGGCTCTTGCCGAAGTTCTGGAAATAATCGACGAACAGAAAAAAATTACTGCCGACCGTAGCAGGCTTGCAGCTTGAAAGCAGACACGATTATCGCTAACTGTTGCTTTGAGAAAATGACCGGGTATGATTGCGGCGGGTGCTTGAGACTTTCTGTTTCAGGCATACACGAAGCAGAAAGAGAAAAGCCCCGAGCTGATAAATCAACCCGAGGCCCCTCGTATGCTCGCACGTACAAGGTTAGCCTCTTACAGACCGCAAGGTCAAGGAGAAGCAGCCATGAAGCCGCAAAATTCTGTTATCTGGTGCCTGATTATCGTCTGCCTGACGATACTGGCATTCACACTGTTGACCCGCCATTCGCTTTACGAACTGCGAATACGGGATGGTAGCAGGGAGGTCGCGGCGGTCATGGCATGTGAGTCCAACCAGTAAGGGCAACCGGCGGGGAGAAATCCCCGCCACCAGCGTGTTTAGCTGAGGCGTTCCCAGGCACCCATTCACCCGCTTTCAAGCCAATCCTCATATGTGTTTCACTTCCCTTCTTTTCGCACCAAATTGTACAAATAATACACAACCAATTGATTTATATCGGTATGATCAAAAAGAAAGCTATAGACACTGGTGGATTATACTGGTTTTATATACAGTGTATTGATGCCACTTATCTCAAATAGCCCTGTCGGGTTGATTGAGATAAGCGTACGCATCGGCTTAACTATCGGGACGCGCGAAGGAAAGTGATGGATCCCCAAGAACATGCTGGAGCGAAGTGATGATCATACCTGACCACTTAGTTCGTGGCCTGAATAACAGCACGAGACCAGTTGTGCTTTACAGGAACGAACACGGCGATGTTGTATATGGTTTTGTGTTGCGCCCTGACGAGTTTGTAACCAGTTTGCAGCAGATGGCTGAAGCGCGGAAAGCTGCCGGATTATCGGCTGTTGATGATGCTGATAATCCACTATAATCTATAGACAGGTCTGAACAACCTTCTGAGATATCACTGTGTCACCGGAGAAAACCGATGGCACAGATTCAACTTCAAAAAATTAGCTCCGAAATCCTGACCCCGGCAACGCCCGAGGCCAGCGAATTTTTGCAACGTATCAAAATCGGCGAGTGGATCCACGCCGACTTTAAGCGTGTGCGTAACTACCAGTTTCACAAACGTTTTTTTAAACTTCTCCAGCTCGGCTTTGACTACTGGACGCCGACCGGCGGCGCTATTCTGCCTGAAGAGCAAAAGCTGGTTAATGGCTTCGTCGATTTTCTCTGCCGGCAAGTAGGCCAGCAGCATAGCGTTGCGCTTTTCGACGCAGCAGAACAATACCTGTCGGATGCCGCCCACACACGTACACGTGATATTGCGCTGCTTAAATCCTTCGAGGCATACCGCGAATGGGTGACCATTCAGGCTGGGTATTACACAGAACACGTTTACCCAGACGGAAGCCGTAATCGCCGGGCGAAGTCCATTTCTTTTGCAAAAATGGACGAACTCGAATTCCAGCAATTCTATAAATCCACTCTGAACGTACTCTGGAACTGGATCCTGTTCCGTAAATTTTCATCGCCAGTCGAAGTCGAAAACGTCGCTGCCCAGCTTCTGGAGTATGCCGCGTGAACCTCAATCCATATTGCAAGGCACTTGAAGAACTTCGTAATCGCAGGTCACACAAACTGAAAGAGGTTGGCGATCAGTGGCGGACGCCAGACGCGATCTGGTGGGGTATAAACGCGAAGTTTGGACCGTTTTCCCTCGACCTGTTTGCAGACGATCACAACACCAAATGTGAACACTATTACACCGCAGAAGATAACGCGCTGGCGCAGGATTGGTCTGCTCGCCTGTCTGCCCTTGGCGGTGCTGGATACGCTAATCCTCCATACAGCCGTGCCACTCAATTCGAAGGCCAGTACATCACCGGCATGGTACCGATCATGCGGCATACCTTCGCAATGCGGGAGCGCGGCGGGCGTTATGTTTTCTTCATCAAGTCGGCAACTAGCGAAAGCTGGTGGCCGGAAAATGCAGACCACATCGCCTTCGTTCGAGGGCGTCTCAGCTTTGACCTTCCTGACTGGTATGTCCCCGCCGAGGGTGAGCCGTCCGAGTCGTCAGCAGGCTTCGGCATGGCTATTGCCGTGTTTGATAAAAGCTGGACCGGCCCGGAATTTAGCTACATCGATCGGGAAGAACTGGAAGCGATGGGGCGCATGTTCCTGGCTCAAGTCCAGAGGGCTGCGATGAAGTTAGTCGGGGTGGGCGCATGAAAAAAGAGGCCTGTAAGTTTTGTGGATCACCAGCGACTTTATTGTGCGACGGGCGTCTTGGTTATCCACCAAAAGTTATAGACGGGCAGGAGTTTATCGACCCGCTTCATCCCTATACCTGCGATGCACCTATGTGCAGTAGCTGCGCAGCGCAGCAGGCCAGGATGCACCTTTGCAGTCGTCGGAAAGGATGCCTGATCGACACCGTTGATTATTGTCCGATCTGCATTCGCGATCTCCCTGCTTATCCCCAGACGGTTCATCGCCTCATTTACTCACCGGGGCAAGCCGTCACCATACGCCGCGCTCACTGGGCGGGATTCAGTAACGAATACCGGAACGGTCTAAAGCTGGAACAAGGAGGAGGTCAGCAATGTCTAGATCTGTGAATCTCCGCAAAGAAGCCCGTGGACGCGAATGTACCGTTCGTATACCAGGTTATTGCACTTTCAATCCTGAAACCAGCGTACTTGCTCATTATCGCCTTGCCGGAACCTGCGGTACCGGCTGCAAGCCCGATGATTTACAGGGGGCTATTGCATGTAACGGATGCCACGACGTTATCGACGGCAGAGTTAAAACCAATGAATACACATACGAAGAATTGCGCCTGATGCATGCAGAGGGTGTATTTCGTACGCTCGCAATCTGGAAAAAAGAGGGTTTTATCTGATGGATCCGCAATTAATTGAATACGCCCGGATTGAGCTTACCCGCGCACTGATGGATAACTCAGGTAAAACGAAAGGGCAGTTGCAGGCTTTTAGTGAGCATCCACCAGCGGAGAAAGACCGCTGCCCGCGCAAACAGATCCACATGATTGAGTTTGAAGACGGCCGAAAGGTTAAGGCAGAAAACACATCACTGTACGTGCTGGAGACACGTAGCCGCCGCAGGCCATTACCACCAATTAACGATTATGAGTTTGCCGGTGCATCGTGGCGCCGTGCAGTTAATTCCTTGTCAGAGCACGAGCAGGCCTGGCTAAAGTATTGCTACGGCTTCGATTTGACGTTTCGTTATCAGACGCTCATATGTGAAGTAATCTGGAACGGACATCAAAAATATCTGCCGGCAGGCTTGCTGAATAAAACCAAGAAGCGGCTGATTTCGCTGATCTGGCTTGCCGCGCAGGACGTTGCAGCGACCCGGAGCAATAAAACTTACAAAGAGTACGCAGGGGCCGCGTTGGCACGTTTGATGAGCGTAAACCGTTCGACATGGCTACGCGTCTATGCGCCACATTGGGCACACTTTAAACGTGCGTTCGACGAGCTGGACATAGTGGCGTTGCAGCACACTTTTGAACACCATTGTGAGACACTTCCAGAAGATGTTGAATGGACGGTATTGCAAAATGCAACGAAATAAGCCATATTTAGCGTAATTCTGATATTTTGCCAGAGTTCTAAAAACCCGCCATTGAGCGGGTTTTGTCATTTTTAACCCTTGCTGTTACAGTGGTAAAAATTTCGGATAAGGGTAGATCTATGGATAAGATTTTTTTGCTTGAAATCGGGTACAGAGATACCGGTTCGGAGTTTGCGGGAGTTTTCTCTTCACATGAAAATGCGAAGCAAAGAGTGAAAGAGATGATCGAAGGGAAAGCTAAGAGGTTAAGGCCTGATTTTTTCTATATTTCCTCTGCTTTAGTGGACATCGGCGAATTGATTGCTATTGAAACGATCAGTCTTGATGAAAATGGTAATATTATTCCTCGCGATTAAAATCTTTAATTCATAACATTAGGCCTCGGCATTCGCCGGGCCTTTTTCATATTAAGGCCGCTGACAGGTCAATTTAGTGCGACGCCTTTCCCCGTTGCCGCTCCTGGATATTCGGGGATTTTTTATTCTCACACAGCGCCCCGTTCCGGAGGTGACTATGGAAAAACACGGAATAATTGAGCAAACAATGAAATGGTTGGCTGTATACCTGCCGTCGGTTTATGCCGGGCTGACGGCTTTGGGGATTTCGGCATTAATGGATATAAGGGCTGGAAAGCCCAAAATCTATACAGCTACCGGGGCGCTGGTTTGCGGAATTGCAGCATTAGCAGTATCAGCAATTCTGGAATATTTGGGCCTTCCTGCAAATTCCGGCGCATTCGTTGGCGGCATGATTGGTTTTATTGGCGCTGACCGATTGCGTGATATTGCCGTGGCGTTATTTACCAAGCGAACCGGCATTAACACAGAGAAAAGCGAATGAATAAATCACAGTTTCAGAAGGCGGCTAATATCAGCGCCGACTTAGCTGCGCGTTGGTTTCAGCCAATTGATGCGGCAATGACTGAGTTCGGCATTACCTCCGCTGACGATCAGGCTATGTTTATCGCTCAGGTAGGGCATGAGTCCGGTGGTTTCACCCGCATCGTCGAGAATCTGAATTATTCGGCTGATGGTTTGCTGGCTACGTTTGGGAAATATTTCGACGCAGAAAGCGCTCAACAATACGGACGCACCACTGAACACGCTGCTAATCAGCAGGCAATAGCAAATATTGTGTATGCAAACCGAATGGGTAACGGTTATCCAGGATCAAATGACGGTTGGAATTATCGCGGTCGTGGACTGATACAGATTACCGGTCACGACAATTACCGGGATTGCGGCGCTGGCTTGGGTACTGATTTGCTGTTAGTTCCTCAGTTGCTGGAGCAGGATAGTTATGCTGCGCGTTCGGCAGCGTGGTTTTATGCGTCTAAAGGTTGCTTGAAACGTACTGGTGACATTACAGCGGTAACGAAAATTATCAATGGTGGTACCAACGGCCTTGATGACCGCAAAAACCGTTACGAAAAAGCAAAATCGGTGCTGGTATGACGGCGCTGTACGCGTTCCTGGGGAAATACTGGAAGCCGCTGGCGATCACTTTGCTGGTGGCTTTTTTGTTATGGCGAGCATATGACGCGGGATATGACTCAGCAGATGCAGCATGGAAGCTGCAATGGACCCAACGCGACCTGCTTGATTCAACCGCTGCGCTACATCGTGAAGTCACAGAACGGGCGGAAGAGCAGCGGCGGCAGGCAGCAGTAAACGAGGAAAAGAAACGTGCAGATGCAGAACTGGCAAAAGTACAGGCCGATGCTGATGCTGCTGAGCGTGCTGCTGGTGGCTTGCGGTCGCAACTCACAACCATACAGCACCAGCTCGCAGGAAGTGAAACCGGCCGCCTATCCGCAATTGCCGCAGCAAGCGCGGCAAAAGCCGAGACCACCCGAGTGCTTGCCGAGCTGCTTGGCGAATCTGACAAAAGAGCGGGCATCTATGCAAAAGAGGCTGATGAACGCTATACAGCAGGATCAGGCTGTGAACGCACGTACGACAAAGTGACCGCACAGTAGCATTACAGCAGGCATTCCCTGAGTGCCTGCGATAATGATTAACACCATGTTTTGTGAGATATTTAATATCCTGCTTTTTAATAGTGGATTAAATATGAACGAAACAAAATATTATGATTACCTGATACTCGGTGGTGAGCATCATGGAAATAGCTACAGCGGCCCACTTACCAGAAACCTGGAAGTTCGAGCCAAAACTGTAGCTATGGCCAAGCTGTACGCTCCTGATGCACCGGCAGAGACAACAGTTCCAGAGGTTGTCTCATACAAAGTTATTGAGCATATCCGTGGGGATGGAAATCACTTTTTCATTGCCTCTAACGATGATCTCACTAACTTCAATGTTGAAGAAGAAATCCTGAAATCTGGTATTTCGCCTGTTAACTGAAATCTTCAAATTCACACAACCGCCTACGGGCGGTTTTTTTATGTCCCCAAAATGACAAAAACCTTTATCTGCGTCGCCAGCGGCCCGTCGCTGACGGCGAACGACTGCGCACTGGCCTCCGGTTCCGGTTATCCGGTGATTGCGGTTAATTCGAGCTGGAGGGCAGTGCCAGACTGCCAACATATTTTCGCCGCCGATTTCATCTGGTGGGACCATTACTACGACTCGCTGGAAACCAGTGCCGAACTCTGGACACAGAGCAGACGAGCGCATGCCCGGTTCGGCGTGAAGCTTTTCAACCCATCAGACAACGGCCCGTTCAACTCCGGGCAGCGTGCCATTCAGCTCGCTGCGCACCTCGGCGCGGAGAGGGTGATTCTTCTCGGCTACGACTGCACCCTGGCGAACGGCGCACACTGGCATGGACGCCACCCGGCAACGATGCACAACCCAGTACCGCGAGAAGTGGGGCGCTGGCACTCCGACTTTTCTTCTCTCGCTGGCGCTTTGCCGGGAGTGGAGATTATCAACGCGTCACGCGAGACCGCGCTGACATGCTTTAAACGTTTACCACTTGAGGCGGCACTTTATGCCTGGAAAACTGTACTTCGACGGGATGCACGGCATCGGTGACAATATTAACCAGCGCTGCTTCATCAAAGCGCTGGCGCAAAAAGGCCACGAGATCTGGCTGAAAACACCGCTGCCGGAAATTTACGCTGCGATCCCGAACCTGCATTTCGTGAAAGCCAATACGCCATTGCGGACGCAGCGTAAGAACGAGCAAAGCACATCGGTGAGATTTGAGCCTGAACCGCCAGGCATTCCCCGTCAGCGCATTTTTTACGGCAATGGCCATCTTCAGGCCGGAAGCATATTCGACGCGATGCAACAGCAGTTTGGCACGCTGCCGGCCACGATGGATTTGCCGTATTATCCGGCACCTGACATTCCTGTACCGGACGGCAAGCCAATAGCCGTTATACGTCCCACCACCGAGCGTACCGAGTGGCACAATGCCAGCCGCGGCCCGCTGAACAAATATGTGGATGAAGTTTCCCGGTTGCTGGCGTTACGCGGTTTCCATGTTATCAGCATTGCAGATAACGAACCGGGGCAGGAGTGGATACCGGATCTTGAACCGTTCGCGCACAGGAAATTGCACGATGGCCAGCTTTCTATCACGCAGATGCTGGCGCTGGTGGAACGGGCCGATATTGTGCTGACGGGCGCATGTGTTGTTATGCACGCTGCGCTTGCTTACGGTAAACCGATGATCTGCCTACAGGGTGGCAATGGCGGTAATAATCACCACTCTAAAGTTACCGATCCCCGCTGTATGGATTTATCCCGCGCGTTGTTTGTATACCCGGACAACTATTGCCGGTGTCAGGAGATGAAACACTCGTGCGATAAAACAATCAGCAGGCTATCCGAGAGGGTTAAGCCTTTTATCGAAAACGTTTATCAGGCATCACGTAAGCGAGCGGCCGCATGAAGTATTTCTCTGAGCAAATCAAACATGGCCTGGCGTGGCTGCCTGAACTGGGTATGGGGCGTTATCCGGTACCGAAGGCAGCACGGCCGTACGACGAAGAGTATTTTTCACGGTACCAGCAACTGGCCGATACCGAACTTGGGAGAGAGTTGACGGCAGCGCGGATCCAGTTAGTTGCCAGGTATTACAGCGGTGTTGTTCTGGATGTGGGCATCGGTGCCGGGCAGTTTGTTGAAGCGCGTCCGTACACGAGGGGATTTGATGTGAATCCTGCGGGTGTCGAGTGGCTGAAAGCTAGAGGTCAATGGTCAAACTTATACCATGACCGATATCCGGCGCTGACGTTCTGGGATTCCCTGGAACATATCGATCGGCCTGAGGTTGCCATCGCCCGGGCGGAAAAATGGGTATTCGTTTCGGTACCCATCTTTGAAGGTGCAGAGCATGTACTGCGGTCCCGTCATTTCCGCCGTGATGAGCATATCTGGTACTGGACTCATAATGGACTCATAAAGTGGTTTGCGGCCAACGGATTTAAGCTGGTGGAGCACAACACCCGCGAAAGCGAGCTTGGTCGTGATGGCATTGGTAGCTATGCCTTTTGCCGGATTTAAAACAGCAGCCACTACAGGGCGTCATTACGATGGCGCCCGATAGTGATTGTTAAAGCAGTAGTGGTACCCGCCGCGCACCAAGCGCATTGATCGTTACTGCTTTTTATCAGAGAGCGGAGATATGACAGAGAAACTTAAAATCGTCTATCGACCGTTAAAGGATTTAACCCCATACGCTCGCAACTCCCGAACGCATGACGATCGGCAGGTGTTGCAGCTTGTGGCGAGCATTGAGGAATTTGGCTGGACGAACCCGATACTAATTGATGAATGCGGCGAGATTATTGCCGGGCATGGCCGGGTGCTGGCCGCCGAGCAGATGGGAATTGACTCCATCCCCACCATTATACTTTCGGGACTCACCGACGCGCAAAAAGCAGCATACCGTATTGCCGATAACCGGCTTCCGCTGAATGCTGGCTGGAATGGTGAGCTACTTAAGCTGGAAATTGAGGCATTGCAGGACGTTGAGTTTGACATCGGGCTGCTGGGATTCAGCGATCTGGAGTTAGGCGATATTCTGGGTGTTGAACCAGACGACCCGAATGATCACTGGGTGGGAATGCCGGCATTTGACCAGGAGAACAATAACGGCGTCCGACAGCTTATCGTGCATTTCGAAACGGATGCTGACGTTGCGTTGTTCGCCCAGCTTGTACAGCAGCAGATCACGGCAAAAACGAAATATATCTGGTACCCGGAGCATAAACGGGAATCCACGGTGAATAAGGCATACATCAGCGATGAATCCTAGTTACCCGATTTATATTGTCAGTAAAGGCCGGGCTGATACGCGCATGACAGCGAAAGCGCTGGAGCACATCGGTGTACCGTATCACATCGTGATCGAGGAGCAGGAGTACGACCAGTACGCCGCAGTCATCGATGCGAAGAAGATTCTGGTGCTCGATAAGCAATACCAGCGTGACTATGACACCTTTGACGATCTGGGGCTGACAAAAAGCGTCGGCCCGGGTGCTGCGCGTAATTTTGCGTGGGATCACTCAATAGCCAACGGGTTTGCCTGGCACTGGGTTATGGACGACAACATCCGTCACTTTTTCCGTCTGCATAAAACAAGCGGATCCGCGTGGGTGACGGAACCATTTTCCGCTGTATGGAGGATTTTGTGCAGCGGTACGAAAATGTGGGAATGGCGGGACCAAATTACGCAATGTTTGCCCCGGAGAGGGACAAGCTACCGCCATTTGTTACCAATACCCGCATTTACTCCTGCAACCTTATTCGCAACGACCTCCCGTTTCGGTGGAGAGGGCGTTACAACGAGGATACGGATTTATCGCTGAGAATGCTGAAAGCGGGCTGGTGTACGGTCCAGTTCAATGCGTTCCTTCAGCAAAAAATCCAGACGCAAAAAACAAAGGGTGGAAACACCGCTGAGTTTTACGCGAAAGAGGGAACTTACAACAAAAGCAAAATGCAGGTTGAGATGCACCCTGATATTTCCCGCATGACGCATCGTTTTGGGCGTGTTCATCATTATGTGGATTACCGAGGATTCAAAAAACTGCGTCTTCGCCTGAGAGAGGATATAGAACTGCCTGCCGGCACTAATGACTACGGAATGGTACTGCATATCAAATCGTAGGGGTATTTATGTTCGTTCGTGAAAAAGTAGAGGCGCTGGCCGCCCGTCGCCTGACGGAACAGCAGATTGCAGACGTACTCGATCTTGATATGGACGAACTGAGGCAGGACAGGGAGAGGCTAGCGCTATTCCGCAAGGCCATCCGTATCGGGACGGCAAAAGGCGAGGCCGAATTGCGGGGGGCCTTGTACAAACGTGCCCGTAACGGTGACGTATACGCCTATAACGAGCTAATGAGGCTTTCGCGCAGTAAGGACAGTGATTGATGAGCAAACCCGACTGGAAGGAGCTGCAATCTCAGTTTGCTGCCGCTCACACCAGTACGGGAATAAAGCTGAAAGACTGGTGTGAACAGCAGGGATTGGTTTACGACACAGCCCGCCGCTACATAAAAAAATCTGCGCAAAATAATGCGCAAAGAAAAACTGCGCAGCGCATTGCGCAGAATCCTGATAAAGCCGCGCCAGAACAGGGGAAGGGAAAGAGAGGGGCAGAAAAAAACTGCGCAAAACCAGATCCCGGAAGATCCCCTTTTTGCGCAGATCTCTCGGATAAAGAAAAACTGTTCGTTTCCTATTATCTGGAATGCCGCAATAAATATGAGGCATACCGGAAGGCAGGTTATACAGGAGGCGACAGAAACGCCCGGATGCTGTATCGCAAGCCAGCGGTGGCGAGAGCCATTAATCAGGGCATCGAGCAGTTAAGCGAACAGGCCATATTAAATGCGCAGGACATTCTCAGGCACTGGCATGAAATAGCGATTGCCGATCCCAGTGAGATTTCTCAGATGCGCCGTGTGTGCTGCCGCTACTGCTGGGGTTTCGATAACCGCTATCAGTGGATTGATGAAAGCGAATACGACAAGGCCGCTGAAAAAGCAGCTAAGGACAGCAAACCACCTCCAGATCAGTCTGGTGGATTTGGTTTCGTGGCTAACGACGATCCCAACCCTGATTGTCCTAAATGCGCAGGTGAGGGTATCGAAGATGTTTTCCTTGCTGATACGCGCGATTTAATCGGTCCGGCCCGTCGTCTGATTGCCGGGGTGAAGAAAACTAAATTCGGCATCGAGGTTATGACTCGTGACCAGGACGCTGCATTGAAAAACCTCGCAGCATTCCACAATCTGGCCTCCAGCGAGCAGGAAAGAGAACTTCGGTTACTTGAAATCGAACGTGTCCGCCTGAGCAATGAAAAAATCAAAGCCGAGATCGAAAACCTCCGCAATGGGGCGAACGGTAGCGAGCAGATCATTATTCACAATTCGCTGAAGCCGCCAGGCGCTGAATAAGCAGGGTGTATCGTGGCGGAAATTTTCTTACCGGAATTACATTCCGAGCAATTGCGTGTCTGGACGGAAGGTTCTGAACACCGATACAACGCTATTCGTTGTGGCCGTCGTTGGGGCAAAACCGTAATGTTGGTCGATATAGCAGTGAGCTATGTCACCAATAAATTCGTCATTCCTGGAACAAAGAGGTCGATAGCCGGGCGCGTGGGGATTTTTACCGCGCAATATCGGCAGTATCAGGAAATCTTTGACGAGCTGGTCGAATACCTTAAGCCGCTTATCAAAACGCAGTCGCGCAGTGAAAAGCGAATCCTGCTTAAGAACGGCGGCAAAATTGACTTCTGGGTAACGGACGATAACAAACTGGCCGGGCGTGGCCGTAAATATCACTGTGTCCTGATCGATGAAGCCGCGTTCACCAAATCGCCGGAAATGCTGGAAGAAATCTGGCCCCGTGCTATCAAGCCAACGCTGGTGGATTATCGCGGTCGCGCCTGGGTGTTTTCCACGCCTGACGGTATTAACGATCAGAACTTTTTCTACGCCATCTGTAATGACCCGGCTCACGGCTTCCATGAGCATCACGCACCGTCTTCATCAAACCCTCACCTTCCAGCAGATGAACTCGCGGAGATAGAGAGGACAACTGACCCCCGCGTTTGGCAGCAGGAATTTCTGGCCAAGTTTATCGACTGGTCGAAAGAAGCATTGCTGGATGTGAATAAGCTGCTGGTGGATGGCCTGCCTGTCGATATGCCAACTACCTGCGACATGATTTTCGCTGTGGCAGATACCGCGCTGAAAGGTGGTAGCGAGAACGACGGTACCGGATTCGTGTACTTCGCTTATGAAGAAACCTATTCCGAGCCACGCCTGACCATCATCGACTGGGACGTGACGCAAATTAAAGCGTCGTTACTCCCGGAATACATGCCGGGTGTCTACGACAACCTCGAACGGCTGGCGAAGATTTGCCGCCCTCGTCATGGGAGCCAGGGCGTTTTCATGGAAGATGCTGCAATGGGCGCAATTCTCAACCAGAAAGCCGAAACCGAAGATTGGGACATGAAGCCCATTAAATCGGTTTTGACGTCCAAGGGTAAAGACGAAAGGGCTGTTCTGGCATCCGGTCACCACTGGCAGGAAAAGGCGAAAATCGCCAAACCCGCTTTCGATAAAACGGTTGAGTTCAAGAAAAAGACCGCTAACCACCTCTGGCGTCAGATTGCTGGTTTCCACCTGGCTGACCCGAAAGCGCATAAACGCGCTGATGACCTTTTCGACTGCTACACGTACGGCCTGATCATCGCGTTCGGGAACTACGAAGCACTGTAAACAGGGACTTCTGTAATGGCAGAAATTCAGATCAATACCAACCTTAGCTCTGAGCTAATGCAGATACTCGATAGCGATGCTATCAAGCCGGGTACAGATGTTGGCTATAACACCTGCAAGCTGCTCTGGCAGTTCCATCCCCTCGGCGGAAAGCTGGTGGAAAAGCCGATCAACATGGCGATGTGCAAGCCGCGTTCTTACAACGTCGAGACTGATCCTGATGAACGTGTCGTTCGCCAGTTTCGCGAGGTGTGGGAGCGTATGGGACTCAATGAGAAGATAAAAAATCTCTTTTATGTGTCTCGTTGTTACGGCGCTGCTGCTATCGGTGTGGGCACTGATGGTGTGACGTGTAAAGAACCGCTGCCGACATTTGGGCTTCGGGAAGAGGACGTATATATCAACGTCTGGGATCCGCTGAATGCTTCCGGCAGTATGGTTACCGACCAAAACCCGAACAGCCGATTCTTTCAGCAGGCGAATGCAACGCTAAAAATAGCCTCAAAAAGCTGGCATCCATCTCGCACGCTGAAAATCTTCAATGGGACACCGATTTACCTCGAATACCAAAACTCAACGTTTGGCTTTACTGGCCGCAGCGTGTTTCAGCGTGTTCTTTATCCGATGAAGTCTTACATCGGGACGATGGTCGCGAACAATCTGGTGGCTAAAAAAGCGGGTGTCCTGGTCGCTAAAACCGAACAGAACGGATCGGTAGCCAGCAACCTCATGGCGGCTGCAACGGGTAAAAAAGGGAAAACGTCAAAATCGCGGAAAACGAGGGTGTGCTCAGTATCGGCACGAAAGACGATATTGAATCGTTGAACCTTCAGAATGTTGATAAGGCGCTTTCTACGGCCCGCGACAACATTATCAGCGACATTGCCGCAGGTAGTGACGTTCCCGCCATCCTCATCAAAGAGGAAGCGTTTTCCAACGGTTTCGGGGAGGGCAAAGAAGACTCCAAAGCCATCAGCCAGTACGTTGATGGCGTTCGTCAGGTAATCGAGCCGGTAATGGATTACTTCGAGCGCCTGGTGCGTTACATCGCCTGGAACGAGGATTTCTATACCTCTCTGAAAAACGACTATCCCGACATCATCACCGAGGATTATCAGACCACGTTCCGCATGTGGGAACGTGAGTTCGATGCTGACTGGCAGGAGCTGGTGGAAGAGTCGCCTGATAAGCGTCGGGAAAGTGACAGCAAAGTCGTGCAGCAGGCTGGTGCACTCTTTTCAATCATGGCTCCTCAACTTGATCCAGTAAACAGAGCAATGGCTGCTGAGTGGCTGTCCAGCGTTACTAATGCAACAGAAACCTACGGCGATTCGCCAATGCTGATCGACAAAGAAGCCCTGTCGAAATACCAGCCACCACCACCGCAGGATCCGAATAATGGCGGACAAACGAATACGACGCTCGAAACCGAAGAGGAAACCTAAAACCCTCTACGAGGTACTGACCGATGCGATTAATTATTACGTTGATAACGGATGGGATAGCCAGAAATCGTTGTTGTCCTGGTGCCAGAAACTCCGGGTAGCAGCGAGCCGGGAATCACCCAGCGATGATGTAACACGCAAACACCTCACCTCTATTTATAGCCGCCTCGTCGTTCACGGTGGCGCTTTACGAGATCAGCCTCCTGACGGGCCCAAACAAATCACCCTCGACAAGATTAAGCCTGAACTTCGTAAGGAGCTTGATCGGCGGATTTTTGCCAGCGCCAACCTTATCAAACTGAACCGTGAGCAGGCCATTGAGCGAACTGTGCAGCGTTTTCAGGGGTGGGTGACGTCTATCCCTCCTGACGGAGTGAGCGAGATTGATAAAAACGCACAGAAATCGGCTATTCGAAAATCAGTTACCGATCTGGATTTTATAAGTCGCCGGGTGGCAATCGACCAGGGCCATAAACTCGCGAGCAACGTGAAATACCTGCTTTCCGTGCAAGGGGGCGCTATCGCGTTTCGCTGGCATTCAAACTGGCGGAGGCCTGGCTACGACTATCGCGTTGACCACAAACATCGCGACACGCTGATTTATCTGATCCGCGACTCGTGGGCGGTACAGCAGGGATTGATTAAGCCAGAAAACGGTTATTACGACGAAATTACCGCTGCTGGCGAAGAGCCATTTTGCAGTTGCCAGGTGTTTCCGATTTATGCCCCTCAGAAATTACCTGTCGAGTTTTTAACGGAGAAAGGGAAACGTGAATTTAACCGAACTTGAATTAGCACAGCGAATACGGGACGGCACTGCGCCGTCTCCAATGAAGTTTTCGAACATGTGGCTGGTCAACCTGCGCATAACTGGTACCGGGCTGGCTTACCGAACGGGACTAAAAGAACACGTCTGGCGTGACCCAAATATCTACCTAAACGACGCGTTTTTGCAGCGTTGTAATGGCCTCCCGGTCATCGCCAACCATCCAGATGACGCTGTCCTCACTGAACAAGATTTTACCGCGCGAATAGTTGGTTCGGTGATGCTCCCCTATATCCGCGGGGATGAGGTTTGGGCTGTTTGCCGCATCTACATCCGGGACATCGTTGACCAGATTTCGAAGGGCGGCGTTTCTACAAGCCCGGCGGTCGTATTCAACAACGCATCAGGCAATGTGGAAGTAATGGACGGCGACACCAACTTTCTTATCGAAGGGGTGCCGTACCTGGTCGATCACATCGCTCTGGTAACAGAGGACCACGGCTCTTTGGGAGTGTGGGACAAAGACAAGATCCCCGCAGGGGTCGAGGTTTCTAACAAAGGTGACATTGATATGGACGAGAAAATGCTGGAGACCCTCATCGCTAAAGTAGTGGGCGATGCGGTGGGCGGTATTAATCAGGGGCTTGAGCGAGTTACGGCTCGTATGGACTCGCTGGAAAACGGCATTAAGGCGCGAGCCGATGCTGACGCGGCCAAAGAGAAAGAGGAAAAGGAAAAAGCCGATCAGGAAGAACAGAAAAAAGCGGATGCCGCTGCCGAGGAGCAGAAAAAGGCAGATGAAGCGGAAGCACAGCGCAAGGCTGAGGAAAAAGCCAAAGCGGATGAAGCCGAGGAAGAACAGCGAAAAGCCGATCAGGCCAAGGCTGATGAAGAAAAAGCCAAAGCCGAGGAGGAGGAAAAAGCGAAATCTGACTCTGACATGACTGAAGCACGCGTTAAAGCTGACTCCGCTTACGTCGCATGTGGCAAACAGGCACCAACTCCATTCTCCGGGGAAAAACCGCTGGACTACCGCAAGCGCGTGCTGATGGGAATGCAAAAGCACTCAGAAAAGCATAAGGACGTGAATATTCGCGCAATTGCGGATTCTGCGACGCTCTCCGTACTGGAAGAGGCGATCTATAGCGAAGCGCGTAAATCCATCGAGAACGAAATGAATAACACACTGGGCCAGTTACACCAGCGTGTTCGTATGGATGAAGCCGGTCGCCGTATTACCGAATACCAAGGCGATCCCAACGTCTGGTTAGCGGCATTCAAAACTCCGGGGCGTCGCCTCGTCAAAATCAACACACCAGGGAGCATGAACAACCATGGCTGATATTAATTTCGACCCGTTCAAAACACAGGGTTCATTCGCCGGCAGCTTTAACGTCGAATCGCGTGGCCTGACTCAGGGGGACGCGCAGGACGACCCTGCGATCCGCCTGCAGCTTTGCTCTGGCACTCTGGATAAAAACCTTGATGCGCCCGTCTGGGGCGGAATCGGCGTGGTTGAGTGCGTTTCCACAGTCGCGGAAAACGTAAGCGGCTCCACCATCAAAAAAGCAACGGCTTCAGTCTGTAATGCTTTCACGGTGTTTAACCAGGCGTACCACGGCATCACGACAGCAAGCAATCCGGTACCGCTTTATCTGGCTGGCGGTTCGGTTCACTACTATCGCGTTGGTTCAGGTGCGCGTATTCCATTACCGATCAGCGCAGCGGTCGCGGCACTTGCCACTGGTGACGACCCGGTCGGGGCTGATGGTTTTGTCTGGGATATGAAAGAAAACTGCGTGGACGTTTATTCCAGCAGCTCGTCCTCCAACCCGAAAGTGAATATCAGCCTGTTAATGGTTTCCCAACAGGGCAACCTGACGGTGAAAAAAGAAACCAGCGGCAACGTGGTCTGGGAAAACAGCAAGCCTTGCGGCCTGTTCTTGATTTAAGGAGTTATTAATGAGCGCATTCGCACCAGCGATTACCACGGTATCGCCTTCTATGATGCAGCCGGAAATCGTCATGCAGTACAGCATGGCCTCCGGCGCATTCGAAATTCTCCCGGGCGGCGCACCTTCTGCCCGTATCGGTTCAAGCGATCTGGTTGTGTACCAGAAATATCTTCGTGCAACGACCCAGGCACATGTCGGCCAGTCGCTGCCGGGCCAGTTACCTTCTGCGAGCATCGTTCCGAGCTATGACCAGATGATGACTTACCGTATATCGACTCGCTCCCAGTACAGCTATCTCGATACTGATGCTGCAAGCCGTTGGGGATATTCGCTTAACAGTGGCTTGCAACTGGCAAACCGTCAGGGCCACGCGCAGCAGCTTCGTAACATGCTCATTTACGGTGTGAAGGCATCCAACAACGAAGGTATAGCCAACTCACCAAATGCGACCACGGTAAACCTCGGCAGCGATAGCCAGGGCAATGATTCGTACACTACCTGGGATTCCGGTGAAATGGCGAAATTTGTTCTCGGTCTCATTGCGGATCAGAAAACTCGAATGATGTTGCTGGGCCAGGCACTGACGACCGTCGTTCTGTGTCCTCAGCGTTTCATGAAGGCGCTGGAATGGACGGGAGTTGTTGAACTGACCAGCTACCAGCGTCCCGGTGGCGGTACCGAAACGGTCGGAACCATGATTAAAAACATCGCCAATGGCGCCAGCGGCGATGATGTGATCTTCTGTCAGGACGACACGCTGATTGGCAAGGGTGCTGGCGGTACCGATCTCATTATCGTAACCAACCCGGAACTGGTTGTGCCTGAGGCTCGTCAGGATCTCAATACCAACATTTTCGCGACACTGATGCCGAATCAGAAAGCCGTGAACGTGATGTTCTGTGACGTTGCGGCGCCGACTGAAATTCCGTCACCGATGCCGGATGGCGGCATTACCACGCTGTACACCATGCGTGCCACTCCGGGCTGGAACTTCCGTTCCGAAGGCGTGACGCTGCTTTCCGCGAAATACGCGTAATACCCTCGTTGATTTAACTGGTGGATTTGGGGAGATAAGACTCCCCATTTTTTTTGAGGAAAATTCATGAAACTTTTTATCGCTAACTGCTCCCGTCAGGCTCATACGTTCAACTACAAGCTGCCGGAAAAATCACAGTCCTTCGGCGTGACGATCCCCGCTGGCGGTCAGCATATGATCGATAACCAGTCTGACGTTATTCACCACATCATCAAGCAGCATGAACCTTATGGCTTTCAGCGTTGCGACAAAGTGGACAATACATTTTCCGGCATTTGCTATTCCATCGATAAACCGGTGACCGTTGGACGTATCGAAGAGAATGCGGAGCAAAAAACCGAAAATCTCGATGACCTGTCTCAGTCCATTCTCGAAGCAAACGCCGTGTCTATGAGCAATGCCGTTGATAAGGCTGTCATGCAGAGTGGTGAAACACCTAAACCAGGAGAAGTCGTCGTGGAAATAACCGGTGAGGCCGTCAACGCCGAACAGGCCAACCCGCCGAAACTGAATAAAACGGTGAAGGTACAAAAATAATGACCATGCGCCCAACGTTTGACGGATTTATCCGCTTCGTTCGTGGCGTGATGGGCGTTCCTGATACAGCCATTTCCGACGATGATCCTACGTTTGAATGCTGTTACCAGTCGGCGCTGGAGCTGATACCGCAACGGCTGGGACTGGAATGTCTACCCATCATCTACACGAACACCGTGTACAACGCTGGCGGTTCTCTGCTGCTGCGCTATGCCGTCGATACGCCGCCCAGCACGTATTTCTTCGACCTGCGCAAAAAACTAGGTCTTAACAACGCTGTTTACGGCCTCGTTAACTCTGCTGCCGATCAGGGTACTTCCGGCTCAATGAGCATTAGCGATGCTCTCAGCAACCTTTCTCTGGCGGACCTGATGATGATGCAAGACCCATACGGACGGGCGGCCATCGCCGTGTTGATGGAGATGGGGCCGCTCTGGGGGTACACGCCGTGAAAGTATGCCTGGGCGTCATCGATATTCCCTACGACTACGGCGACAACCCGGCAACTACCTACGAAGTCGCTGAAGACCTTCAGGAGCGCTACAAGCTGTTCAGCCACTTCTGGGAGCTGCACCAGAAGGAAATCACAGCTGAAGTAGGTGAGGCGCTGGCCTGGGCCATCATCAACCACATTCAGTATGGTGCTCCAATGCAGGGCGGCGAGCTGCTGGGCGAAACCATGAAAGCGTTCAACGTTTTTCTCGAAGGCGAAGAAATGGCAGGGCTGTCTGTTGATGGCGTGCCAACGCAGGCGGCGCTGGAAGGTAAAAACTCACGCCTGAAGATTGAGCGCGGAGAACGGCGACCATCGTTCATCGATGGCGGCCTGTTTAAATCATCATTTGTTGCATGGATAGGTAACGATGCCGAGTCTTGATGAAATTGCCGCGAATACCGGCAGTCAGCTTTCCACAGTCCTACAGGCAGCCGTAGAAACAATATCATCCGGGCAGGAAATTACCTTTCGCCTCTATGTGCGCCAGGTTCTCCCGCTCGACGGTTTTGTTTACTGGATAAACGCCGAAATTATCACACCTGACGAACTGGAGCGTATGGGGATTGCTAACCCGCTCACCACGACGATAAAGGGCAGCCTTCACAGGCAGGTCGTCACTGAGCAATCTGCAACGTCCTCACGCGACGTGAACAACATCATCTTCACGCCAATAGCTAAGGCTGACGATTTCAATATAGAAAATTCGAACGCCATTTATCTGGGTGAGTACGAGGGCACGCAGTTTGCCTTCTCGCGCATGGAGAGCCGGTACACACAGTCTGGCATTTTCCATTACCGCGGCATGGCGATCCTTCCCACTATGCGCTCGCAGATTATCGACAGCCCGGACGACATCAACGACGAGCAGATCATATCGAACAGCACCCCTATCTGGTTGTCGCTAAAGCAGTTCGCGACGGTCTACCCGTCGTTCCTTGTTCCCTCGAACCTGAAGCCTCCGTACATCGCCGCAGATGTCAGATTTACGGTGCCGTTGCAAATGGCCGCCGCGGTTCAGGGCGGCACGCGCTACCAGTTAGCGCAGGATTCGGTAAGGGTGACGCTCTACGGTTTCAGTAACCAGATGGCGCTCGATTTCGTCGACTACGTGGTGAACAAGGCGCTCGATGACGAGGAGTTTGGGATAACCAACATGCCGATAGTCAGCGACGTGAAATCTAACCAGGTAGAAATCAACGCTCTGGCGAAAAAGAAAATCGTGGATTTTGACGTGAATTATTACCAGGCCACGACGCGGGACATTTCGCACCAGCTTATCAAAGAAGTCATTTTCAACTACGAGGTCAGATAATGAGCTACAACATCGTTACTGTGAACGTCTCGCAGACGATTGGCGCTACGCCGTCGAATTTGCAGCAAATGTCCGCCATCCTCTCGTTTGGGGCAACCCTCCAGGAGCCTGGTAAACCTGTGCTGTTAACGCAGTCGTCAGATATCACCGATTTGGTGAACATCCCGATCGCCTCACTAACGGCAGAGGCATCGTCATTTGGTTCAGATTTCACCCTGACTCTTCCCGCTGCTGATGCGCTTACCAGAGACCCGGGTAGTGAGCTTGAGATTAAGATCCAGAACTGTTCACCGAATGCCTGGAATGGAACCCATCTTGCCACGGTGGTTGACGACAAGACCCTGACCTGGACTGTGCCCAACTCGACGCTCGACGGCATGCCTACCACGGTTGGACAATTCTCCATAACCGGGGGGGACGCGCTGGTCACTGCTGTCGAAACGTTCTTTGCTCAGGGTAATTCGGTCGGTACTTACCTTCTCGAGCTGGGCTATAAATCCGATCTCCCCAAGGATGAAGTTGAGGCGCTTAAAATCTATATGGCAGAGCCACTGAAGCGCTTCTATGCATACCTGGTACCAGAAACCTGGAAGGGCGACACAGATTTTATTACGCTGGCAAAACTCTATACCGCGAATGAAGCGAAGCAGTATTTCTTCGTGCTGGAGGATACGCCAGACGATACAAACTACGTCACGCCTTATGCCGGGATAAAGTCCATTGTAGCGACGGCGGACGACACCTACCCGGTGACGAATGCAGCAGCAGCCGCAATGTGGAATCTGGTTTCGGCCTCGCCGTCTGAAATCAACAAGGTGCCACCTATGGCGTTCCGCTTCCTTCAGGCTGTAAATGCGAACGCGGCGAAAGCCAGTATTCTCACGACCATGACAAAGCAGAACATTAACTACGTTGATACTGGTGCCGAGGGCGGTATTTCAAACACCATTCTGGTTAAGGGCGTGACCAGTGACGGTAACGATATGACCTACTGGTACAGCGTGGATTGGGTGCAGATAAACGTAGACATGATGCTGGCTAACGCCGTCATCAACGGCAGTAACAACCCCATTAACCCGCTCTATTACAACCAGGACGGTATCGACAGATTGCAGCAGGTTGCACAGGGCGTTTTCAATACAGGCATCTCCTATGGCCTCGTAAACGGTCAGACTCCGGTCAATGCGATACCGTTCAAAACCTACGTCAAAGACAACCCGAACGATTACGGAATTGGCCGCTACGCAGGTCTGTCTGCCACATACACGCCAATGCGCGGCTTTGTGGAAATCATCTTCAATATCAACGTGACCATGCAGCTTTCCTAAAGGAGTTAAACCGTGCCGAATCCAATGATCCCCGTTGGCGTGCTTAACCGCGTCCGCGCAAGCATTAAATTTTCTGACCATCCTGAATTAAACGTTGCTGCATCCTACCTCGCAAAGGAGGGTGTAGAGCTGGTGTTTCAAGGAAATATGACGGATTTCCTCCCAGTTATGACGGGGGCGGTCCAGTCGCCGCAACCATTCATGATCCTGCAATCAAAGGTTCATCTGGTGCGCAGCCAGGCGCTGGGCGCACAGTACAAAGTTCAGTGGGAGCTGGACACTGCGATCGGTGACGCAAAAGTGTATTCCGACAGCTCTGTTTTCGGGGATTTCGAAATTTTTAATACGGCCATTACAAATGTGCAGGACATGAGTTTTGCCGGAGGGCAGCCGGGCGTGGCCATTACCATCACCGGAACCTATTACATCAACTCGGCAATGTGGGATCTGTAATGAAAATTTCTCGAAATATGCACCTTATTATCCCGGTACAAACAGAGCTGGGCACCGCTTACATTCACTCCGCGCCCATCTCGAAAGAGGTATACCGGGAGCATTTCTTCATTCTTAGCAAAACTTTTTCTGCCATTTTTTCCGAAGGGCTTGGAGTTGTGGCCGGGCCACGCGTTGCTTACCTGATGCTGGAAAGGATCTGCAAAGATACCCAGACGGGCGGCGGGAATATCTGGGACGGGCCCGACGGCGTGAGAAATACGCTGGTGAACGAGATTATTCGTCTCTCTAACCTGGTTTACCCTGTTGACGGGAAGGGCTGGGATACCAAGCCTCTCGATGTCGCGCTTGAACGAGAGATAGTCGATCTCGATGAAGTCATCGGCGAGCTGGTTTTTTTTACATGCGTCTCGTCGATAAACAAGCCGTCTCAGGCGAAAGGGCTGATGGAGCAGGTCAATGGACTGTGGAACAGTCAAATTTCGTACTCGAGTCTTATGGACTGGATGCGTTCATTGCCGACATCGAAGCCTGCCGCCAGTTCTGGCGTGACGGCGAGCACGTCATCAGCAGCATCCTTGACTATTCCGCCGCAGCAGGATTCCCCGACATCTGGACAGATACCGGGTTAAACCTGAAATCAGCAGCTCAGTTTCGAGAGCTGCTGAAATTTAAAAAACCACAAGGGAGCTTCTGATGGCAGGTGATCAGTTACCCGTCCTGACTCTAGAAATAGATGATTCCAAAATTGCCGCTTTGAATGAAATTTCAGAAAAATTTAAAGCGGCTTTTTCCATCGGCCCTGGAGGGTATTCAGTCAACACAGTAAGCCCTCCCAGCCAAACAGGAACATCAGAACAAACTCAGACCAATGACGCGGTAGCTCCGCGTCAGCGTGACGAGAAAGGCAGATACTTACCAGCAGCCAACCCTTCATTTACCGAGCAGTACAAGTCGCAAAAGAAGAAACTTAACCAAGGGGAAGGGGAAAACAACTTTCTAAATAACCTTGGGAAAACGGCGAAGGGCACGCTTAAAACCTTTGGGCTTATTAATAAAACCCTGGGGGTGACAAATCTTGCTCTGAAGAAACTTTTCACCACAACGGTCACCTGGGGTGTCAGGCTGGCCGCAATAAGCAGCGGTGGGATGTTCGGGTATGGTTTCATGGCGCATCGCATTACGGACCAGTACAGGAATGCGCAGGGGCTGGGGGTTAGCACCGGACAGATGCAGGCGGCGAGCAATGTCTATGGCTCACGCTTTTCTGGAACCAGCAATATTTTGCAGGCGCTGGCGGCCGTGCAGAACGATCCTACAAATCCTCAGTATGCCGGGTTAATGAGCCTGGGCATTAACCCGCAGGACGGAGCGGCGGCGAACTTGCCCAAGCTTCTGGAGGGCGTTTCCAGCCTTCTCAAGCAATACAAGGGAACCGGGGTTTCGCAGACGGTGCTGAAAGCGTATGGCCTGGACGGTGTTATCGACGTTGCGACCGCAAACCAGGTGCTGGCAAACAGTGATAGGTTGCCGCAGCTTAACCAGCAGTTTGCGGCGCAGTCTCAACGGCTTGACCAGAACATTGGTGGCGGCACACAGCAAAGCTATCAGGAACTTTCCGCCCGGTTCGCTTATAACGCAGACCGGATAGGCAACACGTTCCTCAAGGCGCTGGCGCGCCTGAATGGACCGATCGGCAGAATATCGGACAACCTGACGGCCAGTATCGAGAAATTCCTGAACGGGCGAAACGGCCAGGCGCTCTTTGACACGCTGGCGAATGGGTTACAGAAGCTGGGTAACTGGCTGGGCAGCGATGATTTTCAGAAAGACCTCAAGACGTTCGCGGATTGTGTGAAGCAGATCATTTCGGTGATAGGCGATGCAATTTCGTGGATAGCTGGCACCGTAGGCGGGGTGAACCTCAATGGTGCTGGTACGGGCCCTGAAGGCGCGAACCCGGCTTACGTTGCTTTCGGCAATAAGTACCTGGGCGGGAGGCTACCAGGAGCTAACCCGATGACCAACCAGTACACAGGGGAATACTTCAAGGAAGAGGACGTTTCCAGCAAGTACCAGATGCCGGATGCGTTAAAAACCAACGTTCAGACCTTTGTTGAAGCCGTCAATAAAACCGCCAACCTTCCAAACGGCCTGATGTCTGCCATCGCTCAGAAAGAGTCTTCGTGGAACCCGCTTGCGCAGAACAAAACAAGCGGCGCCGCGGGGCTTTTCCAGTTTATGCCCGGTACGGCAAAAGCCTATGGGCTTGAGGGTGATGATGTTTATGATCCTAATAAATCGACGGTAGCGGCTGGCCGGTACCTGAATGACCTCAGCAAACGGTATAAGGGTGACCTGGCGAAGATGTTAACCAGCTATAACGGTGGCCGCATCGACAAGGACGGCAACCTTAGTCTCAAAAAGGAAACCGTCGATTACCTGCTAAAAATATTGCCACAAGTTCAGGGTGGCCTGGAGCAGCATCCTGGTATCAAGCAGCAACTCGAAACCGCAAGCAGTACGCTGGCTAAGGGCGGGAAAAACGACAGGGCGACAATCGACCTGAAGATATCCAATACACCGGGATCGGATATTTCCGCTCAGGTACAGGGGATCTACGTAACGCCGAGGTAAGCAATGGCTTTGAACTATTTTGGCCAGGCGTTCAAACTGGCCTTCGAAATATCTCCAATTTTACTTGTTGATGGCATCGCCGCTTCTATACCGGGCGGCGTGATGCCTATCGCGGTTTTAACTGAAGGGGTGAGCATCGTTGACGGCCTGCTTCACGGTGAGCTGTCGGAACAGTCGGCGGCATTCACGCCGATGGCAGGTACAACGCTGATTCAGCAGGACGTCGGTAACCTGAATTTTTTTAATATGGTGACCGCCGCTAACTCTGTGGTTAACCGCTCCAACCGCGTTCTCATGCAAATGATTCGCCCGGCCTCAACAAAAGGTGGTGGTTATGCGGCGAAAGGGATCACCTTCACGGCGCTGAAACTGGCGCTGGATAAGCATAATCAAAGCGGCGGTTACTACGTGGTAATGACGCCATCGTTTATCTATACGGGCTGCCTGATGAGGTCTATGATCGACACGTCAGGTTTTTCAGAGCAGAACAAGCAGGTGCAACATACCTGGCAGCTGGAGTTTGAACAGCCATTACTGTCTATCTCCCAGGTCGACTCTGCCCTGGGCAGCCTCATGAGTAAATTCGAATCTGGCATGCCGCCGGCCAACCCTTCTTCAGAATTGGCATGGAGCGGTAACGGCGACTTGATACCTGCTATTCCGAAATTCTAGGCCACTCAATGACAACTACGATTGCCTTTAATCCAGACGGGAAAACGCCATTTACATTTCAGGCGACCGTTGGCGGCGCGAAGCTGTTCGCTACCGTGCCTTTTAACCTCTACGCCAATCGTTATTACGTAAGGCTGACTGACGGCCAGGGCCGGATTGTTTCCTACGGGCCAATGATTGGTTCTCCTGATGACTTCGATATTAACCTGGCCCTGTCGTATGCGCCGGGTTCGCTCGTCTACAGGGTCAGCAAAAATCAGTTCGAGGCCACCTGATGAAATATTATCGCCTTGAAATTACCGATAAAGACGGGAATACGCCGCTCGATGCTGCGGGTAACCCGGTCGGTCCGTTTGACAGCTCCCTGTCGCCGGGCGCGGGTCTGCATATCGAATTTGATGCGTTGATAACCGGATATGATGTTGTCAGCAGCGGGACACAGATTGCTATACATGGCGTTCCCGTCACCATGCTGCGCGAAAGTGCCCAGCTTGCCGGGTGCCAGATTGACCTGACAGCAGGGTTTACCGCCGGGCTGCCCCTTGCTAATCCCGCCCAGGCAGGCTTGATCCTGAGCGGTCAAATTTACAACCCGTTTGCTAACTGGCTGGGAACGCATCAGTCGCTGAACTTTATTGTGAACCCTAGCCCACTTCTCAACGATAAGGGGCAGGCCGCCAGCATTACGCTTGACGGTAAAAAAGGGGAGAAACTGAGTGACGTTCTCCAGCGCGCGCTGACCACGGCTTATCCGGGCTTTACGCTGGAGATATCGATAAGCGATCAACTGGTGCTGGCGGAGGACGGCGTGGGCGTTTACAACCGACTGACGCAGTTAGCCGCAACGCTGCGCAGTCAGTCGTTTTCGATGATAAACCGGGACGATTACACCGGGGTGCAGATGGTTATGCAGAACCGTAGCATCAGGGTTTTCGACAATGCGGGAGAGGATAATGGTGCCATCCAAATCCTGCCTCATGAACTGATCGGACAGCCTACGTGGATTGGCCCCGTCAGCGCGTCTTTCAAGTGCCCTTTGCGTGCAGATTTACGATGCGGCGATAAGGTCGAATTACCTCAAAATATTATTTCCGGTCCGGGGGCGCTGCTGGCAGTCAGTTCAGAGCGCTCGTACTCGTCGCTGAGAACGCAGGTCAACTTTTCAGGTAAATTCCTGATCACTTCGGTCAGACATGTTGGCGAGTATCTCAACCCGGATAACTCCAATTCCTGGGTAACAATCTACGAGGCCGTCGCGCTGGCGAAAAACACAACATGAGCAACGGGCAAAAATTTCCTTTTCTGAAATCCCTCAATAACGCAATCCATACAGCCAGTGAAGACCGCGCCGCGATAGAAGGGCGCTCTTTACCCTGCCATGTGGTTGGCGTTAACGGGCAGATCGTCACAGTTCAGTTCGACATGCTGCCGGACGGTACGCAATATCCGCAGGTGACGCTCCCAATCGCCACCTTCGAATATATACGCTACCCCATTCAGATTGGTGACAAGGGAGTCACCGTCGCCGCCGACGTATCGCTGAGAGGGGTTTCTGGACTCGGTACCGGCATCGCAAGCCGTGCGTTAACACTTTCACTGGTGCCACTTTTCTTTGTCCCGCTTTCAAACGCCGGATGGAGCAGAGAGGACCCAGACAAAATCGTCCTTTACGGGCCAGACGGGGCGATCCTTAAAACTGCTGATGGCGCCAGCAGCATTACTGTTGAGCCAGGGAAAATAACTGAAAAGGCAGACGCGATTTACCTCACAGCGAAAGACATCTATCTGGGTGGTGGCACGATTCATCTCAATGGCCCGATTCGCCAGGACGCTGGGGAGATGTCGGATACTTCTGCCAAATTTATCGGCCCTATGGATGTCACGAACGATGTGGTAGCAGGCGGCGTAAGCCTGATAAATCACCCTCATGACGTTAAAAACGTCCAGAGCGGTGGCAGCACAATCCAGTCCGAGAAACCAAAAGCGGGGTGAGTATGAGAACGTGGGGACGCGTCACGGACGCAAACGGTAGAAAGACGTGGGTTGAGGTGACTTCGGACGCCAGTGGCGACTTTTCTTATGGCTGGCTAACCACCCTAATCCAAACACTCAAGCTTGGCCTGGGAGAATCGCCGTTCTATGCGCAGTATGGCATTCCGGCCCAGCAGTCGATCGTACAGCAGGTTTACCCTGATTATTACGTCAACATGACGCAACAGCAATTTGCGGGTTACTTCGCATCACTGGCGATATCAAAAGTGGATGGGGCTGCGAGCCCTACCTACGCCATAGATGTCGTGTTCCGCAATGGCGTCAGTTTTCAAAAGAATGTTGCTGTTTGAAGGTGTATCATCACAGATATATAACTTTATCGGCGAGATAATTCATGAAAAAAATACCAATTATATTAGCTATCACTTTTGGCATTGGGTTAAGCGAATGTGAAGTACAAGCTGTGGAAGCACCATCATCACTCACATATGAGCAGAGAGAGGCACTGAGTAAAATGAAAGCTGATATGAAAGCTCAGAGCCAATTATCAAAGGCTTGTCAGTTAGTTGGTGAAGGTAAAGATGATGACGCCATGAAAGTTTTACAACAAATAGAATGGTGGTCAACATCCATCAAAATTAGCAAGTCTGGTGTTAATAACGAAGAAAACAAAATTGTTATAAATTTCTTTAAGCGCTTTGATAAATTAAATGAAGAAAATTGCGTTCGGTATAGCACAGAGTTATTTAATGACTCTCTTTAACGAATCATCTGTGAAATAAAATCCCGCCTTATGGCGGGTTTTTTTATGGAGTAAATATGTCTGATCTACCCATAATCATGACCGAAGCGGGGGCGCAGCCCACACCACCGAAAACTATCCTGGCCAACCTCATCAGCAAGGTCTCGCAAAAAGTACCTGATTATACGGCCAACCTGCCAGCGGGTTTAATCACTGACCTTGCGACTACAGCGACGGGGGCTATCGCGTTAATCGATCAGGCCCGTGTCGATCTTATAAATTCTGTAACCCCATACGGAGCAAATATTCCTTTACTGATGCAGCTCGGTACCACCTACGGCGTTCCGCAAGGTGAGGGGACCAACACATCGGTATACATTACCTTCTCCGGGCCGCCGGGCTTCGGTATACCGAAAGGTTTCACTATTGGTGACGGGAATAACCAGTACGCTGTTGTGCGAGACACTGTGATCCCTTCGAGCGGCCAAACCGAGCCAGTGTACTCTCTGGCAACGTCGCCGGGGTCATGGGCCGTGCCTGAAGGGACAGTAACCCAGATCATAACGTCCGTACCTAAGGAGTACATCGTCACCTGCACGAATCTGACAGCGGGTTTACCGGGGCTTGCCGAACAATCCTGGGCTTCATATCGCGGCCAGGTGATGCAAGCGGGTATGAAAGCTGCTCAGGGAACCCCGGATTACTTCAGGGCGGTCCTCGAAGCAGTGGATGGTGTGCAGGCAAATCTTCTCTCATTCAGGCAGGCTTCGCTAGGACAGTGGGTCGCCATTGTGGGGGGAGGCGATCCGTATGAGGTGGCCTATGCAATATATAAAGCCGTCCCGGATATCTCAGTGCTGACGAACGATGTAAGCAATCCGTCTGGCGGAGCGGCAGTAGAGAAAAAGACAATTCAGATTGACGTGTACCCGGATTCCTATCATGTGCCTTACGTGGTACCCACCTCTCAAACCGCCGCCGTGTTCATCGTCTGGAATACGGCCTCGACCAATTACATCGACCCCGCAGGAATAGCTACCGCCGTGCAGCAGCCTGTTGCTGATTACATCAACGCTATTGCGACGGGCCAGCCAATTAACCTGCTACAGATTCAGGAAATATTCCTTGATGCGGTTCAGGGGCTGGTTCCTCCGTCCCTTGTATCAATGATCGACATACAGGTCGGTATCAACGGAACAATTGTGCCGCCGGAAGCCAACTCTAAGCTGGTGTACGGCGACACATACGGCTATTTCTCCACCACAGCAGGACAGATCACGGTAGAAAAATATGGCAGCACCAGTTCGTAAAATCATCCCGGCCTATCCCTTTGTGCAGTACCGCGATGACCCAAACGTCGTCGCGTTTTTCGATGCTTATAACGAAATGGCTCAGGAGTATCTGGACGAAATCAATGGCCTTAGTCTTCCTTACTGGCCGTCTCCGGCACTTTCCGGGAAGCTACTTGATTGGGTGGTTGAGGGAATTTACGGGGAAACACGGCCCTTGCTTCAGGTCTCGCAGGATGCGATAGCGAAAGGGGCCTACAACACGATTGACTACAACACGATCCCCTACGCAGGCCTGAAGAACTTCGTACCAGGCGCGACAACATATGTCGCCGACGATTACTTCAAGCGCATCCTCACCTGGAATTTTTACAAAAGCGACGGCGTGCAATTCAATATCGACTGGTTGAAGAGACGAATTGCACGTTTCTTGCGTGGGCCAAACGGTATCGATCCGCCTGTGACAGAAACCTTCGATATTTCGGTCATACCGACAAAGGGCGTATTCGCAATTTTGCTTCCGAACTCTAACGATCCCGCGGGACAGTTCCTAAAAGATGCGATAGAGCAGCGAATCGTAAAACTGCCGTTTATGTACAGCTTCACGGTCGGGTTTTCTAATTAGTCCCTATACCTGGAAAAGGTGAAAAAATGATACTGGGTTTCGGTAACAATGTAGTTTCTTCACTGGCGTCTGACATCACTGCCAGCCAGACCAGCTTTTCAGTGCTGCCCGGCGATGGGCCCCTATTTTCGGCTCTTTTGACGTCAGATTTCAGTAACAAGTCCACCACACTCAAAAACTACGCAAAAATCACGCTCACCGACTCAGGTGAAACGGCTTTCGAGGTATGCCACCTCACGGCCGTGAGCGGAGACACACTTACTGTTATCCGCGGACAGGAAGGAACGGCAGCAAAGGGATGGTCCCTAAAAGACGTTGTAGCCAACTTCGCCACGCGCGGCTCGGAAAATGCATTTCCTCAGATCGCGCATATTCAGAGCGGATTTTATACTTCAGGAACGGCCGGCGGTACGGCGAATGCTCTTACCCTTGAGCTGCCGACAACCTTCTTCCTGAACGGCTCTACGGATTGGGTGCTGAAGACGCCTATAGTTGTTTACCCTGCGCAGAACAACACCGGCGCGGCCACGCTGCAACTTACGATGGGCGGAAGGGTGCTGGGAACTTTTAAGCTTTACAAAGGTAGCAAGGCGGAACTGGTTGCTAACGACATTCTGAAAGACGTAGCCCTGGTATGCCTTATGGACAACACCAGGACGTTTTTCAACGTTGCGAACCCTGGCGCGATTTACGCGGGGTTGGGAACAGCTGCATTTCGTGACGTTCAAACATCAAAAGATGATGTTACTGCTGGGCGATTAGTGGTCAATGGTGGAGCATTGGCGCTACGAAGTTTTCGAGCCAGAGCTAGCGGTGGCGATGTCACTGATGTTAACGCATTACCGCCAAATTCTGTAAGTTTTACTTATTCAGATCCAACAAACTCTCCAGGATTTAACGGAAGTTTAATTGATTTCTCTGGACTGAATGGGGAATACAGCGTTCAGTTGACAGCAACTTATGCCAATAGCGGTAAAAATATAAGTTTTAGAACTCGTAACGGCGACAATAAAACATGGAACCCGTGGTACGAAATTTTTCACACTGGAAACCCACCAACGACAAAAACAACATTCCAGCTAGCTGAAGGAATCCCTAATGCCGCTAACTTAAATAATTACACAGCTCCTGGCTTGTATTACCAGCCAGCTAACGCGCAGGCGGCAACCGGCACCAACTACCCGGAAGCCATCGCTGGTTCACTGGAGGTTTATAAACATGCGGGAATAACGCAAGTGTACCGGGTTTATAACAATTCCCGCGCATATATTCGCACTCTCTACAGCGGAACTTGGACGGCATGGTCAAAACAATACGATACGACAAACAAGCCCACAGCCGCTGATGTTGGCGCTCTAGCCAGCAATGGCAATGCGGTCTCAGCAACTAAACTACAGACCGCCCGCACGATTAACGGCGTAGCGTTCGACGGTACGAAAAACATTAGTATCTCTGCCGGTGCAATTGGTTCATATACGAAAGCGGAAAGTGACGCACGTTTTGTTAACTGGAACTACAACGCAGTCGGCTCAGTATGTCTTGCAAGATTTGACCCGCAAAACCAGACGGTTGCCCCTAATGCTACTACTGCCGGGGCCAATCTTCATGCTGCGGGGATTACAGGCTATCCAGATACATCGGGGGGAGACTGGATGGCGCTGCGTGCTTCAGGGACGCTTAGTGGAACTTGGCGTTGCCTGGGATTTATTCAGAACGATACTGATGGTGGTGGCAATCGCCATTGGTCGGTGTCTTTATTTGTGAGGATTGCTTAATGTATTTACAGTTCGATGATGTGCGTAACCCTATATATGCGAATGAAAATAAAACGGCTATTAATTGTGAGGTTTTATTCAGGCACCTGCCTGGAGAATACGTCCCGTTTACCGCAACACCAGATGATCCTCAGGCGTGGGGACGGGATATTTTTGCACAGTGTGACCGAAGAAAATGGGGGGATGTTTCACCATATGCAGCTCCAAAGATTGATTGGAAAGGACAAGCGGAAGAGCAGCGCCAGACTCTACTGAATATATCTAATGCTGCAACTGCTGACTGGCGAACAGAGGCAGCTTTAGGGGAAATCAACGAAACGGATAAAAATCAATTGCTGCAATGGATTGATTTTAACAAAAAGCTGAAAGCGCTAATATTTGACGGAATAGATAGTCCAGAAAAGTACGATTCTATCGCTTGGCCTGAGCAGCCTTGACATAAGCGGGGGGAAGCCCCCCGCGTACTATCATCGCAGAAGAACAAGCCTTCGGAGGTTGTTATTTTGTTTTTGCTCGATATATTTATATGTGATTTTTGCTAGGGCGAAAGTCAAAATAAGGGAAATGCAAACTGCAACTATCTGTACCCACATTGACTGAAGAGTTGTTTCACCGCATATAGCTTTAATGATTTTCCTGACATTCTTTTGTACCCCCTCGTGAAGCAAATAAATTGAAAATGAAAGGTTGCCGGAAATCATCAACCAATGAACATCTGGTAACTTATTACATTTCTCCAATTTCAACAATGCAATAGCCAGTAATGCGCTAGGGATGCCCCACATCATTAGGCGAGAATTTTGCAATAGTGGGCTGTGTAAATTAAGAGCAAACATTAATATGGCGCAAGCTACTGCAATACCCCAAGTTAATGTTAACTTATCATTCATATTCTTATAAGTGTAAAAAACTAGTAAGCCAAGTAAAAACTCCAAAATTACCGGGTTTGTAATCATGCTGATATAAGGAATTTCGAATCTGAAACCAGCGTTCCCGTAGTTTTCTGGTGTGGGTAATAAAAGAAAGGGAATCAGAATAAGAGCGATCATGACTGAATTAATGAACAGCCATTTAAGTCGTCCTGTGAAGAAAGACAGTGCAACTACAATGTAGAAAAAAAATCTCATAGTTTAACGTCCATCCCTGCCCAACGCGTGCACCACCATACAATGGCCCAAAACTATCAACACCTTCTCCTCCAAGTGGGATAAACAGCATGGATTTAATTGATTCCATGATCGTTTCCTGTGAACTTCCGATGCTAAGTAAGGTTACGAGATAGTATAAGGGGATAATTCTTATCAGTCGTTTTAATAAATAATTTGTTGCCCCTTTAGCCCCTGAGTCATTAGTACGGACTGTGTATGCGGAAATAAATCCAGAAATAACAAAAAACATATCAACACCAGACCAGCCGTTAGAAACTAGCGACCCCAAAATTGTGTTTTTGTCAAGGTGAAGTGGAATTGTGAAATGGAAGAAAACAACAAATAAAGCTGCAACGCCCCGCAGCATCTGAATTGATCTGAGTTGCTGCATTTTATTTTCTGTATTAGAGGGCTTAATCATCGTGTGAGTCGTCATAAATTGCGTGAAGAATTGCTGCGGAAACGAGAATCCACAGGCAAATTAGCAACAAAACATAAAATGGATTGCTGTATAAAGCACTGCTCGGAGGGGCAGCTAAAATCAGTAACACGGTCACAAAAGTGACAACATAAACAATTGCTTTTTCCATGAGCTATCTTCGATAATTTTTTAAGGCTCGAATTTTAATTTTACTAATTAAGCTTTGGCGTGGCAAGCATTCAACAGCAATGTGAAGGCCCGATAAAGCAGTCATTTGTCTACGGCTTCAGGTGTGATAAAGGTTGTCGCTAGTCAGAAGGAAAAAAAATTTATGATAAAACAACCCTATGGAGATCCCATGAAAATCAGGACTTGATATTGCTAACTCGAAAAACTACTGTCTATACATACAGTACATAAGGAGGCGCAGTATGCCGCGTTTATACGAAATAGAAGGAGCCTTTCGCGCTGCTGTAAGGGTTGAGCTGAACGGGCGCAGGACGATAACCACGGCGGACTTTGTTCGCCAGCTTGAGGCTAAAAATTGTCGTTGGGATATGAGGCAGGCTAACGTATGGATCGAGACGTATGTGACAACGTTCAAAGATGTTTCGAAGTGCGAAGGTGAAGCCCGCACATTTCAGCTTTTCAACCCGAACGGGGGGCTTTGATATGGGGTTTCCTTCACCAGCATTAGACTATGTTGAGCGTCAGCTTTCGCCCGTGGTTCTATGCAATATTGGTGCAGACAGTAGGGTGCTTGAAACGGATGTTGGTTTTGCAGTTATCGAACCTGTGACAAGAAAGACATCAGGCGACGTGCTATTGATACTGTGCGACGGGCATACGCAATTTGCAAAATTAATGGGGCAGGCTCTTATCACCGATGATGGCGAGGCGGTCGAAGGAGAGGCTCTTTCAGATGTAGAAGTACTAGGGCGAGTAACGTTTTTCATTAACCGAGCGATGGATGATGATTTGCCTGTTTAAAAGGGCATAATTCTTTCCCCAAAACTACCGCTAACTATATGTTGATAAGGGATAAAATTAGGGTATCTTGATGCTGGTTTTCGGCAATGGATTGGAGAGGTTTTATATATTTATCATGGAATTAACACATTTTGAATCATATACTGCTGCGTCATATGGAATGGTTCGAAGCCGCAGACCTGATCGTCAAAGGCATGGAAGGCGCGATTAACGCAAAAACCGTCACCTATGACTTTGAACGTCTGATGGAAGGCGCTAAGCTGCTGAAATGCTCAGAGTTTGGCGACGCGATCATCGCGAATATGTAATCCAGATTCTGGGTTAAACGAGAACGGGAGCCGACTGGTTCCCGTTTTTTTTAATCCAACACTTTCCTGATTCCTACCGACATCCTGTTGTGTTCTCTGGTCATTAAATTGTCTTGAGACAGAATGCTTACGCCGCCCGTAACGTCTTCGCAAAATTCCCGTTCTATTTTTCTATTTCAACCATATATATACCTTAAACATCAATGATGTTTCAGATGCCGTATATCGATAAATAGAGCCATAAGCGCAGGCTTTAGCGACAATTAATACGGTAAATAGCATGGTAGACTGAACCCGAGATGACTGATTTTTGCTCTGTGGTAAGGAGATGATGCAAATGGGAAGCAAATTAACGGGAGGGATTTTACTCTTGGCTGGATTGTTATTTTCTGCAGCTACGACGGCGATGCAAACACAGAATGACGATGTGGGCGCACTGATCAACAAGCGATTATCCTATATGAAGGATGTCGCAGGTTATAAAGCCAGAAATCACCTTGCTATCGAGGATTTACGTCAGGAAGACAGGGTTCTGTTCGACTCAATGCTCGAGGCTGAAAAGTTAGGTTTAAACAGCGAGTCGGTAACACCTTTCATCCGGGCGCAAATGGATGTCGCTAAGGCAATTCAGTACCGTTATCGCGCGGACTGGCTATCTGTTCCTGAAACGGATTGGAAACCCGAACCGCTGGAGAAAGTCAGAAACGCCATTAGCGTATTAAACAGTCGTATTCTTGCAGCCATCAGTACAGAGTTAACCACTGACGAGGCATTTGCCGGCAAAGACAAATTTATCCAACAGCTTAACCAGACGCATCTTAAAGATAGCGACAAAGAGCTTCTTTGGCGTTCATTGGGTAAGGTAAATCTGAAAAACGATAAATAAAATAACGCCATCATTTTATCGCGAGCAGCAGGTAAAAAGTGAAATCCTTGTCAGCAATACGCTACAATTCCCGCAAACATACTTTTGCTGAATATAATGATGGCTACAGATAAATTTGAACGACCAAAACTAGCGCTTCCTGTCGGCGCAAGCAAATTGTTGCTCCACTCCTGCTGCGCCCCCTGTTCCGGCGAGGTCATGGAAGCCATCCAGGCGTCGGGTATTGAATACACCATCTACTTCTACAATCCCAATATTCATCCGCAGAAGGAATATCTCATCCGCAAGGAGGAGAATATCCGTTTCGCTGAAAAACACGGCGTGCCTTTCGTCGATGCAGATTACGACACCGACAACTGGTTTGAGCGCGCGAAAGGGATGGAGTGGGAGCCAGAGCGCGGCGTTCGCTGCACCATGTGCTTTGATATGCGCTTTGAGCGCACGGCGCTGTATGCGGCCGAGAATGGTTTCAACGTCATCAGCAGCTCGCTTGGCATTTCCCGCTGGAAGAATATGCAGCAGATTAACGACTGCGGACAACGCGCCGCCGCGCATTACCCTGGAATGGTGTACTGGGATTACAACTGGCGCAAGCAGGGCGGCTCATCGCGGATGATTGAGATCAGCAAGCGCGAGCAGTTTTACCAGCAGGAGTATTGCGGCTGCGTCTATTCGCTGCGCGATACCAACATGCATCGTAAATCACAGGGCAGGGCACTCATCAAGCTGGGTAAGCTTTATTACGGCAAGGAAGACGAAGGTCAGTAATGCAGGACGAAACTGCCCCGGAGGTCGTTCGAGCCTGCTGCTCCGCGCGATGAGCTGACGGGACAAACGATATAATGGCGCCCGTTTTCATGTACACTTTTGAAGGTGTTTATCTACGTTCATAAAGGAGAATGACATGTCAGTTTCTGCGCGTAATCAGCTGCACGGTACGGTTTCCGCGGTGCATCCCGGCTCCGTGAATGATGAAATTGAAATCTCCCTCACGACGGGGGAAAAACTGGTCTCCGTGGTGACCAGTAGCAGCAGAATCAGGCTGGCTCTGGAGCAGGGGAAAGAGGTGGTCGCCCTAATTAAGGCCCCCTGGATTATCCTCGCGTCTGAGGATAACGGAATGATGTTTTCAGCGCGAAACCAGTTTCCCGGCGTCATCACGTCAATGGAAAAGGGGGCGGTCAACGCAACCATTCATCTGCAAACGGACGAAGGAACAACGCTGACTGCTGTCATTACCAACGAAAGTATGGCGGAGATGGGTATCAGCGAAGGCAAACGAATTGTTGCACTGATTAAAGCGTCATCGGTGCTGCTTGGCGTAAAACGGCCGGACGCAAAAGCATAACGCTTATACGACAGGACGCCGCCAGATTCCGGGGCGTCCTGAGAAAAGCATCCTCAGGCGGCGCGCCTTTTACGCCTTTCACGCACCTATCGGCAGATATCCCTGCCACTCTGGAAGATCGCGAGAACCTGTTTCGCAGGGCGTAAGGTGGATAAACAGCTCTCCGACCTTTTCAAGCAGCAGGCAATCGTCAACGTCTTTCAAATTATCCTTATGCTGCTGATCGATGCCGCAGAGTAGCCTTTGCATGGCTTTTTGCTTTGCCTGCCGCGCATCTTCGGCCACGAACAAATCATATTCGTGCAGTTCAGCAAGCGTATCAGGCCTGTAACCGCCCGCATTGACGAAAAATAAGCGCTGTGCGGAGTCCTGAGGCTCCGGGGAAAGCGTGACGGAATATCCGTCGGCCCAGGTGATACGGCTGTAACCGTCTATGTGAATTTTATCCTTGTCCCCAAACCATGCTTCGCGTAGCGCAGGCCATGCCTCTTTGGGCTCGCTGGCCGCCACGAACTGAATGTCGTGTACTTCAATATTGGATTTACCGGCATTCCCGCCAACATAAAACATATATAAGTTCATTCTACCCTCTGTTATTTATCCAATCGCTATATATTTAACTATATAACCAATAAGGCTACAACCGCGCCTAAGGCATTTATGGTGAGATGAACTGCTGTTTTTAATCTGTCTAAATAGCTCATAATGTTAATGAAATGATAGATTTGTAGCACAGATCGAAAAGGTCGGATGGGTTTAGCAGGATAAGATGGTTCTTTTAATAACCACGTTGTATCTAATGCTATTACTCAAGCCCATTCTCCAGTTCGTCTTTTCTTCCCTCGCGGTGCTGATTGCCATTCTCTGCCTGCATCTGGATGTGAACCTGTTTAACAACGGCCTTTCAGAAATCTCGGTTACCGAAATTGTGCAGGAGTGCCTGCTGGCGGCTATCGTTGGCGTTCACCTTTGGCTTGCCTGGCGCAGCGGCGCGATGCGCGCATGCAATATCCTGATTGCGGGCTTTTTTATGGCGATGCTGATCCGCGAGCTGGACGCGCTGTTTGACGTCATTTCCCACGGCAGCTGGGTGTGGTTCGCACTGGCGGTGACGGCGATCGCCGTTCTGAGCGTGGTGCGACATCCCGGAAAGGCGGTTCAGCAGCTGGTGGAATACACGCGTACGCCGTGCTGGGGGATCATGCTGTCGGGCCTGCTTGCGGTGCTGGTGTTCTCGCGCCTGTTTGGCATGGGGATGCTCTGGCATAACCTGCTGCAGGACGGCTATCTGCGGATAGTGAAAAATATGGTGGAAGAGGGGACCGAGCTGTTTGGCTATATTCTTTGCGCCACGGCGACGCTTGTCCATCTTGTCGATAGCAACGCGAGGCAAAAAAAAGCCCACTAAAAAGTGGGCAAGAAATACTGGAAGCAATGTGAGCAATGTCGTACTGAATACCTGAGTGATTTGCTCAACTATTCAGTGTTGAGAAAGATAATCTTTCTCAACAAAAGATGCAACCCCACATTTCGTGTGGAACGGCAATTTTTCTGCGCAAAAATCATCCGAACTATTGGTGTGATGAATATCACAAATTTCCTTTCTCAAATCCTGTGCTATTCTTTTCCGTGTCGTTGATTTAATGACTAAAACCATACGGAGAGGAAAACGATGGGAATTTTATCCTGGATTATCTTTGGGCTGATTGCGGGGATTCTGGCTAAGTGGATCATGCCGGGCAAAGATGGCGGTGGTTTTATCGTCACCGTGATACTCGGTATTACTGGTGCGGTAGTTGGCGGCTGGATCAGTACGCTGTTCGGTTTTGGTAAGGTCGATGGCTTCAACTTCGGCAGCTTTGCCGTTGCGGTGATTGGCGCGCTGGTTGTTCTGTTTATCTACAGAAAAATCAAAAGCTAAACCAGACGAAAATGTAAAAAAGGCTGCCAATGGCGGCCTTTTTGTTTTTGGGTTACCACCAGCCGAACTGCGAACCCGCTACGGCCACGACGGCCACAATCAGCATGATCACGGTAGTTTTTCTCATCTATGCCCCCGGCGCGGCGTAACCGCCAACGAAAAACCATGCCAAAAATGCCACTGCCGTAATAAAAATGACGACCGGAAAAACGATCCCTATTCTCATGCTATCACCTGTCTCGGTTTACCAAACGCCATAGAGTGTACGAGGTTAATCCGCGGCGAGAAAGCGCGTTTTGCTTTTTGATTTTTTATCCTGATACATGGCGATATCCGCCGCGCGCAGGGCGCTGTCCGCATCGGTTGTGGCGGGGTCGACCTCAATCACGCCAAGGCTCGCGCCGGGATAAATCAGATGAACCTCGCCAAGCCAGTATTCTCCGGCAATACGCGCGCTAAGGCGGGTTTTCAGCAGATGTAACTGATCGCGCTCGCCGCTCTCGCCGTTTTCGCACAGGCAGGCCACCAGGAACTCATCACCCCCCAGACGGCCAATAATCTCGTCCTGGCTCTGCCCTTCGGTCAGCCGCTTTCCGACTTCAACCAAAAACTGGTCGCCCGCCTCATGCCCCAGGCGATCGTTAATCAGCTTGAAGTCATCCAGGTCAATAAAGGCGATCGCGGCGTTGCGCTTGAGGTGCCGTGCCAGCGAGAAAAGCGTGGTGAGGTTTTCAAAAATGGCCCGACGGTTGGGCAGGCCGGTGAGGGCGTCCGTATAGGAGTGCGCGATGAGCGCGGCATTCGCCTCGCGAAGCTGGGCAACCAGCGACTCTTTCTGGATGTACTGGGCAATCAGGCCGGCAAACAGCTTCAGCACCTGCTCGCCGCGCTCGCTCAGCTGCTTCTTTTCGGTGCTGGTGGCGCACAGGGTGCCGTAGAGCGAACCATCAGCCAGATGAATGGGAATGCTCATGTAGGTGGTAATGCCGAGGGCTTTCGCCGCCTCGCACTCTGGCCAGCGTTCTGCCACGTCATTGCTGAAGAACGTGCCGCTGTCTATGGCGCGCTTGCACAGCGTATCGCCCCAAGGAACGCTCAGCCCTTCCGGGATCTGCATCTGCTTGCTGTTGCGGGCGTACAAAATATGCTGCAGCCGCGCGTTGATGTCGACCTTCGTCAGGTAGGTCGACTCCATATCAGACACCATTTCCAGCATCTCAAGAAGCTGGCGCACGAGGCCTTCCAGGGATTGTTCGGTGGTGAGGGTTTCTGAAACGCGGGCGAGGATAACATCTGACATGACGGTAGATAGACTCCCATGCACAAGCGGTCCGCATCTGCATGTTATGCTGAAATAGTAGGCTCCAGCCATAGTAAAACATGAAGTTAAAAAATTTAATATATTCGTGAGCAAAGCGCGGGGAAGGGATAAAAAAATGCCCCGTCGTTGAAACGGGGCCAAACATCTTGATTACGGAATGATGATGCTCTCTGGTCAAAGCGAGAACATGCGGTACGTTAGCGCAAAAAAGTGCAGGTTTAATGGAGAAATCATGGAGAAAGCGCGTTACCCTTACTTTTTCGTGTCATTCAAAGGATCGTTACGATGAAATATCTGTTACTGGCTATGGCGCTGCCGCTCGCGGCATGCAGCACCGCCCCCACGCCGTCTGATGCCCCAAAACCGCCGCACGCCATCGGTATGGCAAACCCGGCGTCGGTATACTGTCTGGAAAAAGGCGGGGAGCAGATCCCGATTCAAAGCCCGCAGGGCGTTCGTACGGAGTGCAAGCTACCCGGCGGCGAGGTGATTGATGAGTGGGACCTCTATCGTCGCGACCACCCGCAGCCCGCCAGGTGACAGACGGATAGCGAGTGAGATACACTTCTCTTTAGGATTTTTCTCAATCACCATCTGATTATTTTCACCGCGAGAGAAGTATGTTTCAGCTAAAACCGGGTAGCCTGGCGATCGTCATCGGCGCTCGTACGACGGCAGGGCGTCGTAATATCGGTAAATCAGTCGAACTCTTTGGCCTGTGCCAGCCCGGACAGCGCTTCGTGAACCCGGTAAATGGGGTCATGACGCAGCTGCCCGTCACGGCGGATCGCCCGCTGTGGCTGGTCACGGGGGATGTGTATGCCTTCGATAACCAGCATGGCTTTGCGTTTGTGCGTCCCGAGCATCTTATGCCGCTCGCGCCGGACGACGTCGCGCTGGCGCGTGACGAGCTGGCCATTTCGTGATTAGAGCTGGCGCAGCCAGTCGGCCAGCACCAGGGCATGATTTTGCTGCGTATCCTTCGCGCCGTACAGCAGCGTGACGGTCTGCTTTTTTGCTATTTCCGCGAGACGCATACCGTCCTCTTTGTGCTGCGCCAGCTCCTCCCTGTAGGCCTTGCTGAAGTGCGCAAAATCTATCGTTTCGCCATGAAAGGCTTTGCGCAGCTCGGTGGACGGCGTGAGCGTTTTACACCATTCATCATACGCAAGGTCGGCTTTTTTAATTCCGCGCGGCCAAAGCTTGTCGACCAGCACCCGGTAGCCGTCCGCCGCGCTAGCCTCTTCGTACACCCGTTTGCACTGGATCATCTCTTCTCCTTATTCGCACGCTGTTACGCCACTCACTATAGCACTTTGCGATGGCCCTCCCAATTTAAGGTATTGTGATACCAGCAAAAGATCGGTAGTCTGAGGCTCCTTATGTTATCGGATAAAACTCTGGCGTAAGGAACCCTTCATGGAACTCTCCCCGGTTAAAACAACGCTGCGCATTGCCCTGGTCGGTGATTACAACCCCGACGTGATTGCGCATCAGGCGATCCCCCTGGCTATTGACGACGCGGCGGCCGTTCTGGATCTCACCGCCGATTACGACTGGCTTGCGACGACCGAGCTGACCAGCCCGGAAGATCTGGTGGGTTATGACGCCATCTGGCTGGTTCCGGCAAGCCCGTATAAAAACGCCGAGGCGGCATTCATCGCCGCACGCTATGCGCGTGAAAACGGCATTCCTTTCCTCGGTACCTGCGGCGGGTTCCAGCATGCGCTGATTGAATACGCCCGCAACGTGCTGGGCTGGCGCGATGCCGCGCACGCGGAGACCGACAGCGAAGGAACCATGGTGATTGCGCCGCTGGCGTGTTCGCTGGTGGAAAAAACGGACGCCATTGAGCTGCGCAACAACACGCTGATCGCGAAAGCCTACGGCAGGCCGGAGATTATCGAGGGATACCACTGTAACTATGGCGTGTCGCCGGAATTCGCGCAGGAGCTGGAGAGCGGCGATATGCGCGTGACGGGCTGGGACGAGCAGGGCGAGATCCGCGCGGCGGAGCTGGTGACGCACCCGTTCTTCGTCATCACCCTGTTCCAGCACGAGCGCGCCGCGCTGGACGGGCGCCCGGTGGTGCTGGTGCAGGCGATGCTGCGCGCCGCGCGCGGATAAAAAAATGGCAGACCGGGCGGTCTGCCTTTTGCTTTTTTAGCGGGGCGTAATCTCCCGATCGCGCCCGGCAAGTACCCCGCAGGCGGCCATCACGACGGCGGCCAGCGCGCAGGCCATCAGCGGAATGTGCCAGTCTCCGGCGGTATCGTGAATTTTCCCCATCAGCGGTGGCCCGCAGGCCGCCAGTAAATAGCCAATCGACTGCGCCATTCCCGACAGTGCCGCTGCCTGATGGGCCGAGCTGGCGCGCAGGCCGATAAACGTCAGGCCAAGGATCATGGTCGCGCCGGAGCCGAAGCCGAAAACCAGCGTCCAGACCACGGCCATGCCCGGCGCGAACCAGAAGCCCGCCGCGCTGACGGCGCACATCAGGGCAACCAGCCCGGCGATCCCGCGCTGATCTTTAAGGCGATGCAGGAGCAGCGGTACCGCAAGGCCCGGCACCGCCGTGGCCAGCTGCAGCAGGCCGTGCATCGAGCCCGCCTGGGTTTCGCTGTAGCCGTGGCTGAGCAGGATCGCCGGAAGCCAGCCGATAATCACATAGTAGATCAGCGAGTTGATGCCGAGGAACAGCGTCACCTGCCAGGCGAGCGGCGAACGCCAGATGGCCCGGTTGTGGAGCGCACCCGCGCCCGTGACCGTCGCGGGAGGCGTCCGGCGCCACTGCGGCAGCCAGAGCAGCAGCGCCGCCAGCGGGAAGATCATCAGCATCAGCAGCGCACCGTGCCAGCCGGCACCGCCCAGCGCCAGGGGGACGATCAGCGCGGAGCCCAGCGCGGCGGCGGCACCCATCGTCAGGGAATAGGCTCCCGTCAGTTTAGCGACCTGGCCGGGGAAATCGCGCTTAATCAGCCCCGGAAGCAGGACGTTACCCAGCGCAATGCCGCAGCCTATCGCCGCCGTTCCCGCAAACAGCAGGCTCGCCGAGGGGAGGGAGCGAACGGCAATCCCGGCGCAAATCAGCAGCAGGGCGATAAACAGGCTGCGCTCCATCCCGATGCGGCGCGCAACGCCCGCGGCAAGCGGAGAGACAAGGGCAAACGCCAGCAGCGGCAGCGTGGTCAGTAGCCCGGTCTGCGCCGTGCTGAGGCCGTAGTCCTGGCGGATGGTATCCAGCAGCGGGGCGGCACCCGTAAAGGTCACCCGCAGCGTGGTGGCAATCATCAGAATGCCTGCGATCAGCAGCGCACCCTGTTTCCCGGAAGTTCGAATATCTGTACTCATTGTTTTCTCATACGTTCAGGCGAGGCCATACGATACCGATTTTATCGCTGGTTGAAATCAGGCTAAAATGACAGTTTATCGCTAATATCGGACAACATGATGATCGGTCTTGGACTGGATGGCTACGATCCCGACAGCCAGCACGACCCGGCGGTGGCGTTTCGCGTTCGCGTGGTGGCCGAGGAGCAGCATATTCCCCTGCACCAGCACCGCAAGGGGCAGCTGATTCTGGCGCTCGGCGGGGCAATAACCTGCGAGGTTGAAAATGCGATGCTGATGGTGCCGCCGCAGTATGCGGTATGGATCCCCGGACAGCTGCCGCACAGCAATAAGGCCACCCCCAGCGCGCAGCTCTGCTTTTTATTTATCGAGCCGGGCGCGGTCAGCCTGCCGGAGCGCTGCTGCACGCTAAAGATTTCGCCGCTGGTGCGGGAGCTGATCCTCTCCCTGGCAGAGAAAACGCGGGAGGCGCGAAACCAGCCCGCCACGTCGCGCCTGGTGAACGTGCTTTTTGACGAACTGCCTCTGCAGCCGCAGGAGCATTTGCAGCTTCCCGTTTCGCCTCACCCTAAAATTCGCCAGATGAGCGAGACCATGGCCGAACGGCCCGCCCAGTGGCAGACGCTGGCGCAGTGGGCGCATCATTTCGCGATGAGCGAGCGCAACCTCGCGCGGCTGGTGGTTAAAGAGACGGGCCTGAGCTTTCGCCGCTGGCGGCACCAGCTCCAGCTGATTGTGGCGCTGCAGCTGCTGATAAGCGGAAAATCCGTTCAGCAGGCGGCGCAGCTGCTGGGCTATGACTCCACCACCGCGTTCATTACCATGTTCAAGAAAGGGCTAGGCCAGACGCCAGCGCGCTACGCGGCCAGCCTGGCTACGACTTCCCGATAAACAGTGACACCAGCCCGGCGGCGATCAGCGGGCCGACCGGCACGCCGCGGAACAGGGCAACGCCCAGCACCGTCCCGACCAGCAGCCCGGCAACCAGCGTGGGCTGGGAGCTCATCAGCGTGACGCCGCGGCCGCCAAGCCAGGAGACAAAAACGCCCACGGCTATCGCAATCAGCGACTTCCAGTTTACGAAGGAGTGCAGCAGCGTCGAGGCGGGCAGCGTGCCGCTGGCGATCGGCGCCATTACCCCGATGGTCAGAATGATGATCCCGATGGTCAGCCCCTGTTTTTCAATCCACGGGAAGAAGGCGTTCAGCGGCGTCACGCGCACGATGATCAGCACCAGAATAGAGATCGCGAC
>AGFS01162301.1_pt1 | contig 53208 bp, 77 predicted proteins | sample 305828 | NCBI WGS metagenome assembly AGFS01 (sample SAMN02954281, study PRJNA62041) | ant fungus garden metagenome | biome: terrestrial; feature: Atta colombica fungus garden; material: fungus garden; isolation source: Atta colombica fungus garden top | host: Atta colombica | place: Panama: Gamboa...
TCGTGCTGTTCCGTGATAATTTCTTCAGGGGCTTGCCCCTCAGGCGTTTTCTGTTCTTTACTACTCATGAATTTCTCCGCGTTTTTCTGCATTCATCTCGCTAACTTCGCTTATTATGGGGATCAGTTTCCGGGATTCAAGGGAACAAGACAGATTGTCATCATTCATCAGGCACAAGGACCTCCAGAAAATGAATAATCATTTCAGGTGTATTGGGATCGTCGGGCATCCGCGTCACCCTACCGCATTGACGACACATGAAATGTTGTATCGCTGGCTGTGTGGCAAAGGCTATGAAGTGATGGTCGAACAACAAATTGCCCAGGAGCTTCAGCTCAAGGGCGTAAAAACCGGCACGCTGGCGGAGATTGGCCAGCAGGCGGATCTCGCTGTCGTGGTCGGCGGCGACGGAAATATGCTGGGCGCAGCGAGGACGCTGGCGCGTTACGATATCAAAGTCATCGGCATCAACCGCGGCAATCTTGGCTTTCTGACCGACCTCGATCCGGACAACGCGCAGCAGCAGCTGGCGGACGTGCTGGAAGGCCACTACATCAGCGAAAAGCGCTTCTTGCTGGAAGCGCAGGTGTGCCAGCAGGACTGCCAAAAGCGCATCAGCACCGCCATCAACGAGGTAGTGCTTCACCCCGGCAAAGTGGCGCACATGATTGAGTTCGAGGTCTATATCGACGAAATCTTTGCCTTCTCCCAGCGTTCCGACGGGCTGATTATCTCCACGCCCACCGGCTCGACCGCCTACTCGCTCTCGGCGGGCGGCCCGATATTGACGCCCTCTCTGGACGCGATCACGCTGGTGCCGATGTTCCCGCACACGCTCTCTGCCCGCCCGCTGGTCATCAACGGCGACAGCACGATACGTTTGCGGTTCTCGCACCGCCGTAACGACCTGGAGATCAGCTGCGACAGCCAAATAGCGCTGCCAATCCAGGAAGGCGAAGACGTGTTAATTCGCCGCTGCGACTATCATCTAAACCTTATCCACCCTAAAGATTACAGCTATTTCAATACGTTAAGCTCGAAGCTCGGCTGGTCAAAAAAAATTGTTCTGATTTTGCATCCAGCGCTTTACTGTATAAAAAACCAGTTTATACTGTATGAAAACACAGTTATGGTTTTTCATACAGGAAAACAATTATGCTGGCACAACTGACCATCAGCAATTTCGCCATTGTTCGCGAGCTCGAAATCGATTTCCACAGCGGCATGACGGCCATCACCGGCGAAACCGGTGCAGGTAAATCCATCGCTATCGATGCCCTCGGCCTGTGCCTCGGCAGCCGTGCAGAAGGCGATATGGTCCGTGCCGGCGCAGCGCGCGCGGATCTCTGCGCACGCTTCTCCCTGAAAGATACCCCTGCCGCACAGCGCTGGCTTGAGACGAATCAGCTTGAAGACGGACGTGAGTGTTTACTTCGCCGTGTGATCAGCAGTGACGGGCGCTCTCGAGGATTCATCAACGGCACCGCGGTTCCGCTCTCTCAGCTTCGCGAACTCGGCCAGCTGCTTATCCAGATCCACGGCCAGCATGCTCACCAGCAGCTGGTTAAGCCTGAACATCAAAAAGCCCTGCTCGATGGTTACGCGGGTGAGTATGCGCTTACTCAGCTGATGGCCGAACACTACCGCCAGTGGCACCAGAGCTGCCGCGAACTCGCGCAGCACCAGCAGCAAAGCCAGGAGCGCGCCGCCCGGGCTGAACTGCTGGAGTATCAGTTGAAAGAGCTGAACGAATTCAACCCGCAGCCGGGTGAGTTTGAGCAGATCGATGAAGAGTACAAACGCCTGGCTAACAGCGGTCATTTGCTCTCAACCAGCCAGACCGCGCTTAACATGCTGGCGGATGGTGAAGATGTGAACCTGCAGAGCCAGCTCTATAACGTTCGCCAGCTCTTAACCGAACTGGTAGGCATGGACAATAAGCTCTCCGGCGTGCTGGATATGCTGGAAGAAGCCGCCATTCAGATCTCTGAAGCCGGGGATGAGCTGCGCCACTACTGTGAACGTCTGGATCTCGATCCGAACCGCCTGTTCGAACTCGAGCAACGTATCTCCCGTCAAATTTCGCTGGCGCGCAAGCACCACGTTACGCCGGAAGAGCTGCCGGTCTACTACCAGTCCCTGCTGGAGGAGCAACAGCAGTTAGACGATCAGGCTGATTCTCTCGAAACATTATCGCTGGCGGTAAATCTCCATCACCAGCAGGCGCTGGTAACGGCCAGACAGCTCCATGATGTCCGCATGCTGCATGCCCAGGAGCTCAGCCAGCACATTACCGATAGCATGCGCACGCTGGCGATGCCGCACGGCGTATTCACCATCGACGTTCGCCTTGAAGAAAATCATCTGACGGCGGAAGGGGCAGATCGCATTGAGTTTTGCGTTACAACAAACCCAGGCCAGCCGCTGCAGCCTATTTCCAAAGTGGCCTCCGGCGGTGAGCTCTCGCGTATTGCCCTGGCCATCCAGGTCATTACCGCACGCAAAATGGAAACCCCGGCGCTGATCTTCGATGAAGTGGACGTTGGCATCAGCGGCCCAACCGCAGCCGTGGTCGGTAAACTTCTGCGCCAGCTGGGCGAGTCGACCCAGGTGATGTGCGTCACCCACCTGCCGCAGGTTGCAGGCTGTGGTCATCATCACTTTATCGTCAGCAAAGAAACCGATGGTGAAATGACCGAAACGCACATGAAACCGCTGGATAAACGCGCGCGCCTGCAAGAGCTGGCACGCCTGTTGGGCGGTAGCGAAGTCACGCGCAATACCCTCGCAAACGCGAAAGAACTGCTGGCAGCGTAAACTTTTTCGGGATCTCAGGGTCATACAGAACAATAAAAACGCCGCCAGACCGGTTTCAAAGTGGGGCAAGGTCTATTATCATCGGCATATTACATATGAGCCGCGTTCTGCTCGGGCCCGAAAAGGAATCAAATCACTATGCGTTGTAAAATGCTGACCGCTGCCGCAGCGGTTCTTCTGATGTTGACCGCAGGCTGTTCCACTCTGGAGAAAGTGGTTTACCGTCCTGACATCAACCAGGGGAACTATCTTACCCCTAACGATGTGTCAAAAATCCGTGTGGGTATGACGCAACAGCAGGTCGCTTATGCACTGGGAACCCCGATGATGTCCGATCCGTTCGGCACTAACACCTGGTTCTATGTATTCCGTCAGCAGCCTGGCCACGAAGACGTGACCCAGCAAACCCTGACGCTGACCTTTAACAGCAGCGGTGTGTTAACTAACATCGACAACAAGCCTGCCCTAACTAAATAATCAGGCGCAGAAAAGCAAAAAGGTGCCCAATGAGCACCTTTTTTGTATCTAGACAAATGTAGCCCCGACACGCGCAGCGCCGCAGGTGGAAAAAAAACGCTACTTACCCGATTTCTCCGCTCGCTGGCGACGCAGCTCTTTCGGGTCGGCAATCAGCGGGCGATAAATCTCAACCCTGTCGCCGTCCTTCACCTCGTCGGCCAGCTTAACCGGACGGCTGTAGATACCGACTTTGTTCTTTGCCAGATCAATATCGCGGCGAAGTTCAAGCAGGCCGGAGGCGCGGATAGCGTCTTCAACCGTTGCCCCTTCCTCGAGGTTTACGCGTTGAAGATATTGTTTCTCCGGCAGGGCATACACCACTTCCACAGCGATCCTATGCGACACTGTAAACCTCTTTGGCGCGGGTCGTGAACGCCTGAACCATATTTGAGGCCAGCTCTTTAAAGATACGGCCAAACGCCAGCTCAATCAGCTTGTTGGTAAACTCGAAGTCCAGATGAAATTCGATGCGGCAGGCGTCTGCGCTCAGAGGCGTGAACTTCCAGCCTCCCATAAGCTTCTTGAATGGACCATCCACCAGATGCATCAAAATGCTCTGATTATCGGTCAGCGTATTACGCGTGGTAAACGTCTTGCTAATACCCGCTTTAGAAACGTCCACCGCCGCGGTCATCTGCGTCGGGCCAGATTCAAGCACCCGGCTTCCCGTACATCCAGGAATGAAGTCTGGGTAAGACTGGACATCATTCACTAACTGATACATTTGTTCCGCGCTGTATGGCACGAGCGCAGTACGGCTAATCTGAGGCATAGCGTTTTCCATGGTCACACAACCTACAAATAATAACATTTATCACCTGTTAAAAAAACGCTAAGCCGTATCTCGTGCTAAGATAGCGCGTTAGACCTCACGGGACGCAATGAGGTGACTTTTTGAAATCAGATTACCGACGGCTTTACGACACTTATGACGAAGAAAAAAGCACATAAACCAGGCTCGGCGACCATTGCGCAAAACAAGCGTGCTCGCCACGAGTATTTCATTGAAGAAGAATTTGAAGCTGGCCTTGCACTGCAGGGCTGGGAAGTAAAATCGCTGCGCGCCGGGAAGGCAAATATTGGCGATAGCTACGTGATCCTGAAAGACGGCGAGGCATTCCTGTTTGGCGCGAACTTTACGCCGCTGACCGTCGCCTCTTCACACTACGTTTGCGACCCTACGCGCACCCGTAAATTGCTGCTGAACAAACGCGAACTGGAGTCCCTCTACGGACGTATTAACCGTGAAGGCTTCACCGTGGTTGCGCTCTCTATGTACTGGAAAAACGCGTGGTGCAAAGTCAAAATCGGCGTAGCGAAAGGTAAAAAACAGCACGACAAACGCACGGACCTGAAAGAACGCGAATGGCGGCTGGATAAAGCGCGCATTATGAAAAATGCAGGACGTTGATTCTGCACACTTATTGTACTATTCAATAAGTTAGCGTTTCGGGCTGGTATCCAGGATGTAGAATCTGGTATACTCAGTTCAACACTATTGGGGCTGATTCTGGATTCGACGGGATTTGCGAAACCCAAGGTGCATGCCGAGGGGCGGTTTGCCTCGTAAAAAGCCGCAAAAAAATAGTCGCAAACGACGAAAACTACGCTTTAGCAGCTTAATAACCTGCTCTGAGCCCTCTCTCCCTAGCTTCCGCTCTTAAGACGGGGATCAAAGAGAGGTCAAACCCAAAAGAGATCGCGTGGAAGCCCTGCCTGGGGTTGAAGCGTTAAAACTAATCAGGCTAGTTCGTTAGTGGCGTGTTTGTTCGCAGCTGACGTGCGAATGTAAAGACAAACTAAGCATGTAGTACCGAGGATGTAGAAATTTCGGACGCGGGTTCAACTCCCGCCAGCTCCACCACTTTTGATAGGACTACAACCGGACAGCGGTAATAAAAACAGCCGCTTACGGACACTGACCAGACAGTGCGCAGACCGTGAAAAGACAAAAATATGCACGTGAAATGCACGTGCACTTTAAAAGAACCCCAGATCTCACGGTCTGGGGTTTTTCTATTTGTAACTAAGGGTAACAAAATTCCTCACCCTTTCGCGCTTCGCTCTCCTGGATACTGTTTATTTTCACAGTGCTTTCCCCGAGGCTTATATGTTCGTTGAACTGGTTTATGACAAGCGTAATGTTAATGGTTTGGCAGGCGCCAGAGAAATTATCCTGGCCGAATTGACGAAGCGAGTTCACCAGATTTTCCCCGGCGCTGAAATGAAAGTGAAACCGATGCAGGCTAACGCTTTAAATAGTGACGCCAGCAAAAGTGATCGGGAAAAGCTGAACCGCATGCTGGAGGATATGTTTGAAGAGTCCGACATGTGGCTGGTAAATGATGATTGACTTTTAGCACCAAAGGGGCTAATGTGTTTTGCATGAGGTAGCGGAAAGGCCGCAGCCCGAACCCGAAAGGATGAACAATGAGCACTAACGATATGACAACCGCCGAACTTGAAAAAATCCATGCGGAAATCGCCAAGCTGATGGCAGAAACTTCGAAGCTTAACCGTGAATCAGCATGGTATCCGATTGTCGTTGCAACGGGCCTGATAGGTGCGGTTGCTGCAGTAACAACTGTCCTGCTCAAACTGATTTAACATTAAGCCCCTCCGGGGGCTTTTTAATAGGTGCTATATGCGACTGATTGATGATTACACTCCGCCAACACCGGGAGAACTTGAAGCCTTAAAAGAGCAACTCGGATACACCGGTAACCAAATGGCTGATTTGGCTGGTGTGGCAAGCAACAGTCAATGGAGAAAGTACACTGGAGGGGCCGAACCTCGCGCCATGTCTCCACATATTCTTTTTTTTATTGGCGGCGCAACTCGAACTTAAACCAGATGAACTTCAACGAGTGTTGAGGAAAATGAAAGAGATTGGGGCTTCCCTAAATGAGAAATAAATTAGGCTCTTTACAGATACTTCGTGGTTTGGCAGCTCTATCGGTTGTTTTATTTCACTACAGATTCTATATGGTTCCTGATAAAGCTGACATGACTCTACCAAATAAATTATTTGGTTGGGGAGCCATCGGGGTTGATCTGTTTTTTGTGATCAGCGGTTTTATCATGGTTTATATTACTTACTATAAACCTGCTGGGTTCAAGTCATGGAAGGAATTTGCTATCAGCAGATTAACCAGAATCCTTCCAACATACTATATATTACTACTAATCACATTCTTGATTAGTGGCGCAATGAGTATTTTTCATTATCAGGATAAAACCGCCAATCTGATTAGTGCGTTAACATTTACACCATATCTTGTTAGTCCAGGACCTTTTTATATAGACCCGAATGGCATGTATAATACGCGCTGGACACTGAATTATGAAATTTATTTTTACACTGTTTTTTCCTTATGTTTAGTTTTAGGAAAGAGAATACTAACTCTTCTTGGCTGGGTTGCCCTTACAGCAATTGCTGGTTACACGGCAACAGGAATGTTTACTCTATCCGCCAAAGGATATGAAACTTACTCTGCCGCTTTTAATTTACTAACTAACCCAATAATTTTAGAGTTCATAATTGGTGTTTTTACCGGCTATGCATACTTTTACCTAAAAGATAGAAGTAAGAATTTAAAATTGGCAACGCTAGTTTTTTCTTTCATTGCCATAATAGCTATGCTTCCCCAACTTAAAGCACATAGTCTCTACACTGCCAGCATTTCAGCATGCCTGATTCTAGTATTTTCATTATTTAATTCTCAGATAACGAGTTTTACACCACAAGTTTTTGTTAAAATGGGGGATGTATCATTTTCATGGTACCTTTTGCACAATCCGTTTATCCATGCTGTTGCAGACAGGATTGAGCACATTGCACCAAATATAGTTAGAAGTGGTTACGGCTTTATATTTTTCACGATAGCATCATTCTTAGTTGCATGCCTTTCGCATAAATACTTAGAAGTGTTATTATCTAGCAAAATTAAACGCTGGATGTTTGATAAAAGTAAAACCGTAACCACGTGAGCGGCATAGTGAGAATTATTCTACGGACGGCCATACAGGGTCGTTAACATCAACCCGCCCTAATAAAACCCGATATTTCTTAAGGCTCAGTAATTGGGCCTTTTCTTCCTCAGTAGCCATATCTAAATCTACTGCATCTTGCAGCGGTAAAATTTGAGTATTAACTTGCTGCATGAGGTCATTTTTCTTGCTCTCATTCTCCTGCACCTGAGCGGCCTTTTCAGCCTTTTCATCCTTAATCCATTTCTCTCCGTCCCATTTCTGATATACACCCTCAGGCGCTATAGACGTAGTTCCTGAAGGGAGTGGGCCAAGCTCATTGATATACAAAGGTAATGTGCTTTCGGTATTAAATACCGTTTCCCCTCGATGGTCTTCAATTTGAGACCAAGCCTGTTTCTCGCTGTCGAATACTGATACTTTTCCAATAACGTCTTCCGGCGGCGCAATACTTGTGCTATTTGCTGGAAGCCCTGTATGCGGAGGAATATAAGCATCACCAGATCCTATAAACTCGTTTGTATCGGAACGCAGGTTATAAACGATAATGGTTTGTGCTTCTTCACTCATTTTGAAAGTCATTATGCAAGCCTCACTAAATAGTTATATGCAATGTTTTTAACGGTATTTTCGGTGTTACCAGCTGCATTCACAGTTACGGTATGCGTATGCGCTCCTAAAGCTACTGTGTGGGTATGCGCACCTATAGCCACTGTATGGCTGTGAGTACCAAGAGCCACAGTATGCGTATGAGCACCAATCGCAACAGTATGAGCATGAGCACCAGCTGAAGTTGTTGCTACGGCCCGTGAATGCTGAAAGCCATTTTGCCCGCCGCTTAATGCAAAACTATTTCCTGCTGAGTTTGCATCAATATAGTTATCTGTCGAGTTGTGAGTGTGAGCGCCGGTCGAGTTACTAGTTTTTGTTCCGTAGTCAAACGATGATGAGGTTTTTGAACCCAAATCGGGCGAGTTTGTCGTCTTCGTTGAATAATCGAAAGAGGATGTTGTCTTCGTTCCAAGATCTGTTGATGCAGCTGATGCTGTATGGGTATGGGATTTAATACCATCAGCTTCTGAGCTCAATACAGCTCGACCGCTGGCCGGTTTACCCTTTATCGTCTGCCCTCTCATATCCGGAATGACGCCATTAGGATATGCAATCGCAAGCTTAGGATATTGTGCTTTGTCGAAGGGCTGCCCCTGCATAACTGCATACCCATCAGGGATAACATCAGAAGGCCAAGGTATTGGTTGCCCAACTAACGTACCCGCAGCCTGGGATGCAACCAGTGTCACAGTATCCTTAAGCAATGTCGAGAATTTATTAAGGTCTCCATCATCCAGAACATCAGCGCTCGATGCATCAGCAACGAACTGAGCCACGCCAGCGGCAATAAAAGTGCCTTGCCTGATGGCTTTATTTATCTGAGCAGATTTTGCAACACCAGCAGTAAATCCCGTTGCTAGCGCAGTCATTGCTTCGTAATCAGCCTGGCTGATTACGTTCGCTCCCGAGGCGGCCGCGAACGGTTTAAAATTATTTGTTGCCATTAGATAGGTACTCCCCATGCGCCTTCATCAAATCCACCTATGTATTCGTTTTCAATGTCAAAACCGAAGAAGCGCGATCCCGTTGAAGGCGCTTCAATATCACCCGAATACACACCTGCTGCTTTTACCGTGAGATAGCCCTGCCGGATAACAGCCAGTATTTCGAGAGAAACATCAGAAAGGTCGGTATCCGGAAAGATCCGGATTGAAATGGTCATGTCCTGGTTATCAACGATCTGCATCCGTAAACCGGAACCTTCTGTTGCCATATCCAGGATGCCAGGCAGAGAATCGTTCTGCCCGTCCCAGCTGTTTATGGCAATTTTCGCCTTCAGGATCAGACGGTATGTGTCATCACTGAGAGTGGTATAACCTTCATCCGGATCGTATGCCCCCTGCCATATCCCTTGCTCAAAGCCGAGTCCTTCTGTATCGAGGCTGAAATAAACGCCTGTAATCGGCTGCCGAACGACGCGACTTAAACCGATCCACTCTCCTAAAATATTCAGTTGAGAACCAATTGCCGTGTCAATATCGAACGCTCTGGTTAGACCAGCCAGCTCGGTTGAGATGTCGATAAAAGGCCGGGTAGTAAGATCGACATGTTTGAAATAACGAGGTTTCCCGACATGATAGTTAGTTATCCTTCCGGTGTATTTGCTCATGTATTCACCGTGATCAATATGTTTTCAGGCTTACAGGATGCCGACTCATTGAATGCAACACTGATATTCACGGCGGCCAGGGCTTCGGCTGAACGACCAATTAGTAATTCTGTGATGTCGTAATATTTCGAGTTTCCACCACTCACCACGCCAAGGTTCGCCGGAGAATAAACCCGGCTAATTACAACACTGGCTCCGATCGCCAAGGAATTGATGTAATCGGCAATGGCTTGCTGCATTTGCGTGGCAATCAGTGACGTATAACCAGCAAAAACATCGATTTTGATGGATGCATAGACCGGTACATCAACCGGGCGCGAAAAACTTACATCCTGCGGGTTACCATATTTATCGGGTACAGTGATCGTCGTAGTACCAAACGTACTGACTCCCTGCCCTTTCTTTCCTCTGATTGTCTGAGCAATGCCGGTGGCATCGCCACCTTCAACAATTGCCGCAATAGAGTGCGGTGGCAATCCAAGTGTGTTGGTTGTGCCTGTATCGTTTTCATACAGCTTGTGACGTGTCACGCCAGAGATTGCAGCCAGCGCGCCATCAACAGCATCAAACGGAGTCACCGAAGCATTCGCCACACTGATACTCTGACGGGCGCGCAGCTCTGAATCTTTTTCGGCTGCGCTGCCAACCGTGGCGGGGGCCGGGTTGGTTACCGCTCTCCATCCTCTGGTGGGGGTGTTAATTGTTGATACGGTTCCGGCCAGAGCAGCAACGCTACCACTGGCGGCACACGTTGCCGTTACCGTGACTGAATCGCTGACACCAATAGTCACAGTCGCCGGAAGGTTCCAGACAACATTATTTTCATCTTTCACCGAGCCGTTGGTAATCGTCGTTCCGGCAGTACCGGTCAGTACCACATCGACAGTCGAATTCGTGGCACTACGGCGCGCAAGTCCGTTAATTTTTACGTTATTGGATAGCGCAACGCCAAAGCCTGTGGACGGTGAAAAACTGTTATAAACGATAATCGCAGTATTATTGGCATCGTGGATAGCCAGCGCCACCAGCGCCACCATCTGGCCGTCTTTGCTGTCCGGCTCCAGATAAGCGTCACTGCCATAAATCTGCTGAAAATAGCTCGTCAGGGTATCTAGTATCGTCTGGTAATCAGGCGCACTGATCCCCTCAGCGGTTACCGTTGCCGATAAACCGAGTGTGTTCAAATTGAGGGCCATTTATGCCTCGCTGGTTACTGTCGTTGTTCCGTAGATAGTGTCGATTTCAGCGAAGAACTGGACGCGGCGCGTCGTCGTGTTCACTGTCGTATTGAAAGAGAGAATGGATTTACCCCCCCGCGTTTCGAGGATGCGCTTACGGATCGCCAGGTTGTAGGTTTCCGGCTTCTGCTTACCGAGTACGGACTGAATCCACGGTGTCCCCTCTGTGGTGTCGAGAAACCACTGCCCATACCACAATTCGAATCGCGTTTTCACAGCCTGCGCGACGGCCTCCGGTGAGTTAATCAGCCAGGTATCATCGCCGCTGCCAAAAGTGTAATCGCCATCGGCATCTTCACGTCTGTATCGCATCAGTTCACCCCGCCAGAGTTGCCGATTCCCGTCTGAACGCCTTTATGGGTGTGCGTGTCGTCAATGGATTTACCATTCGATTTGAGTGTTCCGAAGAATTCGATCGCACCAGTAATTTTCGCCGCTGTGCCGCTGGCGATACTGCCGACCATCCCCCCCATCCACGTAAACAACCCGTGAATAGTCACTTTCCCGGAGAAGTCAGCCAAAGGGGTAACAACATCCAGTCCGCCAGGCGCTACAATTTTAATTTTCTGCGTAGTGGGATTGAGCTCGAAATACGTACTCCCGTCGTCGCTGCGCAGCTGCGTGGCCCCGGTACTGATACCGCCGATTTTCTGCGCCTGAGACTGTGGCCCGACGATGCAGAACGCATCCGATAAATCATGCCCCCGGTCGTCGACAGGCTCCTGCACCCCGCCGCTCTGCCACCAGAAATCAATGCAGCGGTCGGCAAATATCACCAGGCACTCATCACCGGCTTTAACCGGGAAAGTTAATGTGCAGCCGCCACCGCGCGGAAATACCACCGGCACATCCACCAAGAGCGGGTAATTTTTAGTAATGCGGTTGCCGTCGTTATCCGTTTCAACCGAACGGATCGCAGGCTGCACAACCGCCGTCACCGCGCCGGGATCGAACGACTGAACAATGCCAGGCAAGGCGACGCGGATCTGGTTCTTTGTTATGTCCCGCTCAGATTTAAAGGTTTCGGCAAGGTCGCCGCTACGGGTCTGGTCAGATACTGCCATTTAGTAGGCTCCAGAAAGCAAAAAACCCGCCGGAGCGGGTTTATATTGATTCTATAGAATTAAGCTGCTGAGGATTTTACCGTACTCACGAGTTTAACTAAATTTTTAGTTTCAGAGATAACTATCTCAGCTGATTTACGAGTAACAGTTTTATTTAATTCATAGTCAGCGTCACAACGATATTTATGATACATCTTGAGTTTAACTCCAAGTTTACGTACTTCTATATTATTAACTGGAGAAATCAATTCTGCGCACTCTGTCATGAACTGAGCAAGACGCGAGTGAGAGCCTCCCTTGAATACTCCGTTAAGAGGATGCTGTCGCGGCACGGGTCCAGTCAACTCTAAGCAAGAATGATACATACCATAGTAGGCACGGCTAACAGCAGTTCTAAACCCTATTTCACCAGAATTTCTATCCAGATTATCCTGGGCAATCGTTACAAACTCAATGCTATTTATGGGCATTTCAATCCCCCGGAGTAAAAAGAACTATTGCTTTTGCATTGTGCAGCTCATGCTCAACTATTTTGGTAGCAAGCTCATCGTTCAACATAACTATAAAATCAGCAGATACATTGAATAAGTCATAGTTAAATGACAACATTCCGTCTGGGGCAACATACTGACCTGAGTTTTTAGCGCTTAAGTTATGCCCCATCATTATGTCCATCGCAAGATTTGCCATTTTTGATAAATCTTCACGCTCATTTTCTGGGAGTTTACCTAAGGTATTATAGATAGCTTCCGCACTCATATAATCCCCTTGTTGTTTTTCAGTTAATTCTACAGTCCCGAGACTCTTAAAAAGCTCAACCACTCTAGCCATTTCATTATAATCAGCCCAGAACGAAGAAACTATAAAATTGAAAACTAATAAAGATGGATTTCGGATTACAACGCTACGCTTTAAAATATTTCGCTGCAACTCATGGTTGCCCTTCTGTCCGACTGCGATTGCGTAATTTCCCCATAAAGCGCTTTCAGAGGGGTTTATTGAGATAGCAGTCTCACAAAGTTCGCATCCTTTTGTAAAATCTCCAAGTACAATCCATGCTAATCCCTGAATCGCTAGGGATTCATCTTCTACAGGGATTTTTTTTTGCATCGCGAATAATACTGAAGAGTTCAAATTCACCTAAGAGATTTTCCCCTTTTTCAATCGAAGGCGAAAGTTTCTCAAAAAGCTGATCGGTTATAAGTTGTGGTGAGGCTGCTGGCATATGGTAAATCTCCCTTTATCAAATGCTAGCTTACCTCGTAGACATCATCAACCTGGCCTTATGTACATAAGTCTGCACAACTTAGACTCAACCAGAAACTTTCTTACACGGGAAAGAGCCGATGATTCTCGGCGCGTCCATGCTGTTCTGCAGCAGTTGGACATTCAGGAAAGCTTTTCCATTACGCTTCACAAACTCAAAGCCGTAATTGTTACCATCACGGGAAGGCATCAGGCCCATGTCCATTTTCATGTTTGAGTAGTCACCATCTTTTCCCAGAAATTTTATCGTCTGAGATGTGACAGTTTCACCGTTAATAACAGTCATTCCGTCACCAGTCATCATGTAATTGCCGCACTGAATTGCAGCCATCGCCGGAGCAGTAAACATCATAACTAACGCCAAACAGAACCGTTTCATTAAAGCCCTCTTTCCCTCGCTGATGAGGAAACAAGATCCGCCGCGCCACGCGCTTCGCACATCATATCCATGTACCATGCCTGGCCCCTTGTGTCGCCAGTGTACATAATCCCGCGCACAACATAAACGCCATCCGTTGCGATGCTGGCAGGCTGCGCGGTGGTACCGCTGAGCGTGATATTCCCGTCTGTGTTCTGGTCGGTGATCCGGCCACCAGCCATCGCGATATCATTGTTCGACAGCGCGGTACGGAATACCGAAGCCTGATCCAGTTGAATGAGCCCGTTAACCCGGATGTTGGGGTTAATCAGCGCGCGGACGTTAACGCCGTTGCCGATAGTCTGCTGCGGCATACCGATAAGCCCGGTGGCGCTGTTAAGCACCATCGCGTCGTGAACATATTCGTTATTCGCCACCATCTGGCGCTGACCATCCACGAACTGCCATGTTGCGCCACATTGTCCGGCCACGTTATCCATAAGATGCCGTGTCATGCCGAACAGCACCCGGCCTCGGGGGAAGACGGTAGCAGGCATTTCAGGTGTCAGACCTTCGGTAGCGCCTTTGGCCTCGAAGTCTTTCATCAGCGCGCGGTTCACGTCAGCGACCGTATAACCGGCCGCCAGCGTCTGCGAGGTTATGCTGGTGGCAAAAGCCAGATCCGTATCAGCTGCCTGAATCAGGACGTAGGAATCAATAGGGCTGTCTTTACCTGTGACCGAGTAGCGAATTTCGCCGCTAAAAATCAGACCGTAGTTCCGGCCATCACTCTGGCCCACGTCCGCCGCGTCGACTTCTCGCACGGTCCCGACATCGCTTGCCGATACCTCCGGCGCGATACCATCGTAACCGGCAATCAGCCGCACTTTCGAAAACTCCTGCCCGGTGATGCGGTTCACCGTATCAGCTGACAGGTTGTAGATTTTGAACGTACCCACCCGCGACGCGCTGCTGATGTTGAACCAGTCGATCGTAAAGGTCACTTTAAAATCGCTGAGCTCGATACCCTGCCCGTTCTCGTTCACGAGCTGCAGCTCGAAATGTCTCATCCAGTTCTGTGACATGCTTACTCCGTTGATACCAGTAAATGACTGCGGCCGCCCAGGTCGGTTTTCGTCGGATAATCCTGTGTACTGTCGTCACAGACCACCACCAGCTTAAAGCCGAGCCCCATATAGGCGTACTGCGCCAGCAGGTCCGCGCCCGTTACGAGAGGAATACCGGATATTACCGGCTCCCCTCTGTCGTTCTGCAGGTCCATAATCCAGTACAGATCGCGCCAGGTGATGCTAATCCGCCAGGTGATCCCCGCCAGGATGATGCTGAATTGCTGGTTATCCGCTGTCAGCGGGATTTCCTGAATTGCCATTAGCCGAGTCCCAGTAATGACGCCGCGTTACCCGTGATGCTTTTCAGCAGTGAGGTATTTGGCGGCTTTGTGGTTTTAGTGCCGGTATTGAGCACCGCCGACGTGCTGGCCCCGTCCTTCATGTTGGTTTTATCCGCGACGGCGATCTGCTGCGTCTGCGAGATTAGTACCTCCCTCAGGGTAAGAACGGCAGACAGGACATTTTCGGTTGTCTTGTCTGTCGTCACTTCCAGCGCGCGGATCAGCATGTTGCTGTACAGCCGTTTGCCGGTCACCACATCGAAAGGAATACGGCTCGCCTGCAGGTCAAGAATCTCCTGATACGTCTGCTGGGGACTCAGGCCCAGTAAGCTGGTGGCCGTCAGATTGCTGGCAAAATCCAGCAACGATCCGCCACCAGCGAAACCGACCTCCATCACCACTTCGGACGGCTTTTTGTAGGCATGGTCTGCAATGGCTGCCCCGACCTCAACAGGGTGCTCGGTTATCTCCAGCGTATCGGTATGCTTCTCAGAAACAACCACGCTGGGGACGATCATTCCTATTTTTCGGCTCTGCTGCTGAAAGAGCGTAGAGAGAATATCCATTAGCCCACCTTCGTTTGATTACCGCGCATGACCTGGGCATTTGCCGACTGCTGGCGACGCTCGACCTCGGTACCGACAGAGCGCGGTTCACCACCACCGTAAATGTGGTAGGTGTTTTGCTGATTCACGTTCGCCCCGCCAATTCCCGCGACGGCAGCCTTCCCGATTAACTCCTTCGAATAGATGTTTCGCCCATTCTCATGGTGAATAATGCTACTCATTAATGCCGACATCGTTTGTGGGTCGTTAATATTTAAAGCGGCCTGCGGATTTACTCCCAGACGTTGGGAAACCGCCTGTATATAGGCTGCTGTATTGTTATTGTCGGAAGCGGGCGCCCAGGTAGAGATAATTTTCTCTACGCTGTTAATCCCTCTTCCGGCATACAGCACGAGCTGGCGCGAAAGAGCGCGCAAACCATCAAAGGCGGTTTCGAATCGGGCAAACCTGCCACCAGGGCGCTCAAGTGCAGCGCCAGCCTGACCAGCAAAATTAAGGTTTCCGGGATTATTGTTCCGTTCACCTCGCTTTGCAGCCTGTCCAATCTGATCTGGCTCATCATCACCAAACCAGCCGCGCACCGTTCGGCCCACGCTACGAGGATCGAATCCCCAGTGCTCTTTAATCCAGTCGGCGGTACCGTTGGCGCTGCCAGTTACCATCGGCATCGCTGACGGATTTTCGCTGCCCTGATTGAGCATCTGTTTACCGATGCTGGCGGCATCAGCCCAGCGGCCATCTTTAATGGCGTTAAGCAGGTCGGCGATCATATTCAGCATTTTGCTGAACTCGCCCATCTGGTCGATAAAGTTGCTGAAATCCCACTTCAGGGACCATGATTTGGGGTCAATATTGAGCAGCTTCGCCAACGCTTTAGCCAAGTCGTTAACGGTCGTTTTAAGGTTACGAACCATCTTCAGCGCCGCGTCGACTTCCGGTTTCCACTTGCCCCAGTCAATCAGGCTCTGGCCGCCTTCCTTCCAGGTCTTATAATCCTCCCACAGGAGGGCAATCCCCGCCGCCAGCGCGGTAATCAGGCCAATCGGTGACATCCAGAACGTGCTGTTCAGAATGCGCAGCGCTATCGTCAGCGCGCCAAACAGCGAGATCAGCTCCCGCGTTTGCTTATCGAGTGATTTCCACCAGGTGATAAGGTCTGATGTCCCCTCGATGAGCCGGAAGAACAGCCGCCCGATAATGTCCCCGAGCGCCAGAATGCCTTTAATGGCTTTCGTCAGTGTCTGCTCAATACGCGGGAAGTTATCCAGGATATGACGGCGCAGCGTGTCCAGCGAACCCGCCAGGCCACCAGCAAGATTAGAGCCGATTTTGTCTCGAGCCATACCTGCCATCGCGCCGAACTCGCGTAGGGAGGTCATGAATTTGTTGGAGCTTCTGGCTGCTTCGTCAGCATTGAAGCCGATAGCTTTCGCCATTGTGCTGTACTGCCCGGTGAAACCGCCCACCCCCCGGCGCATCGCCATGAGGGTATTTTCGTCAATACCCAGCATCTGCGCATACTGGTTAGCCCTGTAATACGGCATGTTGCTGAGCTTCTGGCCGACGCCCGTAAAGATAGCGGCCATGTCGCGCATGTTACCGCTGGCGTCACGGGTCTGTACGCCCAGACGGTTCAGGAAACCTTCCGCTCCGGGGTTATGCCGCATAAACCGGGCGAGACTTTCCAGAGAGGAGCGCGCCGCGTCGACGCTGCCGCCCACCTGCGAAACCGCATAGCCAATAGACTGAATCCCCTGAACCGTCGCGCCGGTGCGCTGCGACGCCCAGTAGAGATTATCCAGGCCTGAGGCGATCTTAGCCGTGAATGCCACCACGGTAAGCGCGGCACCTTCGACGGCCAACCCCATTTTGATGGCGTTTGCGGTCGTACCGGCGAGAACAGAGTCGAACTTTGACGCACCTGCTTCATCGATATCGAATCCGAGCGAGACGAGGAAATCTTTAATAGTCTCAGCGTTCATTATCCTCTCTCCATTTCTCAATACGGCGCTGGTTGTCTGCCTTAACGGCCAGGTGGTCATTCATCAGCGCGATATCGTACAGATCAACTGATCCATCCTTCAGCGCGTAATAAGGGATTAACCCGGCGTCAACCGGGTCAAGGAGATAAGACAGCCCGTCAGGCAGGCTGTTGAGGGTTAGCCCTGAGGCTGGTCCGCCGTCGCGCTGGTAGGGCTCACGGGCAAAAAATTTCCCAGCGAATCGGCGACCACCCGCGCCACCAGCTGGAGCATGGTCAACAGGTCGATATCGTCGAACATCAGTTGGCCGCTGTTGAATACCGGCGTCCATCCGTCCATGTGCTTACGTGACACTACGGCCAGGCACGGATGAATAATCGCGTTGGTGTCTTCTTCGGTCAGAGAAGACAGTTCCTCAGCGATACGCGGGAGCAGGGTTTCAAACACCGGTTTCAGCTGATCGAATTTCACTCTGTCGATTTTGCCATCTGCAGGCAGAAGGGGCGAATGCTTCCGAAATCTGACATCATGCCTGCCAGAACCGGCAGGAGTTTGCGGGTCACTTTCAGCTGGTCAAAAACGCTGAGTTTTGCCACGCGGTAATCGTGGCCTTTGATTGAACATTCCATCTGTTAAAACTCTCCGAGTACCTGGTCGATTTTGCCGCAGTCAAACACCCAGGGCATCGTATTACCGGCTTTAGCGTTGGCGTTATCCGGCTGTTTCTGGAACGCCACGCTGCGCGCCGTGATGATGTCACCGCTCACCTTGTTTCGGATCACAATGACGTTGTTCCCCCAGGTGCCTGAGGACTGACTCTGGGCGTTGTACGCCAGCGACAGCTTTTTGTTCGTCGGTGAGGTTTTCAGCAGGTTGATGGTCACAGTGCCGCTTTTGTCCGCGTGCAGGCTGTGCATCACTTCGCCGTCAGCACCGATGGTCATGGTGTTTTTGGGGCCGCCCATTGCAACGGTGATCCCCTCCTCTGAACTGGCGGAACCGTAGCCCAGATCAATCTCGCCGGTCGGGCCGGAGAGGGACGCCGTGACGTCCATAAAAGAATAAGTAGCCATTCATGTTCTCCTTAGCGAACGACGTTGATCTGCACATCAGCGAAATGAACCGCACCCGCCAGCTTACAGGCCACCTGAATAACCGGTGCCTTACGTGCTTCACGGTCTGCCTGCGCCTGCTCTGAAATCGGCTGCGCGTAGACGTAATAGCCTTTTGTCAGCGTGTCGCCGGAATCCAGCTGCCCAATCGGACCTCCGTTCCATACGCCAGCCGCCACCAACCCGTTCGTTACCGACTGATCCATTGATTTCTCAACATTGGAAAGGAGGCGCGTCACACCCGCATCAGTCTGTGGGACTTTGGTTGTGCTGGTGTAGAGCAGGTTATACAGGTTGGTCTGTACGTAGTTTTGCAGCCAGTCGAGCCCGTGGCGCTCATCGAAGAAATCGCCGCTGGACATGACGCCCTGCTGAAGGATTGCCGTATCGTTCTCGTAATACACGTAGACGTTACAGTTTTTGGCATCCAGCGCTGCCGCCTGATTGGTGGTCAGGGTTTCATACGTGATCCCCGGCTCCTGCTTGAATTTCAGGGTAATGGTGGTATTGCTGCCGTTGAAATTCACCGTAAACGCGCGGCCAAACGCAGACAGCGCGGCGTACTTGCTGCTGGTGGAATACTGCACGAACGTACGCGCGTATTTTGCCGTCTTCAGCTTATAGGCCAGATCGGTTGTGGAGGTCGTGTTAATCGTTTCCGGGTCCTGAGTGGTAATCGCCAGAATACGACTGAGGCTGGAAGCCTTGATGGCTGCGGCCACGCTCAGCCAGTCGGCATCGTCGATGTCTTCATCGTCTGCCACGGCCAGACCGTACCAGCTCGTGTAATTCAGTACGGCGTTCACGGCCTGCAGCAGCGTTTCCGTCGATCCGCTTTCAGCCGATACCAGCGTTTTCGCCCAGCGGCCGACATACACCTGCTGAGGTTTCGGTGACTGTGAGAAATACACGGTCGCGGCTTCATATTCCGGGCTATCCACGCCGAAATCAGCGCCGATATCTTCCGGGGATGAGTAGAGGCGAATACGCTCTGAAACCGGGATAACCGTCGAGCTCCCAAGAATGAGCAGTGAACCAAAGTTTCGACCAGTAGCCGCACGCGGCCCAATGATCACGTCGACGTTAACGGCGTTCGATACAGGTAATCCCTGCGGCATAATTTAGTCTCCGAAAAATGAGACGGGCGCATCTTGCAGCGTCCGGACGTTGTAGGTACGAATATTTTTGCGGGAAAGCGTAATGGTGAGGTCATATCGCCTCACCCACTGGTTATTAATGAGCTCTGGCAGGTTGTAGATAGTCCCGGCATCCACCAGCGAAAGCCCCGAGCGGTTCAGCTCAGCGTTGTTCTGCTCGACGAATATCCCCGCGCGGAAAGTTGATGCAGTGTTGGCCCCCAGAGGGCCGTAAAAGCAGCAAATCACCGTGACCTGTTCCCATGTCCATTGCTCGGACTGTTCATCCGAAACCTGAACATCGGACTGGCTTAACGGCTGGGGAACGGTAGTGATACCGAAGCCGCACCACGTTACCCCGTTGTTGGGGATCTGCGGCTGCGGGTCAGTCCATCGGGGGAAAACAAGCGTTGCCGGCAAGCCAGAAACACCTCGTATCCAGCGGCTGATTTCGCGCTCCAGCGCCTCGTCATAGTTCGGGTTTACCCCGACAGGCGTAAGATAACCGCGCGCGGTGCTGTCGTTACTCAACTGGCGTCCCTCCGTTAAAGTCCACCAGCTCACAATGTGCCTGGACGAATCCGGCACCGTAACGGGTGTACGGGTCAACGAACGTCACGCGGTAGTCGCGGCCGCTGTAGGTGACGATATCGGCATCCAGACGCGGGGAGCTGTCTGAACCGGGCTGGCCCTGGGTTAATCTGAACTGCGTCACGATGAGGATCGCGCCGCTGATGTTCTGGCCTGCCTCCATTCGCCTGGCTTCCAGAGAACGGTCAACCGTCACCACGCCAGAGAACGGAATATCCTGAGCGGTGTTTTTCGTGAAATTGTCCTCATCCACCGTCTGAACCTGCCGGTGACATACCAGACTGGTGTCCATGAAGTCGGGATCGAGAAGAACATCGCTCACATCGAGAAGAGGCATTATTTTTTCCTCACGACGTAGTTAATTGAGCGCAGCAGGTATCCGTGGGCATACAGCGGCTTTTCGCTAGGAATGCCCTCGGCCCTTCTGCGTTCGAGGGTTTTCTCAGAAAGTGGGTGCAGTCGGTCGCCAGCACCGATAACAGCTTTTGCAGCATCACGGGCAATCTGTCCGGCGCTCTCCAGCTCACGCACTGCTGCTTCAGTCTGCCCCTCCAGCGCGGCGGTTGCCGCTGCCTTCAGGTGCGCAGTGGTTCGGGGTTTTGAATCCTCGATCCCCATATCCAGAAAAGGACGCGGGGGAAGCGTGACCGTTGTACCGTCGATTTCCACCGTTGCGCCCGTCGAGTGGAGGTATCCCAGTTCCGCGTTATTAATCGGGGAGCCATCCTCACGCCCTGCCTTGTCCTCAGGTATTCCCACCAGCACATCCATTCCGGATAGCTGCCGGAGGGATTCCAGAACAGCCACGGCGTTATCAGCGCGAACCGTTAACCCGCTTTTCATAGCAACTGCCTGCCACCAGCGCCGAACATCGACCACCACCAGTAGAACTCGCGCCCGTAGGCGGTGCTGTTCCAGAAACCGGCATCCGGATTGATTACCCCGGACACGTCATAGCTCACTGAAACCTTATCCACTGATTTAGAGGACACGACACCTGCTGCGCCGTTGCTGTTCACACCACCAGCGGCAGCGGCGGCCAGCGTGCGGCCGCGTAGCTCCGTATAGTGAGCCGTGAATAGTTCGGCCAGGTAGACGAACTGATCGCCCTGTACGTCCTGATTCAAAAGCGAATCGGCCTGCCCCAGATAGAAATTCACTGAGGGGTCAGGGTAGCGGGTTTTATCGGCGAACTCGGGAAAGTCGGTGCGGAACTGCTCGTTAGTCGGAAGCCTGCTGTTTTTTGGCATTTTTCGCGTCCCCGCCGGTGTTATCGGTTTTGTCCGTACTGTCGGCAGGTTTACCGCCTGCTGGTGCATGAGCGGCTGCCAGCTGCGCTTTCAGGTCTGTGTTTTCATTCCCCAGCGTGGTGATGGTTTTTTCATGCTCAGCCAGCTGCGCTTTCAGGGTGTTATTTTCCTCGGCCAGGAGAACAAGGCTCGCGGTAAGGTCTTCAGTGCTCTGCTCGTTCGCCAGGTCGGCTTCGTCAATCGGGCGCGCATAGGCTTTAAAGGCCCAGTGGTCCTTAACTTCTTTCGGGAAAGAAGAACTGTCGTGGATGCCCTGAGACAGCTCAAATTTAGAACCGTCGGCAAAGCTGAGAGTCGCGCCACCGGAAACAACGTATTTCATGTTTTTGCTCCATAAAAAAGGCGGGTTTCCCCGCCTGTTTCAGGTTAAGACGCCGGAACGTCCAGATAAGAGATCGTATTGGAATACGGGGTTTCCACCTGGCCCAGCTTGCCGTAGTAAGTGGTCAACTGCTGCAGGCCGCGATACTCCAGTGGCGTGTTCAGCAGAGGAACCATTGGGAAGCGAACGTATTTTTCGTCCTGGGTGTAAGCAACGATACGATGCGCGCCACCAGCGCCGCGCTTGGAGGCCCACTTCATGGAGACGATCTCCAGCGGTGTGCCGTTTTCCTGGAATGCGATGGTGTTAATCTTCACGTATTCCAGTACAGAGATATTCCCAGCAGAGGAAACCTTTTTGCTCGCCAGCAGGCCGAACAGCTCCGGGGCCAGACCGATTTTCGCCGGGCAGACTGCGTAACCAGAACGAACCCAACCATCAGACAGCACCAGGTTGATATCCTGAACGATGACATCCGGATCTGTGGTTGCGGTCCACGCTGCAGCTGCAGCAACCGGGGTAACATCCTGCAGGTTCAGCAGGCCACGAACGCCCAGTTCAGTGTCACCGATATAAACCTGCTCGTCGGTGTCCATTGCCCACTTCAGCTTCATTCCTTCGTATTTCTGGACATCAACCGGACGGCCCAGCTTTTGCGCGGAGGCAAGTTCAAGCACCGTCCAGCCAATTTCCTGCCCCCACGGAGTGAGGTTGTTACGGGTTGGTTGAATATCGAGTTCGATACCAGGAACAGCAGTGGATTTTTTACCAATCCAGTTTTTACCGTTAGGGTTAGGACCACCAACGCCGACGAAATCGGTGTTCGTGAAGGAAGATACTTCATCAGCAATAGAAATATCGCTACGCAGCGGCATGTCGCGGGACCACTTAACGGAGGTCAGCGGCATGTTCAGCGTCTGATCCATGCGCTCCAGCTCTCCGACTAGAAATGCGCCGGTGGAGTCGATGGTCGCTCTGTCAACTGTAAACATTAATTATTCCCTCAGATGTTATAAGCGATTTCAATACGGCCGTCGGCTTCACCCGGCCCCATGACCTCTGCATTTGTCAGCTGAGGTGTATTTGATGCGGTGGAGTCCGGGGACAACACAAAGGAGCCAACCGGGCTTTGGGTGGTGCCACCAGCCACGCGAACGTAAACCGGATCGCCTTTCTTCGCGGTCGTCGCGTTGCCTGCAGTAGCCATCACGCAGATGTAACCCCGTTTAAGGTTGTCGCCGACCTGATTAGCCGTCACACCGATGTAAGCAAGGTCCAGAGCAGAGGTGATCGGAAACGGGCGAACCAGAATCCCTTTCACTTTGCTGATGGTGTCGCCGGACTCCAGCGGAACGAATTTATCGTTCATGTATTTACCCGCCAGACCGTAGGACGAGAACTGCTTCGAGTGGTCCAGGTTGACCGGCTCAATGGTGAGATCACGAGGACGGGTAACGCCCCCGGCAATGCCCAGGGGCATGCGCGTTAAATATGCAGTACCTGCCATGATGATTTACCTTATTTGTTATTTGCCCAGAATTCGGCGTTGAGCTTGTTCAGTTCTGCCGGGAAAGGTGCTTGGTGCTGGTCGCCCGGTCAGTTGTGCGGGTAGCATTGTTCAGCGGGACCAGTTGATTTTTCGCCTTATGCAGCGCCACGGCGGCAGTAAATACCGCGTCGACCGTAGCCTTAGGCGCTTTGTAGAAATCATCCACCCCGAACGATTTCAGGCTGTCACCGGTGCGCATTGCATGACTCAACACCTGACGCTTCAGGCTCTTATCGCCAGCTGGCTGGAAGCCAGGGCAGATAATTTCCGCATCGGCGATCAGGTTGCGCTTAAAGGCTGCATCACCCGTCACTTTGCGGTTTTCTTCTTCGTCTTCGTCGGTGGTCATGTTGCCCGGGTCCGGCTCGCCGTCGGTGGTTTTACCCTCCAGCTTTTCCAGACGAACCAGCAACGCTTTCGCCCAGGCCGGAATTTCTTCATCGCCCGTGCCGGTTTTGTCTTTGTTCGGATCGCCTTCGTCCGTAGTGGTGCGATTGCCTTCAGGCAAGGCGGTGGCCTGTGAAGGAATGTTGATGGTGATAGAGGAACCGGGGATTGAAGGCATGCCATCAGACGGCATATCCGGCGCTTCGTCGATGAGTTTTGCCAGCGCATCCTCATCTTTCGTCTTAATGGCCTGAGCCAGTTTTTTAAGCCATGACATTACAGGCTTCTCCTTTGTTGTTGATGGGATGGAATCCCCGATTGCACAGCGGCCACCAGCACGCCCCCGGTCGATGCCGACAGCGAGGTGGTTACCTGTGATTTGGTATTGCTTGCCCTTACCGGGCGCCATCTGCTTGTACTGCGCGTCATAGCCGCAGCTGACATCGGTCAGGCCAGAATTCACCGCGTCGATTGCTTCCTGCCGTTTAATCAGCACGTCAGCAATGAGCAGATCCGATTTATCGCCGGTGCCGCGCCGGACGTTCTGAATGTGTCCGTGCGCCAGCTCTGCGAAGTTAGAAGGGTTCACGAAAACGATGTTGCCCAGACTGTCCTCTGGATGCCCCAGCGTGACGGCAACGCCTTCAAAGCTCGCCATCGTCTCCGGGGAAAACACCTCGTCTTCTGTTCGCCAGACTGTCACCGTGCCAGTGCCGTCCGGTTCGAGGTCGATTTCCTCAGGTAAATAGACCTGCGTCCCTGTGCGTGCGATCGGCACGTCTTTACACAGCAGAGAGCCGTCCGCCTGCAGATAGCGAGTTTCGCCCAGGCGTGTAGTAAAGAAATATTTCATGGTGCCTCGCTAAATAATCGCGGGGTCTGAGTTACGTACGAACTCGCGGAGAAGCGCCTTTATCTGACGGACATTTCCCCGACCGATAGCCTTCAGTTGAGACAGCTCACCGACACAACGATAAACAGCGGTGACGCTGCCTATAGACATTTCGATAACCCGGCGGTCGCCAGCTCGCTTAGCATCGATACAAACCTTTTTCATTTTCACCTCTTCGGGCAACAAAAAAAGGCCGCTCATGAGCGACCTTGAGGAGTAGGATAAATGTTCAAAATAACGGGCTATTTAACATAAGGGTTCTTACCCGCACCGACGAAAATGGACTCGATTAAAATGTCCCCTTTAAGCCGTAAAAGTAGCGATTAACTGGGCTGAAAATCGGTCTTTTCGAATACAACATTTTCATAACATTTCGCGGGTATTACAGTTCGCATGAAATGAATGCTCAAAGCCGTATTTTTCATTTTCTCGGTGCAGGAATCTGTACTTCAGGCCAGCATTTGCAGTTCGGCAAACATCCGGCGTGTCCGGTCATACCGTCCAGCGTCGGCGGGTTATCCCAGCGTACAAATTTATCTTTCATCTTGCGGTGAGAATCGCGCGTTCCGGCCCCCTCGATACGCCACCAGTAGCCCTCTGAGCCAACCGAAAGGGCTCTGGCTTGCGTCAGCGCGCCGGTAGCTCGGCCAATCTCTGTACGGGCAATCAGCTGCGCCCTGCTGGCGGCCACGTCGCCGGAGGCCATGATCATCTCGTAGAGCTCATCCGGACGTTCACCAGTAATAACCGCCTGCATTGCGCGCTGTTGTATGTCCATCACGCGATCGGCTGCTTCCAGCGGTAGGGACTTCATCAGCTGAATCTGGCGGTATACGATATCCTGCGCCACCTGCCCGACGGGGGTATTACCCACCACATCGCGCAGACCAGCGCCGATTTCCTCAGATACCGATTTCCACTGATTCCATTCCTCCAGCTCGACCTGGGCAAACATCCTTCGCCCGACCTGCTCTGCCCAGTCGTTGATTACCTCGGAATAGTCCACCAGCGTTTTCGAAATGCTGTCAGCGCTAGTCTGTGAACCATCGTAGGTACCATCGACGATCTGCCCTATCTGGTTTGCTATCGCCAACAGGCTTTTTCGATACTGGATCTCCGAACGGCGGCGGAGGGATGGTTTCAGGTTCATCCTCCTCCCACTGGGCCTTCGCATCTTCTATGTCCTCGTCAGTGATAGAACCACCGATCCCAATCACATCAGAAATGTTCCTGAGGTCGTTAAGCGCGGCTGCCGGAGGCATTCCGAGGTCACGAACGGCGGTACCGAGTGCAGTAACCACATTGTTCGCCATCGTTGCGCGGTCCACGTCTGACATCTCCCAGAGCTTGTTAAACTCGAAAGTAAAATCGTCAGGTAGTGGTTCACCGAACAGAGAACGCCAGGAGATATCGAGCAGCCAGCGGATATGGCGGCGTAAGCGTCTCTCCTGCAGCGAGTTAACCCGGCTGTAGTAGTTTTCCAGATCGCCGTCGCCAGTGTTGAAACCTGCAGGGGACTGCCCGAACAGACGGACGAGAGGAATTCCCGTCGCGCCGGAAACCTGCTCAGCAAAGCGCAGAAGGACATCAGCGATACCCGCAAACGTATAGCTGTGGGTTTCGAACTTATCCTTACCATCCATGATGGTCATGCCTTCGATGGTCTGGAACTGACGTATCATGTCTAGGTGCTTCATCAGCGCCTTTTCAAGGTCGCCTCCGGCAGCAAGAATCTTGCGCAGGTCTTCAATGCTGTAGGTCCGCAGATGTGCTTTGTGGATCAGCTGTGTGGTGCCGACCGTCGCAGTATCAAACGCCTCGATACGCTCGAAAATACGCTCAACAACAGACATCCCCCAGCCGTTTTCCGTCTGGGCCTGCTGGAAAGGTAGCGTATCGCCCTCCATACGGATAACGCGGCTGTGGTGGATCTTCCAGGGGGGAATCCCCTGCTGGTTCGTGATTACCTTGTAATATTTCGGTTTCCCAAAATCGGGGCCGTAATCGGTAACGAGGTCGTAGTAACTCGGGTTAACCATCCAGCGGTCAAGGCTCATCACGCCCTTAAACTGCCCCTCTTTGATGCGATCCAGCTTCAGCGGGGAGGACATATCCTGCCCTTCAAGCAGGACCACCAGCACCGCGCCACCATACAATCGTGACCATTTGAGGTTATCGTTAAGCCCATCCCATATAGCCAGCTCATCCCAGAAGGTTTCGAGCTTGCCCTTTTGTCCGGGTTTCAGCTTTGAGCTGATGTTAATCCCCTTGCGGGTCATATCATCGGCCATCGCATCCACACCGGCACCAACGAGGAACGATGAACGATACGCAAACTCCAGCATCACCCTGTTACGGCTGATGTACCCGGGCATGTACATTCCGCCCGTCTGTATGTTTCTGGTGTCGCTGCCAAGTTTGGCCGTGAAATTGTTGTACCCGTCAGCTGTCGCAACGGGCTTTTGTGCGCCGTTCTGGCGTTTCTTACGGGACATGTCACGCTCCGGCCAGTTTGGCCCAATTATCAAGAGAGGAATCCATCGGCGCGTAGTTAATCATCACGGCGTCTGCGAGGTTCGGCGATTTTGTGCCTTCCGGCTGTTTATCCACGAGGATTTTACCGACGGCATTTTTCGACCAAGTAGGCTGTGAAAGCTCCATCAGCAGGCGGTCAATATTTTCTATCTCGCTGCTTATCGAAATGATTTCGTCGGGGTTGTAGTCCATCCCGTTCAGCGCCCGGAAGGTGTTCCGAAACAGCTTGCGGAGATGCCACCAGCTCTGCGCTTTCGCGTTCGCGAAGAAGTCTTTATTCAGGCGCGCCGCTTTACCGTTATCACCAGGAACGGCTTCATCTTCCGGATCGAATACGCTACCGCTACCACGGAAAGGCGTAGCTGTGATTGTTCCCCGGCCTTCAGCCTGCCTGAGCTCGTTTATCACGCGAGCATCGCCGCGCGCACCGGCACCCAGACCGTCCTCATCGAAACGGAACTCATCCAGACCGTAATCGTCACAGTACCCGAACGATTTAACGACAGAGGCGTAGATGTCGCTGCCAATGCCAGACCATTCGTGAACGTTCTGCAGAAGGAAGCCATAGCGGCAAGAAAAGCCGTTTTTGTCTTTCCCTTCGTCTGCGATATCCATTGCGCCGAGGCGCTGGCCGCTGGGCTGAATACCCAGTTTGATATGCGCGTCGACGGCAGCCTGTACCCATTCAGAAGGAATGAGAATCCCCTCTGTGGATGCGCTGTAGTTCAGGTCCAGTTCCTGAGCAACGATAATCGGATCATCAATTTTCAGACATTCGTTGCGGTACCACTCATCATCCTTGCGCGAGTCGCTGCGCCAGTGGAACGTAAACACCGGGATATTTCCGCTGTGGCGCTTACGGGCAAACGGGTTATTCATGCCGTTGACGGATGAGAGGTCTATACGGCAGCGGGTCGTCTGAGAGAGCGCAGCATCAATGAGTAATGGTCGTTTGAGGAATGCCGACTCATCCACGAAATAAAGCGTGGTACGGTCACCACGGCCAATGTTATCGCCAGCCTCTCCCTTAATGACCGCGCCCGTTTCCGGGAACTCCACGCGCATGTAAGGAGCATGTTTTTTGTCACTCCATGAACCGCGAAACTCTACCGGCAGCAGCTCTACAAACTTACGCGCTTTCCAGAAAAGTGCTTTCGGGTCGCCGGTACTGTCGACATATTCCTCTTTACGAGAACCGAACCCGATCACCATTTCTTTGTTGAACAGGCAAAGCGAACAGGCCAGACCGATAGAGGTCCAGCTCAGCCCCATTTCGCGGCTTTTTTCTGTCAGCCCATGCTCAAGACTGGCGCGCCTGTCCATGATCCAGTTAATCCATTCCTCCTGGCGGGGGAACAGCAAAAACGGGATGGTCGCAGGCAGCCCATAATCGAGGTTACGCGGGTCTGTCGTCATGCCCCAGTCGATGATGAACTGGGCCGGGTTAGTACGGTAAAACTCACGGAGTGCCGGAAGCATTTCAGGCGCTTTCCTGATCCGCTCCAGCCTCTCCATTCTCCACTCAAACACGGCGGTATAGTCCGGTTTGCGGAAGTCAAAGGGGAACGGGATCGGCACAGAAAAATTCCTCAAAAACGCCCCGATTTAACATAATGGTCGTTACCCGCACTGGCGCAACAGCACCCATCACGCAAACGGCGTGAAGCCTCAGTTTTGAACAGAAAAGTGGGCAAATCGGGATGAATAAAACGTGCATAAAACGGGTCAAAAAGTGCATAGCGTTTTTACGGTTCGAAACGCCTATTTTTGCAATTTTCAGCCCAGGTATTTTTTGTAGATATCTGCTGCTTCCTGCGGGGTCAGGTTCGCCGCGTCGGCTTTGGCTGCCTCGTCCATATTGTTAAACGATTCGAAAATTTTCGGTGCTCCCAGCTCCATAAGCAGGGTTGCCGGAACTTTTATCCCCTCAGCCTCAAGCAGCTGCGCCGCCTGCAGTGCGGTGTATTTACCGTCTACCTTGTGCTTCATCACCTCACGAAGCACATCACGATGACGGTCTTCTTCCCCATAAACACTGCGGCCGAGGCCAAGAGCTTTGGCAAACACCGCAACATCATTGTGCGTTGGCAAAACATCCTCAACGGTTGTTTTCAGTCCATCAGAGGATTTGGTGACAATCTTTCGCTTTCGAACGTCCAGGCTTTTACCTGCAACGTTGTTTATCTTTTCCATCAGAACTTCTCGAGCCTCGGTAAAGGCACGATTGAAGTCGGCATGTTCCTTGCGCCAGTTGCGGATAGTCGCCTCGTCAATTTCCAGTCGCTGGGCAACCATGCGGTTTGAGATCTTGTTACGGGCTAAGGCCATGTCAAGAACGATACCGACGTAGGCCTTCTTAAAGCTATTTTTACGGGCCATACGTTTACCTGATATCTGCTATTGTTCATGTTTTGTTCAAATTCAGTTTTCCGAATTTTGCGTGCGGAATAATTCTGAGAAAAAAACTACTCCGGGGCCGCAGGCCAGCAGTGTTTGAGTGCGGAATTAAAAACTTCAAAAAATGCGGAGTTATCCATTTTTCGGGAAAACTGCGATTTGATGCCCGGGGGCCGCGCAGAATGGGGAGATAGTGGATCGCCCTAATATTTCCACTATGTGGATAACTCAGTCCAGATCCATCTCCACCACTTCACCGAACAGGTGACCGTAAACGTCCATTGTGGTTTTGATGTTCGAGTGCCCAATGAGGCGAGAAACCTTCAGAATATCGACGCCTTTGTTTGCCAGGCGAGATACAGCAAAGTGGCGAAGATGATGGAATCGCTTAATGCCGTAGTCGTTCAGGGTTCTGACGAGAACCCCCTGGGTGCCGTAGCTGGTAGCGAGACATGCGCCAGTAAACTGGTTGCAGATAATAGGCTCGGAGGAACCCAGCTTACTTTTATCCAGCAGCGCGAAAAGCTCACGCGGCATCCGTACCCGGCGCTCCACACCTCTTTTCAGCCCCTCATGTATAACGCCATCAACAACATGCCCCCGGATGTCGATCCAGTCGGCTGACACGTCGTTATAAGTAACCGCCAGAGCCTCACCGATGCGCAGGCCACAAATCCCGAGCCAGCACGCGATACGCTCACGAACTGGCGCGTTATTCAGTAGCTCCCTGACCGAGGATGATGGCGGTATGGTGATGGGTCGACGCTTCCGGCGCGCGGGACGGTCAACAGGGTTAAAAGTGATGAGCCGTTTTTCCACCAGCAGGAAGAAAGCCGAACGAATCCAGCGATGGCAGCCGGTGCGAACCGAATCAACGATCTCGCGATGGCTGATATGGAGAATATTTTTTTCCAGTATCGGCCCGTCTACAGCGAGAAGATCGTGACGGCATTTCATATAAGACGACAGCCGTATGATATTTTTTTCCAGCTTGCTGGCCTGATACCCCAGATAAAACAGAATTAACTTTCGGAAAGCCCAGGAATGGTCTATTCCGGTCCAGCTGGCAGTTCGACAATCCAGCTCGATATTCTGTTTTTGCCAGAAAAGATGTGCGGCATCATCAATATTCTTAAAAATGCGACGGCGTCCATGACCGGATTTTTCATCCTTCCAGTGGACGTAATATTTTGATTGTCCATTGGCATCAGTGGATTCTTTTATCGAAGCCATGCTGAACAATCCTCACTCAAAAAACATTATCGAAGCCCCTCAGTGAAGGGCTTCTGTAATATCAGCTTCGAAGAGGAGTAAAACGGAAATTAGTGACATATTTAGCCACTACGATAACTCGCCCTTTCATGTCTTTGGTAGCTGCACAGTGATAATAATCTCCGTTCGCCTTCGGTTGGTCTTGATCCGAATAGCCGAGGATTTTTTTGCCATCATTCAGTTCAAAAACTGCCTCATAAACGGTTTTCCCGGTATCGGCAGGCTCACAATCTGTTAAATGAAAGGATGATTCAGTTTCACGAAGTATATCCACGGGTATTTCCTCGCCGATTTTCACCGCCTCTCTTGAAACAATTTCAGTTGCGCATGAAAGAGCGCGAAGAATATTACCTAATTCACTTTTTTCCGGGCGATAGTCCACTTCCATTTCAAATGGTGAAAGGCCCGATATAGTAACTGTTATTTTTATCATCACATTAATCTCTTTACCCCCTCAAGGGGATATATGGTTACTTATCCGCATAACGGGATAAACATCACTGCCGGTCCTGCTCGATTTGACGGATACCCGCCAGCTGGTTATTCGCTTTTTCGATAGCGGCCAGCAGCGGCTTGATCCAGAGGACAGCCTGGCAATACGTCAGCGTGCTGGGGGGAGTGGCGCTATCACCGGCTGCGTCAGCGTTCCCGGAATCGGTGTGCATTGCGCTGGCACGTAGACGGTGCGTGTATTCGAGCAGCCCACCAGCGACATCAGCAGGAACAGGCAGATCACAGGTTTTTTCACGGCGGAGGATCTCCCGATATTCAATAACAGTTTTATCGGAGCTGGCATCAATCTGTGAATTTAGTCGGCTGGCATTTTCGGCCACCTGGTTAAACCGGTTGAAGTTGAAAGCCTGAGCAGCGATAACCGTTCCCTGCAGGGTGTTGTCACTGCGCAGAACATCATTATCACTCTTCAGCGTAGCAACGTCAGATCGGCTGTTTGCCAGCAGGATGCACAACACCGCAAGAACAATCACCACGGCCACCAGCGCTATCGAACGCCATGCGGCTTTGATATCGGCAAAGGTGATCATTTCAGACCGTCCAGGCAGAGAGCTTCTTCTTTACCTGCGCGAGTAACCAGCCCAGGAAGAACCCGACCACCACCGTAAACCCAGCGAGAGAACTGATTACACGCAGACTTATACGCAACCGGCCCCTCACGGAATAAGCTAAACATTGTGGATTTACGCATATTCCCGCACCCGGCGCGGAACGTCACCGATACTACAGCGCTGAAAGTATCATCAGACAGATTTCTGCCGTTGGCGTACCGGTTAACACAGGATTCAGCATCGAGGATATTTTTTTCCCATTCCGCCGCGATCTGTTGGTCATTTTTCACTGTGCCGGGTTTAACCCCGTGGGTGTTGCCCATACCATCGGTGAGCACACCGGCGGGGCAAACATAAGGATCACGACGACATGATTCCGCATTACCGATGAGCTCAAGGCCGCGCTCATTGGTTCGAACATGCCCATTACCGAGCACTATCGCAATGATCGCAGCAACTGAACAAACAATACCCGCAGCACCTGCCTTTTTATTTTGCATTTGCGTTTATCCTGTTAATGGCATCTGTAACAACCTTGACGCTTGCCGGACGATCCGCAGGAGGTAACTTTCGGGCATCATCAAAATATTTTTCCAGCAACTGAGTGCGGCGCTGGTCCTCTTTATGGAGTTTTCTGGCGTCAAGCCGACCGGATATAAAAGAGGCCAGAGAAAGAAGTACGCCAATCAGACCGAAAAACATGAAAACCATGTCCTGGGTTGAAAATCCCAGAGCCGCTGATACAGCTGCCAGCCACGCGAAAAACTGGGTAATTACATTTCCTGACTGGTCATTCATACGATGCATTCCACACCTCCGGGTCCGGGGTGCTGTGTGTTGAAAAAATAAAATTATTTTGCGGAAAACTTACGGCAGAGCGTTTGATAAAGCCTCTTCAAGGCCAAGACGCCGGAAGCACTTAAGCGCTGTCTGGCGGCTACTGTTGATGATATTCACCTTACCGGCCAGCGCACTGGCGGTACTGGCAAACTCCCCTCGCCATCGCGTAACACTCTCTGCAGTAGGGTTATCCAGCCCGACGTGATCACCATGCCAGTGACTGCCGCCATTAATGGAGCAGTCAAACCCTAACAGGATGATGTTTTTCGCCCCCAGACTGGCAGCAAACAGAATTGAGCGCTGCCCAGAGTTGAAGGCCCACCGGGTATCTGTATCAAACAGATTTAGCCCATAGCGTTTATAAGCCCGGTAATTACAGGTCCAGCGAGAGGCGGAGGACGGCAGAACATCGATGTTTGCATCCCACCAGCGCAGATCACCCGCGTAAATGTATCCACAATCAGGCACGGCTCGCCAAGTAGAGTTAACAGCAATCACCGGCAGCCCCGATCCGGAGATCAGTTCGCAATCTGATTTATTGAGAGACGGGCCGGATGCACAAATGATGAATGTATTCATTCGTGTTGACCTGGTTCGGGAGTAATTGGTTACGGTTGCCGATGCTTATCTTCGGCTTGTCTCTGAGGACTGCAATTAACCGTAACGGATAGAGCACTGAGCCTACTGTGACGGGCTATCGTCACTCTTTCCCCCGAAGGGTGGCCCTCGACGCAGAACGCCCATAAGCCCAATGCTCTTTCCTGTTACGAAAAAGGCCCGCTTAAACGAGCCTTCAGAGTGCATTCCCTATGGTTAGTCCCATAGTTTTACTGATTCATCTGCTTTCTTTTTTTTGCCAAGAGGTTCACTTTCAATCTTTAAAATAATTGACCGTTTCACACTCTCACTGAAAGCATTTAAATCATCAGAGCTATCAATAGTTACAGAGACATTATTATTCTGATTATCTGCCAACAGGACATAGACTAATTTACCATCCATTACATGCACGTTAATTCGCGTAACCACTGGGCGAGGTAACGGAGGTTCATCATCAACCACTGTGTATAATTCAAATGTCGCGCCATTGACTTTATCAATTTCGAGGTTATCAAATGAATCACCCCAACGATCATTATCATTTATTACATATACATATGGGTGATGTGTGTAACCCTCTGTTTGAAACGACTCAGCTGGTAAATCCAGTGAATTAATATAAATCTCTATAAAGTTATTTATGGATGTAAGTATTAACTCTTTATACTGATTCCTATTAACTTTTAGCTCTGCCCTTTTATTTTTTAAATCTTTAAACGTAATCATACTGTTTCTCTTTTCAAGTTTCCTCGATAACAGTATGCCACGATAAATCGTCACGAAAAGATAGACGGCGTGATTATGTGCGGAACGACTAACAAAAAACCCGCTCGGAGGCGGGTTTGATTTCGTGCAGGCGCAATAACCTACGATTTGAAGCATACATGACAAGTTCGGACAAAATCAAGCTTAAAGTCGCTAATATGCTAAATTTTGTTCACATCATCACGAAAGCTCGTTGCGTCCTGAAACGCCGAGTCTGCTTTTTGTTCTTCCCTGTGGCAGACATCGACAAGCACCTCCAGAAACGGTTTCCAGTTACGGGTCCATGTTCTGACGTGCAGATCCGGGACTCGCTTCAGTATCGCTTTATAAGCTGCAGTAGACGGCACCCCAGAAAATCCATTTCCACTACAGCGCTCACAGGTTTTAAACACCGGAGCGCCGCGCTCGCTTGTGGCCTTGCGGTCGAGCACCTCTCCTTTACCACCACACCGACAGCGAGCGCTGATTGTTCCCTTGCCTTCGCAAGCATCACAGATTGCAGGCACAACCTCTGTTACCTCTGTCCACTGCTCCCAGTCAGACGGACGAACGGCACGTGATCGGCTGGCCCAGTATGGCGCTTTACCCCATGGGTACGAAACCTTACGGGTGACCTGCTCGCGTGTTGTCCGTCCGATACCACTGCAGCTGTGACACGTCACGCTGGTGGCCGCCGAACGGGAGTAATCGGCAAAGGCAAATTGTGCCAGCATCTGCATGCACCATCCGAAATGGCCACCAGCTGCTTTACGAACATTTTTCGGCGCGACGTCCATCGCATAACGCATCAGCGCCTGAACTGCGAGCTGTTCATCCGTTTTGCTGATTCCCGCTTTACCGAAGAACGCCGCCAGGCCGAAGCGCGCACGGCTGCTGGTGGTGCCAATAGCCGCCATTACGTCTGTTCCTGTAAGGCGGTCCGGAGAGGTTCCTTTCACGTCGTCGCTTATGTGCATACCCTGAGGGCTAAAGTGTTTTAGTGATGCCTCCAGTTTCATTCTTCACACTCCCCTACCAGGTTAAAAATCACCGCAGCGCCGTTGTCTTCCATAAATTCATCCTTTCCGCTTGCCAGAAACCAACGGCACACTTCCATGGCTTCAGTTCGCGTCACGGGTTTGATGGTTGCCAGCAGTTTTTCAAGGTAGCGCTCGCGGTCGTATACCGATTCGTGATGCTCTGAATAGCCAAAGTCATAGCCGAGTTCCTTGCCTGCCGTATTGCGTACACTGTAGAGCCAGTCCCAGTAAACGAACTCACGGACGACATCAGAAAGGGTGTTAGGCGTTGGCAGAACTTCACGATATCCATCAACATATTCACGACGCTGATCGTCAATTTCAAACATACGGCCGCCTCCAATATGACCGGCTTCGAGTTCCTCCGGAGTCCATCCCCATTCGTAATCATCAATAAATTTCTCGGAAGATTTGATTACTCGCTCGGCCTTCACATCCTCGAACGCTGCCTCATAGTTGCCGAACGTAGCCCTGACTGATGCTGCTTTTTTGATGCTCTCACGTGCGTTCTTGATTGCCCTTGCCGGGTTATCCATGCCGATGGTACCGAAAGCAACCTGGAAAGGATCTCCACCATTCGCCAGCAGATAACGCGAATAGAGTTCCTCGGCCTCTTTTGGGGAGATTTTAATTTTCTCCAGCGCGGCTTCGGCTGCGTCCAAATGTGCGGGTTCGTTAAGGCGGATTACCTCCAGCACCCAAAGATAAGCATCAGTCTGCTTATGCCCGGTGATTCTCCGTTGCTCTGGCAGAGGCTTGATGTTTGCGAGGGCGGAGCTGTGAGCTGCCGTCGGGATGGTGAATAGTGCTTTATGTTCGTTGTTATCAGTACGCATTACGCAGCCGCCTTTTTCTTGTGGAAAACCAGCTCACGAACCTGATCACCGTTCATGAGCATATTGTTGAAATCATCGTGATCCGGCCAGTACACGCTCACGCGCTGCAGGTCATTCTTTGCCAGCAGATTGGCATGAGCGCATTCATACGCAGCCGCCAGCCCGGTAGCGCTGTTCTCGTCGCGATCGGCAAAAATAATCAGGTGCTTAACACCAGCAGGAACGCGGAATTTCTTCATGAAATTTGCCGTCATAGTTGCCCAGGTATTCACGTTATAAATCTGGTGCGCAGATAGGGCCGTTTCGATGCCTTCGGCAATGCCCAGGGTGCTGGCAACCGGGAACATACGGATCGCAACTGACCGGGCATGATCGAGATAGTTATCTTCCTGTAGTGATTTCTGTCGCTTTGCGCTGGCCCCGATATCAGCCTTTTTTGCGCCATCGAGTAACGTCTGGTGGAGGTAACACAGCTCCCCTTTATCGTCCGTTGCCAGTGAATAGATCGACTGGTAGACACGGCCGTTATGCCGTTGCTTTGGGTTTAACCGTACCGCCTCGGCTGGAAGCTTAAAAATACCGCGAGAATTAAGGTAATCGGCGCCGGAGGTACCGCGTAAAGGAGCCATTTTTGCAAAATTGTTGAGTACCTTTTTTCGCAGTTTAGAAGCGTCACTGGCTTCAGGCACTTTGTCACGCCTGAACGTATTTCCGATCAGCTCATCAATTTCGCGGCAAACCTCGTTAAATGGTTTGCCCTGGGTTTTGGTAACCAAGTCCAATCCCGTACCGTAGCCGCAGGTGCAAATCCAGGTTCCCGCACCGTCGCGGTCATCGATGCGGAATTTACCAATCGAATCACAAAGCGGACATTTGCCTCTGAAATGGTGTTTACCGGTGATCGGCGGCAGTCCGTAATGTTCGAAAATCATGGCCCATTGGCCTTTTGCTGCTTCTGCCGTCTTCATGCTCGTTTTCCTAACTGCTGTTTGATATCGCTAATCGCTTTCTGTGCTTGTTGTACTGAGGATCGGGCTGCCGTGCCTGATGCCTCCTGCAGGCGCTTGGCCTTCTCCTGCCCTTTCGCATACGCAATCAATTTGTGCCGGATGAAATTTGAGACGGTCGGCGTGATCTCCATCGGGAAATCGCTCAACCCGTTAGGCCACTCGTCAAACCGTTCGCGAAAGGTATTTGCACACCAGCCATCGCTGACGGGCTTTTTCCCCTGCGATACGCGCTGGCGCTGATAGAATTTGATCTGACTCCACCAGGCCTGTTTCTCTGCCTTCGTGGGTTGATGCTGGTTTTTACCCAGCTTTTTGAGTTTGCGGCCGGTGTCGGTATCGACGTCCTCACCGCCCAGCGGCTTATGCCCACATTTCGGGCACACATAGATGCCAGCTGGCTTCATGTAATGGCATTGAGAGCATTCGTGTGGCAGCTTTTCGGCCCGTTCCTCAGCTGCGCGGCGCGCGCTTTCCTCCATGCCGTCAGACTTACCGGGAAGATCGTCGTACTCGATTGAATCCGGATAACCCAGACGGTGCACGGTGCCGCTGTGATCGAAGATGAGGCAGGACTCTTTACCCGGTGCGGTGCGCAGGCCACGACCGAGCGCCTGCAGCCAGCGAATTTCGCTTTTTGTTGGCCTGGCGTAGATGATGCAACGAACGTCACTATCGAAGCCGGCCACCAGAACGCCCACACTAACGATGATTTTCGTTGCACCGGTTTCAAAGCGGTGAATGATGGTCTGGCGTTCATCCACTGGAGTGTCGGCGGTCATTACCTCAGCGTTAACCCCTGCCAGGTTAAACTGGATTGTCAGGTAATTGGCGTGGGCTACGTTGACGCAGAAAGCGATGGTAGGCAGATCCCGGCCATTCTCCAGCCAGTTCTGTACGATGTCGCCCACCAGCGTAGAGCCGCACATGATTTCAGCCAGCTGCGTTTCGTTGTAATCGCTGCCGTACTCAAGCGATGCTTTGGTTTTTACGCCTTTCAGATCCGGCTTAGTTGGCGCGTAAAATTCGTATTTACTCAGATCGCCACGCTGGATTAACTCGCCGATGGTGGTCGGCTTAATCAGTCGGTCATAGTATTTGCCCAGGAACGGGGAAAACGGAGTACCCGACAGGCCAATCACCTTTACGCCTTTGCCGCGCAGACGTTCGATATCCTTCAGGATGCGTTTTTTACGCAGGTGTGCTTCGTCGATAATCAGCAGATCAATATTTTCAGGAAAAACACGACGAATAAGCGTATCGGCGCTGGCAATCTGAATTTTCCGGTCAGGATCGTAGTTCGGGTGATCCGCCCAGATATAACCAATTTCATCCCCCGGTAATCCGTACTCCACGAACCGATTAGCCGTCTGACCGATCAGGATGGTGTACGGTGCACAGAACAGGACACGCATACCACGGCTGACAAACCCAGCGACGATGAAGGCGGCCAAACCCGTTTTACCGCTACCGGTTGGCGAGTACACCATGAAGGTGTCGTTTGCCTTCCAGTCACGGCGCAACATGTTTAGCGCTCGTTCCTGTGCAAAATTCGGCGTGATCGTCAGCTCCATTGTGCTGCCCCCGTGCTGATGAGATAATAATTTTGTGATGTGGTTTTCATGGATTCCCCCTCACATGGCTGGTGGCCTCCCCAAAGGCTGCCAGCCTCCCTTCTGATTCAGCTCCTCTGAAAAATTCACTCTTCCAGGAAGAACCCTTTTCGTTTCTCAGCGCCTGAGCGCGTCGTACTACTTTGCTGATATAGGCGGTTTTTAAATTGCGCCCTTAAGACAGTGATCTACTTAACCAATGGATCTCTCCTGTTGGAAAAGACCCTATTCCTGCCCCTACACCCAATCCCCCCTTACCCCCTTTCCCTCTTCCCCATAAAAACGTACTACTTACCTAGTACATATGAGGAGTTGGGTCAGTTGGTTGCCAACCTGAACAGGCACCTTTAAGCCTGCTCCTGTTCGGGTACCTTTAAACCCGAAACAATGAGGAGCGCGATTGCGTTCCAGCCAGGGGAGGTTCGGCGGTATACCCCTGTAAAGCTCTGCCCTGATTTCTCACAAACAGGCGAAGCCTTGTATTTGCTTCATGCCTTGCCCGGTTCTCCTTACGGTAGGAAACGGGTTCAGCCTCGAACGTCTCCTGATACACAGCTGCATAACACTGAATGGCTTTTTGTCGTGCTGCTGGCGTCAGGCTCAGTAACTGCTGCTTGATCCAATCGGCATCGGCCTGGCTAAAAGCCCCGGGCAAATCAACCGGTTGATAATCAGGTGCCATATCACTGCTCTTTCTCTGGCTTTGGGAATAGCTCCGGCAAGTCAGGTCTGATTTGATACGCAGCTATTTGGCCACTGGCTGCAGCCACAATTTTCAATACATGCTCGGCCTTAACTTTTTTCCCATGACGCCATTTCCAGACCGTTGCTTGCGATACACCACACTGCTTTGCAAGCGCCCCCTGGCTTCCGGCACATCTGATTGCTATATCGATAGGCTCTGAAATCATAAAACCCCCTTAGTAATTAAATATTACTTTAGCGATTAAGGTAATCACTTGCAAGGATGCCAATTACTTTTTGACTTGATTCTTCATTTGGTCTAAATTTTTAACAACTTTTGGAGTAATCACTATGTCGAACAACACTTTTGCAGATAGGCTTACGGAAGCCATGAGAGCGGCGGGAATGACTCAAGCATCCCTGGCTAAATTGGTTGGGATGTCGCAATCAAGTATTTGGAAGTTAACGTCAGGCAATGCCTCTGGCTCGCGCAGAACAGTAGAGCTAGCAAAAGCTCTGAATGTTCGACCTGAATGGCTTGCTTCAGGTGAAATGCCAGTAACCGATCAATCTTCTGAGCTGTTGCCCATGAAGGTAGTGGCGCCTGTTAGCACTGGCGCTTACAGGGTTGACTTGCTGGATATACAGGCGAGTGCAGGCCCCGGCACGTTTTTGTCTTCTGAGTTTATCGAAACCATTCGCGCCATTGAGTTCACAGAGGAGCATGCCAGAAGCATGTTTGGTAACCGGCCAGCTTCAGCAATAAAAGTGATTACAGTCAGGGGCGACAGCATGGAGGGAACCATTGATCCTGGTGACTTTATCTTTGTTGACACAACGGTTAATTACTTCGAAGGGGACGGAATCTACGTGTTTGTTTTCGGTAAAACCATACATATAAAACGTCTACAGATGCAGAAGAACAGCTTGTTTGTCCTATCAGATAACAAACTGTATAGCTCTTGGCAAATTGATGCCACTGATGAAGATCAGTTCCACGTTTTAGCGAAGGTATTAGTTAAGCAATCTGCCGCGATCAAGCGGTTTGCCTAACCTTTCCAATTTATCAAATCAGACCGCTTAGGCGGTCTTTTTTTTTGCTTATCAAACAATAAATTACTTTACCCATTAAAAATAAAATCACTTTAGTGGTTGACCTTTTCCGTGTAACGATCCATCCTTACTACAACTTAAGTAATTAGACGACATTCTTAATTACTTAACTCACTTAAGGTAGGAGACAGCATGGAAACCAAGAAAACAGTTCAATTAGACCGCCTTGAAACAAGCGATATGCTCATGAGCTGGTCACACGATTTACGCTGTTGCTCTGCTTCTTTATGGCTATTACTTGAAATGATGGTCAGCCAAGAAGAAGAACGTGAGCATGCTCTTATAACTCTTGTCGTTAAAACACTGGAAGAAGTTAACGACAGAATTGCAGATTTCGATACAAATAAACTTTGAAATTAATTTATCAATAAACGCCTTTATTGGTGCGAACAAACTCACCTTGAGAAATATTTTATGAAAAACAATAAAGTTATTCAGTTGCCAGAAGTTAATCGCACATATCGCAATCCAGCCGATCTCTATATTGATGACGCAGCAAAAACCGCAGAAGCTGCAAATAAGTACGCTCAGGAATTGCGCGCTGAATTTATAGAATTACTCATGCCAGCCATAACACGCACCGACGTACGCATTGCGGGACGTTTTACATCACTCATTAATGAACTATGCACCATGACTTACATGACAAATAAAAACCTAAACAAGAGAAAGCAGCCATGACATTTATTAAAGATAGATACGCCTACAGAACAGCAATTTTAATTTTTAGTAATTACGGCAATGATTATTATCACATTGCAAACTTATTTATGCGAAAAGCCTATGGAGCATAGATTATGAGTAAACGTACTCCAACAACGGTAAATGCTCGTAACTGGACAGCGCAGGAAATGAGTGTGCATGCCGAGCAGTTGTATTACTTGCTTCAAACGATTTCTGAGAATTTCTTAAAAATGGAAGATGCCCAGCGCTTCGCATTGATTGAAATGGCTTGGAATCACTCATCGGATATTAATGCATGGTTCGGGACCAATGAAAACAATGATGGATAATTTAATTAACACCTATAGACGCAGAATTTTAAAGGCTGCGTTATTACGCCACCAGCGTAAAACCGGAAGCACCAGCATCATTATTAATATGCCTAATGTTGGAATAAACACAGTCGAATTAACAGAAATACTACTTGATGGTTTGTTGAGACGATTCGAAAAGCTGGCTCTCAGTGAATACGGGAATGTCGACGGCGTAAAAGCCATCAGAGGAATTTACAGCAACGCCGTAGATGTGAATGGCAGCGGTGAGTTCCTGACAGAAAGCGGAAAAGCATTAATCGACGATCTCATTACTGAGCTGGTCGAGTTTGCCAAGAAACAAAAATCAGTCACAGCGGAGACAAGCCATGAGTGATCAGACACCAATTATCACGCACGAACCAGTAAATATCGTGCTGACGATCGAGAACGGGAAGGTTATCCACGCGCGGCCGGTTCAGAACGGCGAGGTTACAGCATCGCTGGAGACTTTTTTATGGATGGCTGAACGCGCCGGTTACACGATCACCCCACCTGCAGGAGAGAATGACAATGGCCCTGACAGCGATACGAATTCCTGAGTGGGTGCACCTGCAGGCGGTCCATGTACTCCGCCAGTTCAGAGCCAGGCGAATTCATCCCTGCCGTATGCACGGCTCCGGAAATCTGAGCCTGAGGGTTAATCGTCGCTGGCGGCTGCTGTCCCGAGACGGCGGCCAGAACTGGGAAGTGATGAGCCATGAACGATACAGCAAACTGAAGGACAGAAAATGAAAATTCAATATCAGGACTATGGCGCTGTAGCGAACATCGTTATCACAAGCACTCTGTTTGAGTTCCGTAAACATAACAGAGTGGTAGATGTCACGTTGCTACACACACCCGGGATCGTAGCAACCCGTAGCGGGATGTTCTTCATGAGGACTGTTTTATCCGGCAAGTCTCGGGACATGCTGCGTGCATACAGAGCGGTTTTTCGGGAGGCGTCACGATGAAGTATTTTCTCGTCTCTATGCTGTTTGGCCTGTTGCTGGTGGCCGTCGTTTTCGGCGCGCTAATTGAGTATAAATTTTTGATGGGTTTCTGAGGTATGCCATGAAAAAAAATACCACTGAATTTATTGCACGCTGGACCCGCTTAGCAGCGGAGGCTAAAGAGCTCGGGCTCGCCACCATTCCGATCGACCCAGAGAACATGTTGATGGTGCTGGCGGAACTGCCGCCCAGTACGGCCGAGTTTTCGGCCGATTACCAGAATGACTATCAGGCTGCGATCGACATCTTGCGCGACAGAGCTGCTCGCGAACTCGATGGTGGTTTTCGTGCTCATCACAATGCTCTGATTTATGCAGCTAATGAACTGGAAAATGCCCAGGCTTTCGGGCGGGAGGTCAGCCATGAGTCTTGACTGTGTACCCCTTTCTAAGTACTGCAGGGACGCGGGGGAAACGGTAGAAGCCGTTAACAAACGGATACAAAGGGGGTTATGGAAGGAGGGAGTACATGTATTAAAAGTCGATGGCGTTAAAGAACGCTGGATTGACTTAACGGAGGTTTCGAAGTGGGCAAGAAAGAACAAGGATCATTATCTCTCCCAAGAGGAGTAACCATCCGCCAGCATAAAACTGGCGACACTCTGGTTATCACTTTCACATACAAAGGGGTTCTGTGCCGGGAGCCCCTCTCCAAAATGGAAGCAAACGCGCGCGGTGTGAAGTACGCCGAGCGCCTGCTCGGGGAGATACAAAACCAGATCGTCAGTGGCACCTTTGAATATGCGAAATATTTCCCCAATTCCAAAAAGCTGGAGCTGTTCGGGGTGGTGAAGAAAACCAAAAACATAAAGTCTTACCTGGACGAGTACCTGAAAATCTGCCAGAACCGCAACCTGTCCCCGTCGACTATCAACGGTTATGAAAAATGCCTGTCGGCGCTGTCAGCTCTACATAAACTCCACGTGTCGGAACTGACGCCAGCGGTCCTTAAAAACTGGATAGCCAGCCGGAAAACAAAGCTGAAAACGACCAGGAATAACCTTTCGTTTCTGCGCAGCGCCATCGATGAAGCTGTTACGGATGGCCTGCTGACCATTAACCCGGTAACCCTCGTCAGCGCCAGCCGGTACCACGTGATCGACAGCAGCCCGCGCGCCGACGATTACGAGGTTGACCCGTTCACGCCAGCGGAAACGCTCGCCATTTACCAGAGCTGCAGATACCCGGAGTGGGAAAACCTGTTCCGCTTTGCTTTCAATACCGGTCTGCGGAGCTCCGAACTGTGCGCGCTGCGCTGGCCTGATCTCGACACCATCGCGAACACAGCCCACGTTCAGGCGGCCAGTGTCGTAGGGGTACTTAAAGGCACCAAGACAAAAGCCGGTACCCGTAAGGTGGAGCTGAACAGTGAGGCACTGGCGGCCCTGCAGGCGCAGAAGCAATACACCTTTATGAAAAGTGAGTTCATATTCAGCGACCCGAAAACGGGAGAACCCTGGGCGAACGCGGACGCTATCCGTAAAAAAGCATGGGTGCCGACCCTGAAAAAAGCTGGCGTGCGCTATCGTAACCCGTACCAGACGCGGCACACATTCGCCACCAAGCATATTAGCCAGGGCGTTAACCTCTTCTGGCTTGCCGGACAGATGGGCCACAAAGGGCCGGAAATGATATTCCGCAACTACGGTAAATACCTGGCTGAATATGACGGTAAAACCGCGATTTCAGCCGCGCTGTAGCGGGGGAAATATTTCAAAATGTTGGACAGAATCAGGACGTTAGACAGACCTCACTATGCACGTAAAATGCACCTGAGGTATATAACAGCAAGAGAATTGTTTATTTTCAATGAGTTAAATACCTTTCGGACGCGAGTTCAACTCCCGCCAGCTCCACCAAACATTCATTCATGATGCATCATGAACCTTAAAAAAGCCTGTAACTTCAACGAGTTGCAGGCTTTTTTGTTGCATGTGTGGTCATGATCTCTGTATGAATCTTGAGCATTATGTATCTTGTTTTGCACCGCGTTGCCAGAACGCTAAAAAAACAAGGTGCAAAAACATGCCTAAGGTATTGAAATCCCTAACCAATACCGAGATCGCTGCCGCCAAGCCGCAGAAGACCGAGTATATGCTGCGCGATGGCGACGGACTGGCGTTGTTGATTAAGCCATCCGGCAGAAAGATCTGGTACTTCGAATACACTCCCCCGGCGCTGAAAAAACGGACCAAAATCAGCATTGGCCCCTATCCGGTAGTCACCCTCGCCATGGCGCGAGATTTCAGGTTGCAATACCGGCGTTTACTCGTGCAGGGCATCGACCCACAGGCCCATCTGGAGCAGGTTGCAGAGGAGCAACGACTCCAGAATGAATGCACGCTGGAAAAAGTTGCGGAACAGTGGCTCAAAGAGAAGAAACGGACCAGCGATCTTAGTGAAGACCACGCCAAAGATGTCTGGCGTTCGCTGGAGATGCACGTCTTCCCTTCTCTGGGTAACACGCCCGTCACTGAGATCCGCCCAAAGATGCTCAAGGAACACCTCACGCCGCTGGAAGAACAGGGCATCCTCGAAACACTGCGGCGGGTTATCTCACGGCTCAATGAAATCTTCCGCTTTGCCATCTCCGAAGAACTCATCGAGTTCAATCCGGCTGACAACCTGGTCGCCCGCTTCAAAAAACCGAAAAAGCAGAACATGCCCGCCCTCCACCCCAGCGAACTCGGCAGACTAATGCTGGCGCTACAGAACGCCTCTATCCGCAAGGAAACCCGCTGCCTTATCGAAGGGGAGCTACTGACCTGGGTTCGCCCCGGCGAAGCCGTCAGCGCCCGCTGGTGCGACATCGATATGAAAAAAGCGGAATGGCGCATCCCCGACACCTTTATGAAGATGAACCGTTCGCACACGGTGCCGCTCAACAAACAGGCGCTGCGCGTTCTTCAGGTTATGGAGCCCGTCAGTCGCCATCGCCCGTGGGTCTTCCCCAGCATCCGCAAACCACTGGAGCACATGCACCAGCAGACCGCGAACGCCGCGCTTATCCGCATGGGGTTCGGCGGCGAACTGGTCGCCCACGGTATGCGCAGCATCGCCAGAACGGCGGGAGCAGGTCATTTTCCCCGTGAAGTCCTGGAATCTGCGCTGGCACACCAGAAAGAAGACGAGATCGAAGCGGCCTACAACCGCAGCGACTATCTGGAACAAAGGCGACCGCTGATGCAGTGGTGGGGAAACTACGTTGATGCCGCCAGACGGCAGGCGCTGCTCGGTGCAGAAGAACCGCTGCGGATCGTAGAAGGAGAATAATGTGACCAGTCCCATTCGTCAGAATCTGTTTGAACGGGAATGTGATATGCCGCTGCTGGAAGCGCGGCATCTTGCCCTTCTGCTTCTCGGCCTCGATGCTTCCCAACCGGCAAACGCCCTGCCGGAAGAACATCAGGAAAATTACCGTATCCTGCACGACGCCATCAGCCGCACCATCAAAGCTACAGGCATGGTCAGCGCCCCGGCGAATAAACGTATGTTCTATGCCGATGAGATGTTTGCCCTGGCCTGGCGGCTTATTGATGACGAACTTACGCCGCCAGAAATTAAGGCCCGCAGCCTGAAGGCGGTGATGAAACTGTCACGCAACAGCCGTGGCCGCAAGTGGCTGAAGACGCTCGGTGACGATGCACTGCCGGATCTCACTGCTTCAGCACAACCTTCCCTGCGTGGAATGCATAAGCGCGACAAGGCTCGGGAAAATACTGCCAGGCTCTGCTGGTTACTGGTTCAGCTTCTGGTTGAGGAGACTGACGGGCGTTATGGGACGATTGATAAACCGGCTTCGAATCGGATACTTCGAAATCTGAAAACGCTGGCTCAGGAGCGGGAAGTACCGTCGGATGGGCTTGGACGAGGGACGTTTTATGAGGTGTTGAAAATGGGGCGGGAGAAGAGAATGTAAGTAGTCGCTCCCAGTGTCGAGTGTAGTAAACCGATTAAGCTCCGAAACCTTAGGCGTATAGTCGGCTTCGTGCCAGGAGCGGACATTTATGACTTGGAAATGACCAGATTAACATGCACAATAATTAGGCTCACTGGGTGAAAGCCATGAATAATTTTGTCGAGAGATTACCTGATAATTTTGAGTTAAGAATGTAAAAGCAGTACATGTTGTCTATAGGTGGAAAGAGGCATTTAATGATCAATAATATTTGCATCAGTCTGTATGGTTCAATTGAAGATATCTGCAAACAGCAACTTGTTGATGCAGGTTTCAGAGTTCCTAAGGAAACGACTAACGGCTACTTACCTCTACTTTTGAACATGAATAAAAGGCTTATTGAACCCCGTAAAAGGAATGTACATTTTCACAGTTCCTTGATTGTTCCTGAAAAAAATAGAAATGGTTTTGCTTTACTCATTAATAAAATGCAATGTGGGATCAACATTAACGGCTATCAAAGTCATCATTTGGAAAGAGCTAACTTCAATGATGATTTTTTGAATGATTTTGGCTTACATCATTTCCACCTTGGTGAAACAACTCAAAAGACTGGAAAGCATAAGCGCTACATTGAAAGAACTGGCAATACTGTTTTTGCAAAGGTTGATCAGGACGACATTTATTTATTAGGAGTGTTCGGTCATAACAGTGAAGAAAAACAATTCATCTATTCTGATGAACAACTGCTCAAGTCCTTATATGATGAGTGGCCACATCTCCTTGAACAGTGTCGAGTTAGAGGTGTGACAGGGCAAACACTATCCCCAGAAGAACGAAATGCCTTACGAAGTAACGGTGCCAATGTGATTACGGCCCTTAGTGATGACATTGCAATTATGTCCCCCGGGGGAGGGTACATGGCAAATAAAATGAGTGCTTCTGTTTCCATAGAAATGATACATCTATACCGTACAATTTCTATGCTTAAAAAATCATTATTTGAGATTCAAGAACAGCACTATCCATTTGATGCTGAATTCAAAGTGATCACTTTCGGTCACGATGAGTTAAGCTTATTTTGCGATAAAAACTGTTTTTTTACAAAAATACAGATATTAGATGGGCATCATAAAACCATGAGTTTAGCGCCTGGATATGGGCCTGTTTACTCTCATGGCTTTGTACTAGGTAAAACGACTAAGCTATATGTTGCATTGATTGAAGCGCTAAATACTACTGCGAGCAGAAATTATCTACATCCATTTCCGTCACTATATATGCGACATTTATGAATCTTTAATATGCAATTAAATCAAAATTTTTCAGGCATTTATTTCGGATCATAGAGGTGCCTAAAATCCACACAATTTCCTTAAGGGGTCTTTGCATGCGGATTAGGTTACCTTTAAAGTGAACTTCCGCTTCGCTCACAGCGGGCCTTAAGCCCACTCCGCTTCGTGCCAAAAGTGGCAGTAGCTAATAGTCGATTGCGTGGAACAACTGAAAGCAAATCAAATAGCCGCTATTGACACATGATGCAAATACCCCGCAAGAGCGGGGTTTGAACGAAACTACAATTTTTTAATCAGATTCTCAATATTGGCTGGTTCAAAGTAATGCGGATTAACTTCACCATTTATGAGGAAACCATCTTTAAGTAGGTCTTCAAGTTCACTCTCTACCTCTTTGTCGAAGATACCTGGATATATTCTCTTGTATGCCTGAAAGGTACCTTTCATCTTCCTGCAAGCATTTTCCGCGATTTCGAATGAGATCTCGTTTCCTGCATTAAAGACCGGTATGAAGATCTCAAGAATATCGTTCTTTAGCTTCTGCTTAAGTTTCTTCTTTTCAACGATATTTGAGTAACAGATACCTAAAAAGAAGGTGAAGATACCAGGAACCCAATTGTTAACGAAAACGTCAAGAATCCCTTTAATAGACAAAGTGTCCACTATCTTACTCCTGAATTAAGATTGAGGTTCATAAAGTACAAACCCAGTACAAGTCGGGTATTAAACTGCAGGTCGAATACGTTATTTATTATACAGCGTTCATGTGAAAGTGCTTCACCTTTGGTGGCAAATTGCATGCAAATCCGTTTGCCGCTTGCCCTAAATAGATAACACTCGCTAAACCACTTTCCTGATAGGTGCTTACGAACGATCATTCTGTTTAGGCTTCATGAGTAAATCCCGGATTTTCGCAAGGTTTGAATTTTCGGGGGCTGAATCCATGTATGGATCGCGCTCAAACACTAATTGCTCAGACTCAACAAAAGCATGCCACTCTACTGGGTCTAGCTCAAATTCCATCGCCGACATATCACTTTCATCTTCCCCCTCGATCCAGCGGACTAAATAAAACAATTCATCATCAGGAGACTCATCATCGTCATCAACAATATCAACGTCGGTTACAGTGATGCGAAGGGTGGGATCGATTTTTGAGACATAAATCCCTAACTGCGGCATAGAGGGAATGTTGTTCATGAGAATTCCTTTTATTAGTGTTTGCTATTCGAATAAAAATACGCCAAACAGTGTGCTTACTGTGAATACGGCAAGAATCGTTATAAGTATCCCGCTTAGACGCCCCATTCTCTTTCTGAGGGAGTATGTTACCTGAAAACGAACTTCTGTTCCTCGCTCAAAGCTGACGGTGAGATAGCTACATCTATTGTGAAGTGTTTGTAGTCGTGCGTTGCAATTCGTTAACCATAGCGAATCTAAGCTCGACGGTGCTCAGCTGAATAAAAACCATTTATTTTCAATAAATTAATCTAGATCCATCAGTTTTGATGACAAAGAAAATCTTCCCGGACTCATTACTTTATACCCGGATTCCACTTTTTCACCCGGACCTATACCTCCCCTTCCCGTTCCGCGCTATAACCGCCTCGACACTCTGCTCCCGTGAGGTGCAATCATGAAAACCCGTGCTGACAGTAACGATGCTTTTCCCGAGAGCGGCAATGTGCGTATGCGGCAGGTGGTCCAGTTTCTGGCGATGAGCGAATCGTCGGTTTACCGCCTGATTAAAAACACCGACTTTCCCCGCCCCGTCCACCTCTCTTCCCGACTGGTGGTCTTCGATGCTGCTGAAATTCGTCAGTGGCAACAGCGCCGCACCGCCATCCGTTAATCCACGCTCAGGGATGAGCCAACTGATACCCCATCATGAAACGCGCCCCCTATCTCAACAGACAGTCTCCGGACCGCACGCTCGAAGTGGTGATCCTGGCCGGAAGCCTGGCATGGGAGACCTCACGCGCCTGGCGAAAAGATCCCGAGCGGGAAGACAATATTCCTCCGGTGGTACTCGGCCCGGATGAACTGGCCGATCTGGACAACCTGACCATTATCAGGCCCGACACGCTTTACGTCCGGGTACTTCGTACCGGCGATATCAGTGAAGAAGACCTGCTAAAAATCGCCGTAAAACTGGCACATGCGGATGTGCAGATGGCCCGGCTGATGACCCCTGACGGTGAGATGCTTGAGAACTGGACCGGGCAGCTTGAACGCCTGCGGCAGGAAAGGCCTTCCGACATCCTGCCGGATCACTTCCGCCTCGATGAAGAAGCGCTATGGTTTGACAGGCTCACCGAACGCCGGGACGGTGAAAGCGACGTCCAGCCCCAGCGTATCTGTTCCCCTCTGCGCGTCACCGCCATCACCTGCGACAGCCATGACGGCAGCTATGGCCGCCTGCTGGAATGGCACACCACCACCGGGCAGCTACGGCGCTGGGCCATGCCGATGGCGATGCTCAGCGGCAACGGTGAGGAACTGCGGCGCATTCTGCTGGAGAACGGCCTGACCTACATCTCCACCCGCCCGGCCCTGCGCAGCCTGTTATGCGAGTACATCTCGCGGTCACTCCCCGGACGCCGCGTCACCTGCGTGGAGAAAACCGGCTGGCACAACGGCGTGTATGTGCTGCCGGATGAGGTTATCGGTCCCGGTGGCGACAATGTCATCCTTCAGGGCAGCCACTATCTGACTGGTGGCTTTGCGCAGGCAGGGACGCTGGCAGAGTGGCAGGAGCAGGTCGCCGCACTCTGTGCAGGCAACTCACGGCTGGCCTTTGCCGTCTGCTGTGCACTGGCCGCCCCGTTGCTGCGCCTGACCGGAACGGGCGGCGGAGGCTTTCATCTGCGCGGTGAGTCCACCGACGGCAAAACCACGGTGATGAAGGTGGCCGCCTCCGTGTGTGGCGGCACGGATTACTGGCACTCCTGGCGGGCCACCGGGAATGCGCTGGAGGGAATTGCCAGCCGCCACAACGATGCCCTGCTGCCACTTGATGAACTGCGCGAAGTGGACCCGCGTGAGGCCGGGATGATTGCCTATATGCTGGCGAACGGACAGGGCAAGGGGCGCGCCCGCACCGATGGCGAAGTGCGTAACCGCAGGCACTAGACGCTGCTGCTGTTCTCCACCGGGGAGCTGTCGCTGGCGGAACACACCGAACGCGCCGGGGAGCGCCTCTACGCCGGGATGGACGTGCGCATGGTACAAATCCCCAGCGACACCGGACAGTATGGCGCGTTTGAGCAGCTACACGGCTTTGCCAGCGGCCAGCAGTTCGCCGATGCCCTGTTTGACCGGGTGGCCCGCTTCCACGGCACTGCTTTTCGTGCCTGGCTGGCCTTCCTCACCCACGACATGGACGACAACATCGCACTGGCAAGAGAGTTACTTCGCCGCTACCAGACTGCCCTGATGCCGGAGCATGCCGGAAACCAGGTGCAGCGCATCGTGGCCCGCTTTGCGCTGCTGGCGGTGGCCGGAGAGATAGCGACGCTACAGGGCATCACGGGCTGGGAGGAAGGCACGGCGTATGAGGCGGTCCGGATCTGCCTGCACGCCTGGCTGAACGAGCGCGGCCATATTGCCAACCAGGAGGATGAAGGCGTGCTGGCGCAGATCAAGCGGTTTATCACCGCGCACCAGTACAGCCGTTTTGCCTCGTGGGACGGCCCGGACCGCCCGCTGAATATGGTGGGCTTTCGCCGGGTGGAAAAAGATCCGCTGACGGGTGAAGAGCACACACTGTTTCACATCCTGCCTGAGGGCTGGCGGGAAATGTGCCGGGGATTCAGTCCCGCCAGAGCGGCGAGATTATGCCAGGAAGCAGAATGCCTGCTGCCCGGTAGCGACGGGAAATACCAGTCGCAGGTTCGCCTGCCGGAGATCGGCAAAGCCAGGGTCTACCGGCTCGCCTCCCGCATCCTCAGTATCTGAGTACAATCTCGCGTGTCTTAAAAAAAGGTGGTACAGGGTGGGACAAGTGGTACACGCAGAACTGGCGCGGGTTTCAGCGTCCCACCTTACAGAATTTGGTTTAAAAAAAGTGGTACAGGGTGGGACAGCCGCTGCTGAGTCTGTCCCACTTTTCAGACTGGCATTTTTCAGGTGGTACAGCGCAAAGCCACGGCTGGCGCGGTTGTACCACTTGTCCCACCTGTACCATCTCAAAAACAGAAGGAATGAAAATGGCGAAAAGGGACTGCAAAGGCAAAGGCTAAAAGGAAGGGAGAATAAGGGGAACGGGCCTGCCCTTAAAGGGCAAAAGCCACGAGAGATACAGACTGATAGTGATCGTTAGTTCTATTGCTCAGTATTATTGTCACCGTCAACATTATGGTCGATCTGACGCGCCACACTTGCCAGAACGCGTTTCAGTACCCGCCCTCGCTGTACAGGGGCCATGTATTTGAACAGGTTATTGAGTAGCTCAAGATCCTTTTCAATTTCTGATATCCCGTCCTTTGGACAGGCAAACTCTTCATCATCACCTAAAAACCATCCCGCTTTGATGCCCATACCAGCAGCTATCTTCCGAAGTTGCATGATTCCGGGAACGGATTCTCCCTTCAGATAGCTTCGAATGGTTGAATTGGGAATACCGGTTTTATCTACCAGAGAACTGACTGTGTCTTCAGATAACGACATCGCTTCGGCAAGGCGAGTGCCAAACTGAAAATTGTTATCTTGATCAAAAAATTGATTATCTTTTTTAGACATTAGACGCCACTAATCAGTAATCAATTGATTTTGTTGAATTCAATAAAATAAATTCACAATATATTGTGAAAAACAGATCTTTAAATTCACAAAATCATGTGATAACTTATCTGTACAAATTGCAGACTATCACCCTCTGCAAACCCAACTGCTGAGCATCGCATACTCAGGGCTGAATTGCCACGCATCCACTCGTCCTGAAAACCGCTCAGTTCACAAAAACACGCCACAAGCGGGGATAACAAAGAAAGCAGTATGAGCCATAGCTGTTTATCGCCATTACCGGAGCCCCAGACGCTTACGCCTGTCATGTCTTAACCTCTGTCCGATAAGTCTGTGCGCTCCGGGCCTTTTACCCGGAGGACTCCTTATGTGGACAGTCAGCCTCGCTGAGGCGTTTATTCATGTATTCCAGGCCGCAGGCAAAATCTTCCTCGACATGATGACCGGGCTTATCCCGATGCTCATCACCCTGCTGCTGGCCATCAACTTCCTGATGAAGCTGGTCGGCACCGTGCGGATGGAGAAAGTCGCCGCCCTGCTCGGCCGCTCACGCATTCTCACCTACGGCGCGCTGCCGGTGCTCGGCTGGTTCTTTATGAGCAGCCCCGGCGCGCTGACGCTCGGTAAACTCTTACCTGAGAAGAGTAAACCCGGCTATGAAGATGCGCTCGGCACCACCGCCCATCCGCTCACCAGCCTGTTTCCCCACGTGGTGCCGTCGGAGCTGTTTGTCTGGCTCGGCGTGGCTGCCGGGGTTAAGGCGCTCGG
>AGFS01164621.1_pt1 | contig 51327 bp, 49 predicted proteins | sample 305828 | NCBI WGS metagenome assembly AGFS01 (sample SAMN02954281, study PRJNA62041) | ant fungus garden metagenome | biome: terrestrial; feature: Atta colombica fungus garden; material: fungus garden; isolation source: Atta colombica fungus garden top | host: Atta colombica | place: Panama: Gamboa...
ATCTGAAAGTGTGAACTCGCCGGAATTATCCGGCGCAGCACTTTTTATATTTTTTCCCGCTGCCGCAAGGGCAAGGGGCATTTCGAGCATATTGTTCATGGCTGTTATTCTGCTGTGGGCGTGACATAATTGTCTGTGCCGGATAACCGGCTGCCATCAGTTCGCTAATAAGATTCATATCGCGGGTGATATGTTTAAAGAAATGTTTATACCCGGCACACAGGTAGTTATGCCCTGGATACCCTGTAGGCGACACCGCAAAACGGTGTTTCGGGCAGCCGCCGTGACAGACCGGACGGTATTCACAGCGACGGCAATCCGGCGTCAGCGTATCTCGCTTTGCCAGCCCAAACGTAACGGCCTGGTCACTGTGGTTCAGGGTATTCAGATCCTGTTGATGGATATTGCCCAGCCGGTGCTCGGGGTAAACGAAATGGTCACAGTTGTAGAGGTCACCGTTGGCCTCCAGCGCAAAGGCATGGCCGCAGGTTTCTGAATGGACGCACAGCACCGGCGGTTGCCCGGTCCACGCGGCGATAGCCACATCAAACATTTGTACTGACACACTGCCTACATCGCGTTGTACCCAGACATCAAAAATCTGGCTCAGAAACTCCCCGTACTGCCACGAGGGTACTGTCCAGGGTGCCAGTGTCGCTGCGCTCTCGCCCGGCAGAACCAGATTCAGCGTTGAGGAGTCTGAGGTACTGAGGCGTTCAACCAGTGGGATAAACTGCATATGCCGGGAACCGGCGGCCAGCAGAAACTCGTACACCTCAACGGCATGGCCGGCGTTGTGTTTACCCACCACCGTCAGAGTATTAAACATGACACCGTGCTGTTTCAGCAGGGTGATGGCTGCCATGACCCGGTCATGCGTGCCGACCCCCGCACGGTTCACCCGGTAGCGGTCATGCAGCAGCTGTGGGCCGTCAATGGAGATGCCGATTAGAAACTGATGCTCCGCAAAAAAGGCTGCCCATTCGTCATTCATCAGCATGCCGTTGGTCTGCAGGGCGTGCTGTATCTGGCGACCTTCACCGTATTTTTGGCACAGTGCAATAACCTTACGGAAGAAATCCAGTCCCATCATGGTGGGTTCCCCTCCCTGCCAGGCAAACAGCACCTCTTCACCGGGCTGGGCGGCAATATGCTGCCGGATATAATGCTCCAGCGTGTCGCCATTCATACGCCAGTGCTGTTTACGCTCCGGATATAACGCGTCCTTTTCCAGATAAAAACAGTAGGTGCAGTCAATGTTGCAGACGGAGCCTGTGGGTTTGGCCATGACGTGACAACCGTATGTGGTCATGCAGATATTACCTTTGTTCAGGGTGCAGGGCTTTACTATGCCTTCTGAGTAGTGCTGGGGACAACCCCGGGCAAAGCCGCTGGATATTTAAGGGGATCCGCGCCAGGCTCCGGAGGGCTGGCGCGTTGTGTGTTCTTTTTACTGTTTACTCATCCTGTTTTTTCCCAAGTTTCGTTCGGGTGGCAAAGATGCTGATGGTGACCAGACTCACCATCAGCATGGTGATGTTCACCAGAAGGCCCAGCGAGAAACTGCCCGTCAGATCTTTGATATATCCCATCGCCGAGGGGCCAAAGAATCCCCCAAGATTACCGATGGAATTGATCACCGCGATGCCGCCGGCCGCTGCGGCCCCCACCAGAAACTGTGGTGGCAGGGACCAGAACACCGGCAACAGGGCAAACAACCCGGCGGAGGCCATGGTCAGACCGGTGATCTGCAACACCTGAGTACTGCTGAAGGCCGTGGTGCACAGCCCGGCAATAGCGAAGACCAGCGGTGCCATCATGTGGAAGAAACGCTCATTTTTTCGGTCGCTGCGCCGTCCCCACCACAACAGGGCAACCACGGCAGCGATATAGGGGATCATCGAAAGAAAACCGGTGGCTAAGATGGAGAAGCCGGCATTCTTAATCAGCTGCGGTAGCCAGAAATTGATCGTCGAGTTGGTCATCGCGATCCCCAGAAAAACCAGCGCCAGTCCCAGGATCCACGGATGATGGAAAATATGTTTTAGTTCAACTTTCGCTCTGCTCTGGCGGCTGGCCATATCGGCAGCCATTTCCTTGCTGGCAATGATCTTTTCATCATCCGACAGCCAGGCAGCGTCTTCGACTTTCTCCGGCAGACGGAAAAACACCAGAACCCCCAGAATCAGAGACGGAATGGCTTCCAGAAGAAACAGCCACTGCCACTCCTGTAGACCTGCGTGGGGTCCCATGGACAGAATAATGCCTGATAAGGGGGCACCAATAATGGTGGCAAACGGGTTTGAGAGCAACAGCAGGCCGATGATTTGTGCCCGTCGGTGTGCCGGGAACCAGTTGCTGAGGTAATAGAGGATCCCCGGGTAGAAGCCTGCTTCTGCCGCCCCCAACAGAAAACGGAGGATCAGAAACGAGGTGCTGCCCTGCACAAAGGCGGTGCAGGCGGATAGCAGTGCCCAGGTTATCATGATGCGGGCTATCCAGCGTCGTGCGCCGAAGCGGGCCAGCAGCAGGTTGCTGGGGACTTCAAAGATGAAATAACTGAGGAAGAAGATCCCGCTTCCTAACCCGTAGGCGGTGGCTGACAATCCGATGTCTTCGCGCATGGTCAGCGCGGCAAATCCGACATTCACCCTGTCCAGAAAAGCGGCGAAATAACATAACACCAGAAAGGGCAGGAGCCTTAAGGCAATTTTATTAAACACTTTTTTGCTCTGCTCATTATGACCAGCACTGGCCGCTGGCACAATATAAGCAGATGTAGCTGAGGTTTCTTGTGTCATTATGTTCTACCTTTTTTATTAACCAAACCCGACTACTTCACTGGGATTATGCGAGGTTGCTAAAGGGGGAAAATGTATCCCCCGCTGACCTGACAGCCCCCGGTTGACGGGAATGGACAATTCGGGTGCTTCACAACCAACGAAATCACCGTTTTTGATCCATGTGTTGTCGCTGCCATAGAGTTCCTTTAAGAGCGCGCTTTTAAGTCGTCGTGTTATATCCTGGAAATCAGGGTGGGCACTCAGGTTGAGCTGTTCACCGGGATCGCGCTTCAGATCAAACAACTGGAAATGATTTCCTGCGGGATACCAGATTAGTTTGTAATGACCATCGGTCAGCATTCGTGAGGCCAGTGCACCTTCCAGACATTCGCCGTATAGCGTCTCACGGCGGGTGTCTGCAACCATGGAGAGGCCATCGCAACTGTCCGGTACCGGAATGTCGCACAGCGATAACAGGGTGGGCATAATGTCCTGAAGCGCGACCAGACGCGTATCGATGCTTCCGGGGTGCAGACGACGGGAATGCGCGGTATCCACAATAATCATGGGGATCTGGGCTGATCCCTGATAGAAATAACGTTTGGCATACATTCCGTGATCGCCCAGCATATCGCCGTGGTCGCTGGTAAAGACGATAATGGTGTTGTCGAGGATCCCTTCCTCCCTCAGCGAACCGATGAGCAGGCGAATCTGGTGATCGATATGCGTACACTGGGCATAGAAGGCGCGTCGCATATCGCTGTATTGTTCGGCGGGCAGGGGCGGCTTTAGCCTCTGGTTAATAGCCAGTGCATAAGGGAGGTCTGGTGATTGTGACCATTCGCTTTCAACCGGGTGACCAACGTTACGGGAACGGTAACGCTCAATATACGAGGTCAGCGGGACAATAGGAGGGTGTGGTTGTGTATAGGAGACATACCAGAATGTGGGGCGAGTCGGGTCCCGACGGCGTATATTTGTCGCGGCAGTGCGGGTTATCCAGTTAGTGACGTGTAAATTTTCGTCGAGGTGCCACGGGCGCCAGCTGTATTCGTTGTTACTCATTCCGTGCATAAACTGCTGACCTGCGCAGCCTTTCTCCGCCAGGAATATTTCATAATCGTCCACACCACCTAAATGGCTTCGCCCTTCTTCAGCAATAAACGTTTCTTCGAACCCAATGCGATCGCGGGTCGGGTAGACGTGCAATTTTCCTGTTGCAGATGTCTGATAACCCGCGTGGGTAAAACATCCGGCCAGTGTGGGGATATCTGGCATCGGGAGGGCAGGTTGAAAGACCCGATCCCCATGAACTCTGGGGGTGGCGCCTGTCATGATGCTCCGGCGGGCCGGAATACAGACCGGACAGGCGGAATAGGCATTCGGAAAATGCACGCCGGATCTTGCGAGATTATCGATAGTGGGGGTTTCGATGGTGTGATTTCCGGTAAAACCGAGTAAATGCCCCGGCCATTGATCCACCGTAATAAAGAGTACGTGCGGACGCTGATGAGGGGGGGCTGTGCTGGTGAGCATGGTTTCTTTCATTTTATTTTCCTGCTTAACAAGTGACAGGTATGTACTGCAAATGTTTTGAGAATGTAGTTAGCTAGTGTGTTATTGATATGTTATGTAATAAAAAGTGTGTTACAAATTAGAGTTGCTTATTAGTCTGGTTTTTATTTTTGGTGGATCACATTTATGGATCAAAAGTGTCTGATGTCGTTTGTTGTACTCGCAGAAGAACTGCAGTTTGGCAGGGCAGCCCGAAGGTTGAATCTGACTCAATCCGCGGTGAGCCAGCAAATTGCCCGTCTTGAGAAAGAGCTGGGCGTCAGGCTATTTGAGCGAACAAAACGCAGTGTGGTGTTATCAGAAAGTGGGGCCGTCTTCTTACCTGATGCGCAAAAGGTGATACGTGATATTGAAAAAGCGACAGACACCGCGCGGCGGGCTGCACAGGGATTACTGGGGAAATTAACCATCGGTTATGTAGATGCGGCTCCCTTCAGCCTGCTCTCACCGCTTGTGATGCAGTTTCGTAAAAGCCGCCCGGAAGTTGAACTGGTATTATGTGAGTTGACTTCTGTGGAACAGTTTACTGCATTGCAAAACGGCCAGATTGACATTGGGTTACTACGGCCATTATATAAAATGGAAGAATTGAACAGTATGACCCTGCTCAGCGAGCCTTATGTTGTGGCAATGAATAAAGAACATTTACTGACTGAACAAAGTGCGGTGCCTCTCCCTGCATTGACCCGTGAGAAATTTTTATTTACTTCAAAACAAAAAGCACAATATATTTTCAGTAACTGGAATGCTGTTTTCACCCAGCATGGCATATTTCCGAATACTGTTCAGGAGGTCAATCAGCTTCATACTATGCTCAGTCTTGTCGGGGCCGGGTTGGGGATAGCCCTTCTCCCGCTTTCTGTGGTTGAAAATAATAATCATGGCGTGGTTTACAGACCCGTTGCCGGTATTGGCGTACCCTGTGCGGAGCTGAATATTGCCTGGCGAAAGGATAATACCAGCCTTCAGGTTAATCATTTTGTCCGTATAGCTAAAAATAGAGCTGTCCGGGGAGAGCTATGTTGATGATGCTTTTCCTGTTTTATCTCAGCCTTTTTGAGTTGTCTTTTTTGCCCGACGATGATACCGCCGTGAAAATGTAAATATAAATTTACCGGGCAATGATTACTGCGTCACATAATATAAATAATTTTCTGTGCTATTGATCACGATGAACCAGAACGTGCATTCCAATAGGGTCGTTAAATGCATTCACCACGCATCCATCTACGGAGGCTATTATGACTATCATTTCTATCGACAGCGCCGACCCGAGGCATTCAACTTTTCAGAAAGGATTTAATCTACGCTGGCCAACCGGTAATGTTCAGGGGCAATCATCCGCCAGTGGCCCAGATATCATTTATTTTTGCAGCAGTGTTGATGATATTATCGCGGCTGCAGAATTGGGACTGGCTAATGACGGAAGAATTACCGTTCGTAGCGGTGGGCACTGCTATGAAGGGTTTGTGTCAAATAAAATTGTCGGGGAGGATGTTGTATTCTCGATTATTGATATTAGTCTGTTGACAGGGATGGAATACAGTGATGAGCCAATCCTTCAGCCTGATTTTATCTCGGATGAGCATTACCGTGTCAGAGTGATGGCAGGAAGCCAGAACTGGGATAACTATGCTGAAATGTACAAAAGAACCGGAAAAACGATCCCCGGTGGTTCCTGCTATTCAGTAGGGGCGGGTGGGCATATTTGCGGCGGTGGCTATGGTTATCTGTCCAGGAAATATGGGTTAAGCTGCGACTGGCTGTCAGGGGTTGATATTCTGGTTCCTGATGCAGATGGTACCGGGCTGAAAGGCGTTCATATTTCACGTCACAATTTACCTGATATCGCTGATATTAATGATGACGGCTACCTCTTTCTGGCGTGTTGTGGCGGTGGTGGTGGTCAGTTTGGCATTATCACTGCTTACTATTTTGACGATCTTCCCGTTGCGCCGACGGAGGTGCTCTGGACGGTGATCGAATGGGATTTGAAAACGTTGAGTCTGACGGATTTTAACGCATTTATGAACGCGTATTATGCCTGGTTTTCGCGGTATGACAATAATTCTGAGACATGGGGTCTGTTCACCAAATTAGATCTTCGCCATTTTAATTCGGGGCCTGTTAACCTTGGTATTCACTTCATTGACGCCAATAATGGTGTTTCCGACACGACGGTGCTGGAAGATTTTTACAATAATGTCGTCGCGTTATTGCCCGGGGCACGCCTGTCCTTATCACCCTTTCCTGTATCCCACGCATCCGTGAACGCATTTCCTCAAATGATAATTAATTCCTGGGATGATTTTATGGCGCAGACGAGAAGAATGGACTGGTTGTATTTTACCCAGAATGTGAATGCTTCAGGTGAAAATAAAAAAGGGAGATATAAGTCAGCTTACCAGAAAGGCGGTGGTGATTCTTTCGCAGCAATACCTGCCAGTGCTCTCTGGGAGGCGGTCAATGTCCCCGATCCACAGGGATTGCTGACCAACTGCGGTATTCAGATCCAGTCTTACGGCGGACAGATTAATAAGGTCTCAGGGACTCCGGTTGGTGATTATTCAGCGCTTGCCCAACGTGATTCAGTACTGAAATGGCAGCCAAGAGCGTACTGGTTTGATACACAAAATATGAGTCAGAGTGATATTGAGGTGCGGGATACCGCTTACGCTACGTGGCTTCGTGAACTGTATAGTGCGTCTTTCCCTGCGAGTATGCCCGGTCAGGCGGAGCCCGGAACCCCGGTCAACGATTTCTTTGATGGATGCTATTTTAACTACCCCGATCTTGATATGAAATTTCAAAACGGTAATGTAAATGGTAACGATCCGGTGAATTCCGAATGGCGTTCGATTTATTTCCCCAGGGGAAAGGAAGCATTGCTTCGTCAGACGAAAACGATATGGGACCCGCTCAATATTTTTCGTCATGATATGTCCGTGAGCCCCACTTAACGGAAGGCAGAGAATAATGAGCGAAGTCAGTATCTTCAACACTTCGCTCGATTTCGGGGCCCTTGTATCAGTCACGTCCTTCCATGATGGCTGGGATGTCAGCTTCTGTTAATGTGGTTTATTGACGCTGACCATCCAGGCAACGCCAAACTTATCCGTCAGCATACCAAAACCCAGTGCCCAGAAGGTTTCCTGTCATATCATACTGACTTGTCCGTCAACTGAAAGGGCATTAAACCAGCGCTGACCTTCTTCAGGCGAATCGGTAGACAGCGACAGGGAAAAACCGGTATGGCGAGTGTCTTCTCCGTTATAATGCCATCACGCACAGGGTGAGCACGACGTTACAGCTGAGGATCAGAAATAAAGGCTCCGGCAGCCCCAGAATAAAACGAGGCTGATTAAACAGGCCAAAATACGGCAGCTAGGTCAGCACCAGGCAAAAGCAGACCAGACACCAGTACAGTGTCTTTTTATTCATGATGTGCATAAAACGGCACTGTAACGTGCCGTTAAGATGCTGCTGGTTAATTACCTGAGAGACGTATTATTTATTCAGCTCGTCATCAGGCCAGTATTTGTAGCCATTGAGCATTGCCTGCGCCGACAGGCCCTTTTCTGTGATTTCGTACACATTGACCTTCGAAGGTAATGCCGCAGAGTCCGGTGCCACCTCTTTCGCAGAAGCGCCGACTGCACCAACCCCCTGATTGTCATAAGTGGCCGCTGCATTGGCATCAGCCCCCACAACGTAGCCGTTGGTGATGAATTTGTTCAGCGCGGCACGGTCATGGAACACCATCACGGTAGACAGTTGTTTCACGCCGACACCCAGACCCGCGCCCCCCTGAGCCATTTTCATGTAGGTGTCTTTGCCGCTATGCGTGTCTTTCACCACTCCATAGCCACCACCAAAACCGAAGAGTAAAATTTTGCTGCTGTTGCTGGAAAAGACCGCGTAGCCTTCTGAATGCTGAATATCGCTGCGGGCTTCCGGATGCAGTGTGTAGAGTTTGCTCAGTGTGTCAGTACGCATGCTCTGGATAGCCGCCCGCTTTTCGCTGGCGGTATCCCCTTTGGCGCTGCACCCGGCCAGAGCCAGGGCTGCGACGAGAAAAACGGATGAGTATTTCATTTGAACACCTGCTATAGAGGATGATTCCGGGTTACTGACTGATGCGGTACCGGAGCAACTCTGGCGTTGCAACAGCGTAACGTAATTTGAGTGTAGCTCGTTACTTTCATTCAGAAAGTCGTGATTATAGCCAGCGCCCGAATTTGTTCTCGGGGACGGGGATACTGGCTGTATTGCTCCCGGCCTGGTAGTTTTCTCGTGACGCTCACGAGTCCGGTGGAAGTGAGCCGGCCAGTGACAGCAGGTTCTGTGGCTGAATGCGGATCATTCCTCCGCGTGGACTGTCAATATCGGAGATCAACGCAAAGGAAAATGAAAACACCAGTGGTAACAGCCAGGGAAAGGTTCTTTTCCCGCGCGCACAGTTATGAAATTCCATCATCCCCATACTAAACATCGACAGCACGAACAGCAGCAGCCATGCTGAGCGGGGGATACGGTTCCACCAGGCGGCCTGTGTGTAACCCGATCTGTTAAACACGTCATTCATTCCTCCTGTCACAAGCGCCATTACCGGGGTCTGCGACGCACGGGCAGACTGGCTGACCTGAGACCAGAGTTGATCCTGTATCGCCTGTGTTTTGATATTGATGGCATCAACATCACTCTGATGTGTCGCCTGATAAAAGAGGATCCGCTGCTCAAGATAGTGTTTCATCAGCTTTTTGGTGGCGGAAGCGTCCGCATCCGCCAGTAAATCGGCACGCAGCCACGCTGTGCCGATCGCGTTGGCTTCTTCTTCCTCATAATTTTTGCGCATGTCATAACGGCTGACGGCCATTGAGAAGGTAAAACCAATCAACAGCCCCAGAATACTCAGCACGGCGCCCAGCAACAGCGTGTAATTTTCGGTATCCGGCTCTTTGTCGCGGAAACGGTGATACAGGCGGCGTGCGAGCCAGCCTGAAATCCAGAACAGCACCAGACAAAACACAAAGATGAACAACGGAAAATCAGATACCCGTGGCATGACTGCCTCCCTGACGAATGGCCGGAGCCCATGTTGCAGCACCGTTTTGTATTACATACCCTGGTTTGTTCGTTGAAACGTACCTGGCAGGACAAAATAATTTAACCCGCATCTGCTGACTGTTAGCGGAAGCGGTTTCAATGCGAACAGATTTAACGCGCCAGGACTCAATTCTGCCTTTGAAAAATTCCCCGGCACACGGGAAATCCTGGCTGACCGGGGAGCTGCATTCGCAAAGTAACCGCACTATGCACCTGTTTTTTCATGGTTTCAACGCAATAAAATGCATCGTATCAATCAGCGTCATTGATTTCATTATCCGGCTGACGGGGCATCTTTCTGATACGGCGAATCTTTGAGAGCGATACTATGGATATATTTATATGGTGAATGAATATGCGTTCCTCCATGGGGTTTGACCTGTAATCTCAGTCCTGTTCAGCTACATACTCTCATTAAACACGGTCGGTTCCGTGAATGCGCAGCAAGACGCTTCCATCTCCGACCCAATGGCTCTGGCAACGCAGATATTCGGTAGTGTTCATTTGATGTTCCTGGTGTATCAAATTTAATATATTAAAGCTGCATTTATTTAGCTGGTGAATGTAATTATGAGTGCTTTTAGTATTAATGGCATTAATTCAGATTTGAATAAAATGGTTTTCTATTTGAAAGCATTATTTGATGTGGGTCACAGAAAAAACAGCCAGCAAGCATTGATAAGTATTCTTTCTGTCATGTTTTCAGCTGGTTATATCTTCGGTTGGTGCAGTATAACTCATCCCGTAGCCAACATCCCCGGATAGTGCTTTGAAGTGGTCAACAAAAATTGGCCAACGACTTTAGAGTTTTCCCAGAACAATCGTTCTGATTCATTCGGCGTCAGACCCCCATATGTAAGAACGATTTTACTCCTCTGAGCGAAGATCTCTGATTTAGCACTGCGCTGAATTTAGGCTAGGTCCATTAACTTTCTGTGTTATATTTCAGATTTTGCTTGTTCATGGGCCGTATTGGAGATGACATTTGCTCATAAGTTGACCTGAGTTATTTAATGCTGTGTAATACCTTTCAAAGGTAAAAGTGCTTACTGGAGGCAGGATGACACCAAGGTTACCATTTGCTCTTGCTATTTTTTTAGGGTCATACCTACCACTCAGTATGATTCTGTTAATCCAAGATATCGATGAAAAAAAACGCAATGAAGGTTTTTGCCTTAATTTTCTAACATCTGAAACTTGTAACCTTCCATTTCAAAAACCAATTTTATCTGTTAGTTTTTTCCTTATATGCTTAGTGTGCCTTATTTTTACGTGGTTTGCATTACGGTTAGCAAAATGTGATGATCAAATGATAAATATAATTGACTCTAAATACACACCATCAGATTTAATGAATTATGTACTACCTTACATAGTTTCATTTATGAGCATTAATTATCTGGAGTCTAATAAATTCGCAGGTTTCATTGTTTTTCTGCTTTGGCTGTTTTGGTTGTCTTATAAATCAGGGCAAGTTATTTTAAATCCTATTTTAATTATTTTTAATTGGAAAATGTATGAAATCACTTATAGATATCCTGGTGGTAGTAATATATTTTCCGGTATCGTTTTATCAAACCTGAGTATTGACCCTAATTCTGAATATAAATATCAAACAGTACAGTCCGTTATTATTATTAGTAGGGGTGAGGATTATGCTTAAAGAACTACAGGGCTTTGACATTGATAATGCAACACTTTCTCTTTGGGTTTTTAGAAAGCGCATAGTGAAAAGCAACCCTGTTTTCACTGGAAAATGGGTATCCGTTGTACCGGAGTTAAAGGCTGAGATATTAGAATTTACATCTTCAGAAGTGAATAGATATACTGAAGCTATCGATTATTCTTTGTTAGCTCAGAACAATGAAAGCAGTTTGATGCTTATCGGTACAGGAGAAACATCCGCTGTTTCTGTCGTGTCGTTGTCTGCAGATCAAACACAAAATAAAAAGATCAAAGGAATCAAGGATCTGTCAAATTGTGATTTCTACTCAGTGAAGCTGGTTACGGGTGATAAGGTTTTACACTGTATTAAAAAAACAGATTCATCATGGGCAACGAAAAAACAGGTTGGGCTAAAATCTGTAGTTTTCAAGGATAATAAATTAAAAACAGATAATGCTCCTAGGTTTAATATAGCAAAAGATTTTGATTTTTTTATTTTGGATGGTGAGGTTTTTATAAAAAACAAAAAGAACTTTGAATCAATATTGAGTTATAAAAAAGCACATATATCAAATTTCGATGAATTAATCGATGAAGCTGAATTTAGTCAGGTTTTTACCGATTCTGAACCGTTGAAAAAGTATGTAGGAACAAATGCCATGCAACTGAGAAGAGCTTCGGCAATTAAAGAAAAAGGGTTTTATAAAGTACCTGAATTTATGAATAGTCTTAGAGCTCATGCCGCAAGATTTCGGCTGAATTTAGCATTCGATGAGAAAGGTAGGATAATTGCTAATGATGAATGTTGTGCTGATATATTCCAGGCATTGCTTGATCATCGATTGCAATCTCATTTTGAAGCCCATATTTATGATGTCCCTAATGCGTCGCTTGTTCAATAGCTATGGTAAGGGATGTATTTGCATCCCTTATTTTACTTGAGTTATCCAATACATGAGCATTCCCGGATAATGCTTCGCGATAATGTCGTTCATCTTCTCGATCAGGTCGGGGCGCTTGAAGGTAATATGCCCTGACCCCTTCTGGAAGTAGCGTATCGACACGTACTCATCTTCGTATACGTTACTGCGTTGTTTGCTTATGTGGTCATCTAATCTGATGCTGAGATCGTGGTGGTTTTCTGGAACAGGCTTACCATCGAGTAGATTCAGCATGCGCTCTAAATCCGCTAACTGATCTCGCCGTTTTCCATAATTTAACCCAAATCCCCAGCGGTCATATTTCACCAGTCCATCGACGATAATCTTTTTACCAAACCGGCACGGTGAATTCGACTTGTAATCCCAGCTCAGGCTCTTGAATACGTTGATCATCCCGCGCTCAAACACGTCCTCTTTGCTGTGATGCAACTGTTTAAAGGTGCTGATAGTGTTCTCTTCGCTGATAGCAGGGATATCGTACCGCTCAAGATTTCGGTTCCACTCATCGCGAGCAGCGTCATCCATCAACGAAATCATGCCGGATTTCTTCATCAAATCACGCCAGATGCTACGGTCGAGATTGCAGGTGATAATTTTCATGCCAACGTGCTCTTTCTCAAGTAACCAGCATCCGCAGCGATAGCCATCACGCATTGCCCAGTCCTGCGCGGTCAGTCCACCAATACTTTCAGTCAGAGCAGATATATCAGCAAGCCGTTGGATCTCCGCCTTGATTTGTTCGAGTGCGGCATTACGTCCAGTGACGACACGCTCAACATTGGTGGAGCTGATGAGTTCAGTGTTTCCTGAGATAACCTCGGGATCGTTGTGCGGTTGTAATTCAGACATATTTCTTTCCTTATATAAGTAAAAACGCCAGCCGGGTAAGGGCTGGCGTCTATGGGCGTGGTGGATTAACTGAAGGGTCATGTTGATTCTGCATCACGCAGAAGCTGAAGAGCGCGGAGATCGTAAACATCCCGTTGCGCCTGTTAGATCCATGGAAGCCGAACGGCAGAGTCTGTCTAACCCTCGTCTATTGTCAAAGATGGTTGGGAACCACACTGTAAATGTTGTCCAGTAGCCAGCAGATAAGGATCTGAATCCCTGTTCGGTGGATGGTTGTTTTGTCATTTGTGCGGAGTGAGTACGTTTATCAGAAAGAGATTCACTTCATTAAATGAGAATTGTTTTATTGATGTAGATCAATAAAAATGTAAAATTGCACTGTTTTGATAAAAAGGTGTGTAGTAATGGCAAGCAAGTACTATTGGATCGACCATAAAGGCAGCAAGGAGATCGCTGTTTTTCTGCCGGAAGTTGTTGAGGATGTCACCACTGGCGAACAGATATTTGGTATGTGGAGGCTCACTTCTAATCCAGAGGAAGTCCTGTTCATCAATGACGTTCAGGTCTTGTCCGGACCCCTGATACCTCCAGCCTGAACACTTGCAACATCCCCTGTGCTGAACGACATATCAGTCGGTTTATCAGGACTGTCACCAGTCGAAGGTGATAAAGTCCGGTAACAGTTCGCCAAAGGCATCGAGATGAATGATACTCAGGGTGTAGCGACGCATCAGAGTGAGGATCAGAGGACGACTGGCTTTTTTGACAGACTGAGACGTTTGAGGCGCAGGAGCGGAAACGTCCACGCATCCAGGCGGATCAGGTAGTCGCTGCCGGTGTAGTGGACCCACTCTGCGTTGCCATACTCCAGATCCTCATGCGACAGCACATAGAGCAGCGAATTGCCCTCGCTGGTGATGTGTGCTGTACTGCAGCACAGCCCGTTCAGTCGGGTACCCAAAGGCGGCGGATCTTCAATCACTAACTGACCGGGCTTGTCCGCGACACGAGGTGAATAGCCGTTATCGCAGACCACATCGATCAACTGAGCCAACTCTATACCATCCACTTCAACGGCAATCCGATCCATATTGAGCGCCAGTACATTGATGCTGTTGGCTTCGATATTGAGTGACAGTTTCATGGACGCTCCTGCCGGTGATTGCCACGAGTGATATTGCTGATGGTTTTATAACCCTGACGTTGCATTAGCCCAGTGGCGCGACGGGCGCGAAGTATGTCGATACTGCTGATAAGCGGTGATTGTTCGTCTACAGTAAAACCCCGCCGGTCGGTGCGTACCAAGCCGTACTTTTCGACGATGAAATTCACCGCATCACACAGTGAGATACCGGCGTGAATATGCTCCTGAATTACAGCATTATTGCTGAATGGCGTATCACAGAGCGCCAGGCCGTAGTGGTGGTCGGACAGGTGTGCCAGTAGCGTCAGCCAGATTTCGACGGGCGCGGGATGTGACGGTGCCGCCCTGGACGGGAGTAAAGGTAAAGTCTGCATGCGTTTTCTCTTTGTGAATTTAAGCGAGTGATGTGTTGATGCGGATTACGCGGCTGGAGGCTCGCCGGGATAGATAGCCAGATAAAGGTAGCCACAACTGCCCAGTGTGTCGGCTTTGCATACCAAGCCGTTGTGATGTAGCGTGACGCAGTGCTGATGGCGCGGATTGAGTTCACCAGAAATCAGCTTGAGTTCAAGTTCTTTGAGCATTAGCGGGAACGCCTGATCGAGCTGGAGGATATGTATATTGTTGAATTTACCTGCAATACTGGCGCGGTCGGCAAGGTAGTGCAGGCGGTTGCTCTCTGGACCAGGCGTGCGCCAAACAGCGGGGCGATGGGACGACTCAGGCCCCACCAGGGAGAAGCGACATCATGCCGGGGTATCGTTTCGGTGTCTGACATTTAAGCATTCCTTAAAAGTAACGGTGAGGGATTAATTGAGGGTGACACTACGCAGGATCACATACGGGCCATGACGGTCCTGACGGCGTTCAGCGAAGACCGCCAGTACACCATTGATATCCTGCACCTCACGGCCAGCGTAGTGTCAGATGCTGCCGCTCCATGTGTACTTCCCGGTGCAGAAGCGAAACAGCCAGGACTCAGGATGCTGGCGGTACATCGCCATTGCCTGGCGTTTGGGAATGATTTTCATGCTGTAGTCTCTCCTGAAAGCAGACCACGTTCGGCAAAGGACACAATCTCGCGGTGGCCGATGACGAAGTGATTCAGCAGCTTCACGTCAACCAGCGCGAGAGCGGTGCTCAGTTTCTCCGTCACAAGCCGGTCGCCTTTGCTGGGCTCGGCGAGTCCGATTGGGTGGTTATGTGCCAGCACGATTGCCGCCGCGTTATGCTTCAGTGCCGATTTCACGACTTCGCGGGGATGAACGCTGACGTGGCTAACTGTGCCGCTGAACAGTGTTTCATGGGCAATCAGGTGATGCTGGTTGTCGAGATACAGTACGATAAACATTTCCCGTTCCTGGCCTGCCAGATTTAGCCGTAGCCAGTCTCGTGTGGCGCTGGTGGAGAGGAACGGAACGCCGGGTTCACGCAGCTGCTTCTCCAGTAGGTTACCATCCCATGACAACAACCCCACGCTATCCAGTTCGTTCATTTGCTGACATTGACCTTATCAATGACCGTTGTATCGATATGAAAATCATAACCGCATTCACCGGTATGCCAGACAAGTGGTTCTATAAGCTAATGAGTCAGGATAAATTCCCTAAGTCTATTGATTTTGGGCGTCCTTCTCGCTGGCTGGAATGGGAAGTAAAGGAATGGTTCATCGAACACCTGGAGGCTTCCCGCAATAAACCCAGCAAAGTGAAACAACCCTCTTTGTAGTTTCCCCAATGTAATCCCCTGAACGACCAGAAAGATGCCTGTAATACGGCAGGATGCTTGCTGTCTGTCGTTTGGGGTAAGGAACAATGATGAAGAAAATCCTGAGAGCACAATTGAGTTGCTTGAAAACTATGAAATTTATAACCCCTTATGGTACCGGACACTTTGTGAATTTTTTAGCGACCTGAAAAAAGTCGGTTAAAAGGTGTTTTTCCTGTCACAACTAAAGGCAAAAATAGTTTGAAGCAGATAGTAACGCAGTGCCGAGGGCGGTTGCCTTCCTGTGTTTCGCCGTTGATGCTGTCGCCATGCTCAAGTGTATATGTCGTTTCCCCTGTTAGCCAGGTGAAAGTGGCGCTGTCCCGGGTTACTTGCTCCGACATGAATATCTGATAAAAATTCGGGGCTTTCGGGCTGGTCAGCGATTGTTCGTGTTCTCAAGCTTTTGCATTAGCATTAACGTTTCCCCGGCATGCGTACCCATTCCAGGAGGGAAGCGCACAATCTCAGCACGAAAGTGGCTGCGCATAAATTCATGTGCCTGCACCATTTATCTTAGTGCCGTGAGTGAATCACGTACCCAGGGTAATTCAGGCTGATATTCCTCTTCGTTATTTGACCCTCTTCAAAAAATTGGACACTGCTATTGTTTCATTTATCTGGTTTGGAATAGGGTGGAAATGGGATGTTACTTGTGTGTTTGTGATTTACCTCACCAAAATCACCCCATTCCACTCTGTTGAGCCCAATTCTTTGTCATTGCCCTGGTCGCAAATTGTTTTTTTTCCTTCGTTTATCCGTAATAGCCTTTGCTAAGACACGAGCAAAGGATACTTATGCGATGAGTGAAATAATTTCTAAAAAGAATATCCGGCTAAAAGTACGAGTGAATGACTGGCGTCAGGCAATGACTGCCGTTGGTCGCTTGCTGGAGTCCGAAGGCTACACGACGGCGGACTACACCCAGGAGATGATTGAAGCTGTTGAAACCTACGGCCCTTATATTGTTGTGGCGCCAGGCATTGCTCTGGCCCACTCCCGACCGGCTCCCAGTGTTTTAAAAACCGGTCTAAGTTTAGCAACACTTGTGGAGCCTGTTCACTTTGGCAGTGAAGAAAATGATCCCGTTTCTCTCGTGCTGGGATTGTGCGCCATCAGTAATAACGACCATCTGGAGATGATTTCCCGGCTCGTGGAATTCCTCGATAACGAGGACAACATCGAATTACTCAAATCCTCTGACAACATTGATGACGTTTACTTTGCAATGAACAACATAGAACAAGGAGCTTAATATGAAAATTGTCTGCGTTTGTGGCATGGGCCTCGGTTCCAGCGTTATCGCCAAAATGAATATTGAACAGGTGCTCAAAAAAAATGAATCTGGAAGCCAGCGTCGATACCTGCGATTTGGGCAGTATCCGCAGCGTACATGCCGATTTGTATGTCACCACACGTGAATTAGCCGTGAGTATGCCTGCCGAAGTACAGAGCAAAACCATCGTTCTGACGAATTTCGTTCGCAAAGTCGAAATTGAAAACAGCATTGGCGACTACCTCAAAAACCTGGCGTAAAGACCTGCATAGAAGGTAACGACTATGAAAGACATTGTCGGTTTTATTATTTTCCAGTTACTCGATAAGGCCCCGCTGTTTCTCGGCTTTATCGCGCTGATTGGTTTAATGCTTCAGGGTAGAAAAACCAGTGAAGTCATAGATGGTACGGTAAAAACCATTATTGGCCTGCTGGTTATCACTATTGGTTCTGGCACGTTGCTGAAATCGCTGACCCCAATCATGGGGAAGCTCAACAGCACACTGGGGATTCAGGGAGTATTGCCCGCCAATGAAGCGGCGTTCGGTGTCGCCATGCTGCACTTTGCCAATGAAGTTACCCTGACTTTTATTATTGGCTTTCTGTTCCATTTGTTTTTTGTCCGGATAATCCCGTTTAAACGTTGCAAAAACGTTTATCTGACGGTTCACATCCAGTTATTTCTGGCGACCTTTATGGTGCTGACGCTGCCAGGCGTGCTGGGTTTGTCAGGCTTCCCGTTGATTATGACTGGCGCGGTACTGTGTGCGCTTTACTGGACGCTGACGCCTGCCATTACCCGTTCGCTGGCACAGCATTTTATCGGCGACGATCTGACACTGGGTCACAACCAGCAGATGGGAGCATGGGTTGCCAGTAAAGTTGCCAGGGTTTGCGGAAACCCCGAGCAGGACGCCGAAGAGATGAAGCTGCCTGGCTTCCTTGCGATGTTCCGGGATAACACTATTTCACTTTCCTTCCTGATGCCGCTGATTTTCCTGGGCATTGGCCTGGCTGTGGGCGCGGACGGCATTGGCCAACTGAGTGGAAAAACCAACTGGGTTGTCTGGCTGATTATGGAAGGCCTGACCTTTACAGCGGGAGTGGTGATCCTGCTCGTGGGCGTGCGTATGTTTATCGGTTCGATTGTGCCAGCCTTCAAAGGGATCTCCGATCGCCTGTTGCCCGATGCCGTTCCGGCGCTCGATTGCCCGGCGATATTCCCTTACTCGCCAACGGGCGCCATGCTTGGCTTTATCGCATCGGTTGCGGGTGCTCTGGTGGTGATGGGGCTCAGTATTGTCCTCAACTGCCCGATTATTGTGTTCCCAAGCCCGATAATCATGTTCTTTGACGGCTGCACCATGGGCGTATTTGGCAACAAATACGGTGGTTATAAAGGTGCGCTGGCGGCAGGTTTTATCACCAGCATCATCGCTCATGCAGGCGTCATTCTGCTTTATCCACTGACGGGATCGCTGTTCGGCTCTGGCCTGATGTTCTCTAACGTCGACTTCACTCTGGTCTGGCTACCGGTGCTGTGGATCCTCAAATTTATTGGTACAGCGTTTGGTCTGGTGCTGTAACCGGAATGGAGAAATTTATGAAAATTCAACTGGCACTCGATTTACTCGACCGAAATCAGGCACTCGACGTAGTTCGCGCCGCGGGGCCGTATGTCGATATTATTGAAGTGGGAACCTCACTGCTGAAACTGTGTGGCATCCGGATCGCCGAAGATATTCGTGCTATCTGCCCGGACAAACCGTTGTTTCTCGATATGAAAATTATCGATGGCCCGGAGCGTGAGGCCACGCTGATGTCGAAATGCCAGCCAGAGAATTATTCAATGCTGGCGGTGGCCAGCGATACAGCAGTGAAAAAAGTACTGTCTATCGCGAAAGCCAACAACGCAGAAGTGGTGTTTGATTTGCAATCGGTTCCCAACCCGGTGCAACGCGCGAAAGAACTTAAGGCATTAGGCGTGACGCAGTTGTGCGTGCATAAAAATGTCGACTGTGGTGATAACCCGGAAGAAGCTTTCCGTGAGTTTCTTGATGTGCGCGAAGTTACCGGCTTACCCATCTCACTGGCGGGAGGAATCAGCCTCAATACCCTTCCGATCATCAAAGAGAAACTAAATCCTGCCGTCGCGATTGTTGGCGGCGCCATCCTGAATACGCCTGATTGCCGTGAAGCGGCGATCGCCTTCCAGAAAATTGCCCGTTCCAGCGAAGCTTAAGGAGAATTATGAGCCATGTAAACGAAATTACCCGCGAATCCTGGGTACAAAATACCTTCCCGGAATGGGGCACCTGGCTGAACGATGAAATTAGTGCAGAGCAGGTTGCGCCGGATTCGGTGGCGATGTGGTGGCTGGGCTGTGTGGGTCTGTGGGTGAAAACGCCTGGCGGGGCGAACGTCAGCATCGATTTCTGGTGTGGAACCGGTAAGCGCCAAAAGAATCTGCCCAACATGAAGGCAAGCCATCAGATGGCGCGTATGAGCGGGGCGCGTATTGCGCAGCCAAATTTACGCAGCACCACTTTTGTACTTGACCCGTTTTCGATTAAAGACATTGATGCCGTACTGGCCACGCACTACCATGCAGACCATATCGATATCAACGTGGCGGCGGCGGTACTGAAAAACGGTTCCCCGGAAGTGCCGTTTATTGGCCCACAGGCATGCGTGGATTTGTGGATGCAGTGGGGCGTTCCGGTTGAGCGCTGCAGGGTGGTGAAGCCGGGTGATGTGGTCAAACTCAAAGATATGGAAATCGTGGTACTGGAGTCTTCCGACCGTACTATTCTTATTACCGAACCACCAAAACCGCTGGCGGATGACGGAGCTGTCATTCCTGATATGGATTTGCGTTCGGTGAATTACCTGCTGAAAACGCCGGGCGGTAATATCTACCATTCAGGTGATTCTCACTACTCCAACATGTACGCTCAACACGGCAAGCAGCATAATATCGATATAGCGCTGGGTTCATTTGGTGAAAACCCGATAGGTATCACCGATAAAATGACCGCCATCGACATTTTACGAATGGGCGAAGCGCTGCGTACGGATGTGATGATCCCGTTCCACCATGATATCTGGTGCAACATGCTGGCAGACACCAATGAAATCCTGACGCTGTTCGAAATGCGTCGCCACCGTCTGCAGTACCAGTTTGTGCCGTTCATCTGGCAGCCTGGCGGTAAATTTACCTATCCGCAGGACAGAAATCGTCGCGTTTACCAGCATCCTCGTGGCTTCACGGATATTTTTGAAGCGGAAACGGACTTACCTTTCCCGTCCTTCCTGTAGGTCACAGTCGAACACAAACTGGCGCGTGGGGCGCCAGTTTTTTCAGGAGACGTTATGCAACTCGATCACCTGGCCGTAGAGATCCTGAAAAAGGTGGCGACGGAGCCAGGGATGTCCACCAAAATGCTCTGTGAACGCATGAATTTGCCACAAAGAAACTTCTACTACCGGCGCGCGCGAATCAACGACTGGCTAATGGCGGAAGGGCTGATGCCTTTGGTCTGCGCCCCGCACAGCGGCGTCCGTCTTGCCGAGGGGGAAGTCGCAGAGGTCTTACGCAAAATCGGTATTATTCACGGCCATCATTACAAACTTAACGCCGAAGAACGCCGTGATAACCTTCTGCTTCATCTGGCCTGTCGTACACTACCCGCCTTTACTCAACAGCTTAGCGAACTCAATTGCGTCAGCCGCAATACCACTCTTGATGATATCGGTTTGCTAAAAAAGCATTTGCAGCAACATCAACTCACCTTGACGGTGGATAAAAAACAAGGATACCGCATTGAAGGGTGCGATCTGGCGTTACGCCTGGCGGTGCAACAGGTTTTACAACACGCGCTCAAATATTCCGACAATCAGGCTGAAACGCGTATCACGCAAATTTTATCGGACCAGCTTACGGCAACGGGTCTGGATGCACTTAAAGCCTCCCGGGTCATTGATGAACTGCTACAACAAACCGAGCAGCAGCTAAACAGAACGTTGAGTGATAAAGACCGCCGCTCACTGCATTACCTGCTCCTCTTCAGTCTTGTGGATACGCAAAAAGGCCATTACCCACAGTTCACGCCAGTGCAGGCTAACTTTCTGCGTGAACAGGGAGAATGCGAAGTGGCGGCCAGTCTGAATGCCGCGCTTGCCAGACAGCTTCAGCTTCCTGAGATTTCCGGGAATACGCTTTTCTTCTCGCTCCTGCTTTCCGCCAGTAAAAAGGTGACGCCACATCACAGTGGAGCCGTCGAAGACAGCCGTTTGATGGCGGCAGTAAAGCAGCTTATTGTGCAGTTTCAGGCGTTGTCCGGTGTGTATTTACAGGATATCAATCAACTGGAGTCGCGCCTTTTCTCTCATCTTGGCCCTGCTGTTCTTCGCTGCCTGTTTGGTATGCGCAGTGAAAACGCGTTGCGGGAGGAGATCCTCCTGCGCTACCCGCTCATCTTCCGTCTTTGCCGCCAGATAATCGTCAGCCTTGAGCAGGATTATCAGGTGGCGTTTTGCGATGACGAGCTGAGTTATATCGTTATCAGTTTTGCGGCCTGGCTGGACAGGCGGGCTGAAACGGGTGAGCAGCACCTTTTGCTGGTGACCGAAGGAGGGCTTTCATCAACCGCCATTCTGGAGAATCAACTGCGTAATCTGACGGTGCTACCACTGCATATTGAGCACATGTCAGCGAGCCAGCTTAAACAGCAAGGAATTGGGCAACACATTCGGTTAGTGGTAAGCACAATTGCCTTGACCTGCCAGATCCCTGCGCATGCCAGGTTTATTCAGACACAACACATGCTGACGGAAGGTGAGAAGCAGCTGTTACGGCTGACACTGGAACACAACCTTGAAGCTACCGGGATCGACGAACTGGTCAATGTACTGGTTGCCTCGGCTACCCGACACTCTTCTCAACCGAAGGAGTTGTTACGTCAGGAATTCAGCACCATTATCAGTCAGTTTATTCAAAAGCAGCAGCACCGTTCGATTGCGGCTTCGCCATCGACCTCATCACGCTTACCGCACGTTAATTTCACTTCGCGTCAGGCGAGCTGGCAACAGCATATCCGCAAAGCCGCACAGCCACTGGTCGAGAAGGGAATTATCGGCCAGCAATATGCCCGTAACATCATTCGTCATATTGAATCCCGTGGGATTACAACCTACCTTACGCCGGATATCCTTCTGCTGCACGATGCCCCGCTTCCTGGTGCCACCGAAGGCGCGATGTCACTGCTGAAGCTGAAATACCCTCTGTCTTTTGATTTGCCAGAAGTCACACTGACACCAAAGCTGATTGTGATTCTGGTACCAACGGAAAATCTGTCGCACATTCCTTTGCTGGAGGCACTGAACACGCTGATCAGCGATGAAACCTCTTTGTCTGCGTTACTGAAAGCGACTTCGATTCAGGAATTACAACGCTGTATTAACGACAGCGCCGTTCTCTGACAACTGTGGTTATAAGTGTACTACTCAGTGGTCTTACGGGGGCCGACGCAGTAGCCTCCTAATCAACATTTCGAATCAGATAGCTGCACTTTCCTGCTTATTACTTTAATTTACCTGCATCCCTTGCGGTGTATTGCTCAACTGCTCAGATAGCGATGAGGTCTTTTCTGTAATGCAAGCGCAGCTGACTCGTATCATGCCTGAATAGTCTGGTCTTTCAGCCTGGAAGTGATGGAACCACGGTTGGGGAGGGGCATACGTTACCAGGAAAAACTTTTTATCTATGACATCAATACATCTCCTGTTGTTCTGACATTACCCTACATCCCAATGCTTGATCCTGTACGCGCATCAGATGACAGTATTAATTTTTCTGTGGAACAATTTCAGCTTGAAAATTGTACCGCCACGTTTGAAAGAAACGACGTGGTTTTGTCGGCGAATTCCACTGTTTTTAGCCCAATGCATAACTGGCTTTTGAGTGATGACTGGGTCAAAAAATGGGGTGTGGGCTTCAATATCATGGGCTAAAAAGCACATTGCAGATTATTGGAAATGGGCTTTCTGTATCCCGTTTTTAGGCATTTATTCACCATTCAGTTCATTTCATTTGCTGCGGACCCACTTCGTTGGTTGATGCCAAGGCCATGGTGCCTGAATGGGCAATTCTGGTTGGCTGTATGGTCCAGGCTGTTTATTTTGAACGATGAGGATATTCAGACAGGCCGAGATGCTCCTGTTGGGCAGGTGACAGTCAAATTTCAGGCGCAGCAGTTCTTTAATTTTACTCATCCGCGTTCTCAGTCTTGCCATGGCGACACTCCTCCGGAAGATGCGTTATCAGGAGAAAGTGTTGTCCATTGTTTTCAAAGTGAAAAGCGCGGGATTCCGACGACAGGATCACCGATTCCGACAATCCGATCACGGATTCTGGAGCCAGGATCACGGATTCCGACGGAAGGCCAAATCTGGCCAGAACAAATCGGAATTCGTGGTCGGTTTGGGGCGGAATACGCAAACGTCGTGTCCACCAAGAATTTCGGCAATTGTAATTTCGCCGCGGTCATCGCGAATTGCGATCCATCCAATACGGTGCTCTACGTGAACGATTACGCCGCGCATAATTTTTCCTCTTTTGTTACTTCATAGGATACCACCGAGCCTGAAGTGGTGAAAAGACAGGCAGTTGACTTTGATGATGGCGTGACATGTCACAGCCACCAGCAGCACGGAGCGAAGTAGGGGGGCGTAATGCAACATGCAACAATCAATTCACGGGTGATTGTTGCCGTGGATTTATTTGCATGCGGACCAATCACCGCGGACTCTGGCAGGGTTTTGAACTCCCCACCAGAGGAGTTGGAGGGATGCTCCCGATGCTAATCGAGATCGGTAATTGCAAGCTTGAGCAAGTCATCTTTCGAACTTGCTGAAATGTTTAAGGATTCAAGTTTTTTTATGAGCAATTTGCGCTTTGTGTCGCTTTTATCCTGAAGGATTTCACGTGCCAGCGAGAATGGCACAACAAAGTCACCACAGTCTTTGCAGCCAAAATGCAGCCAGTCGCCTTTTGGGTCTTTCATTATGGTGACATGGCATGGCTGGGTGCAAGCAGGGCATGGGTGTTTATCGCTTAACTCGTAACGGCTAGACATGTCGAACCTCCTCCGGTCCGTAGGTGCAGGAACTGTAAGGATATACCGGAGGAAGGTTTGGCACCAATTGGAGTATCACAATGAATCCACCTGACTTTATCCGCAAACACATCTCCGTGCAGCTGGTGGTGGAGGGGTTTAGTGAAGATGTCGCCAGGGGGTAGCAAAATGGGCTCCCAGACACTGAACCGCAGCCCGGCCACCACGTTGTAAACCAGTCGCTCAGCTTGTAGCTGATTGAAATATCCAAGGTCACGATCATCCGGGAAGTGCATCTAGCCCGCGCCTGCAGCACCTAAAGCCGGCGGTTCAAGATGAAGACGACCACGGATATCCCTTACTACCGATGTCATGGCTTGCGCCGTGGCAAAAGGGATTTGCTTCTGCAACTGCTTTAGCTGCCGGGATAAATCCTTAAGCGTTGACATGGTTTTCCCCAGCGCCACAGTAGTCGCTCAGTGAATGACTTTGATAATGCATTACCACTGCAATATTTATGAGGAGTTCCGCCCGATATGACTTTCTGAAAATTCATCTTTACTCGCAAGAAATACCAGCAATACTTATCCTTCACCTTTCACTTAAGGAATAAGTATGTGGGTCATTGATAAAATCTCAGCTTTAAACACAGAGCAGAACGACAAGCTTTTCAGTCCCACGCTCCACATGACGGATAACAAAGGAAATACCGTGCTCGTTCTGTTGGATTTCACCTGCAGCGAAGTTCGGGACATTACAATTCGACAACTGGAAGAAATGGCTGTTGATGCATTAGCCGACAGAGAGTTCCAGAAATCGCGCAGTGAATCCAGGTAAATTCTCCGAAAACCATCATCCCGGATGAGTTGTTGGCCGTCACTTTGTTGTAAGTTCTCTCACAGCTGCTGCCGACGACATAAGCGCGGTCAGCTTCTGCTGCATAGATTCCCGCTCTGCGGTCAGCATCGCGGAGCAACTCGGCAAGCAATCTGGCGGTCTCGGCTTTTGCCGGGCCTGCTGCGGTAGCGGCGGAAAGTTTGCTGGTCTCACGCTCGGCGTTGCGCTGTTCAGCTTCGGTCCGAGCCCTTACTTCGGCATCACCAGCATCGCGTTTAGCCCAGCGTTCTGCCCAGTCGCTGTTGGTGACATCCACTCCGGCGGTGTAGCGCCAGTGGCTTCCAGTATTGTTGTGGTTACCACCATTTTACCGCCCAAATTAGTGCGGCAATGGACAGCAAAACTGCTGCGAAACCAAGATATTGACGGCAGCATCTGTACCAATTGTGGGCGAACTGTTCACAGAGACGATATCACTAAACAGGCCAGAGATTATGCTGAGAAGCTCGTCAGGGACATGCTCGGGAAGCACCTCAAGTAATGCCTGAATTTTTGCTTCCAGCATGCTGGCATCAACAGAAACGGATGCCAGCATTTTTTTATTTTCCATAAGTGACCTCCAAACGAAAAGCTGCACCGAAGCGCAGCTCTTAATTGTCGTGGGTAATGTTTTTAATAGACGCTAGTGGATCACTGCCGTTGCATACCACCAGCAGTTGAAATCTGATCAGCCAGATAAAAAAATGCCAGCCTCTGGAGGGGCTGGCAAACCGATGTGACTTCAATTTTGCATTGGGCGTGATACTCAGGATTCGTTATCACATAACCAGTATAGTCGATAAAAAGCCCCGGCGAGTGCCGAGGCCTGATTATGTTACCTCCCTGCCACTCAGGGAAACCCGTCATCGCAGGCAAGGAGGTGTTTGCTGGAGCGGTCAGCGGGAATCGAACCCGCATCATCAGCTTGGAAGGCTGAGGTAATAGCCATTATACGATGGCCGCTGAGGTGCGGGTCTGTTCCCCACAGTCACCGCTTGCCTTATTTAGAGTCATGCTCGGACTGACTATCCATTGGATTCTGGTGCCGACTACCGAAATCGAATTGGTGACCTACTGATTACAAGTCAGTTGCTCTACCTACTGAGCTAAGTCGGCTTTAGTCCTTGCTGGGCTCGAACCAGCGACCGGGCGATTATGAGTCGCACGCTCTAACCAACTGAGCTAAAGGACCGAATGAGGTGCCAGGTGCCTCCCGGTGAATCGGCCAGTTCCTTCCGATCCGCAAGCAAACGTAGACGACAACTAAGGAAGAAACTGAGTGCCCCGTCGCATAAGGGGATTCACTACGCATTCAAAATGTCGGTCAGCGCCAAACCCCTAACAACCGCTCGTCATGAACCCCATGGCACCAACCGACGCACCAAGACTATCTCAGCAAAAGTAACCATACAAACGACATTGATTAAATAAACTTTTTTGAAAACCTGAAGCATCCTACAGATGTGCTGTGTTTGAGGGGCAATGTATAACGAAGCGATTTCTCGCAAAACTAAAGCAACCTTCTTGTTGGGTTTAATTGCTTCGCTTTGTTATCGTAAAGCGTGAACACTTTTTATATAAGGTTACGACATGAACAAACAATGTCCAAAATGCTCAGGCTCTGCGACCATAATTCGTGGATGTTTTCGAGATATGACAAACGCGCGATTCGACACAGAATATACTGACGGCATCCTTGGAATGACTGATGGTGTGAAGATTACTTGTCCAGCGTGCGGAGAAATTAATCTTTATTGGGAAGACTATCGGCACCTGAGAGATAAGGAGCTAGACCCAAATGAAATTGATAAATTTAAGGCCCTTAATCCTAATTTTCGAGGATTGATCCCGTTAAGTAAATGGTTAGAATCCAGAAATGACAAAGACACCAATTAAGGCACCTCAACACAGGTGCAGTAGGCCTGTCATCACCAAATTGCTGCTCCTGACTTTCTTTCGAAAGTCTCACAAGTCCCATCAGGGTACAGTGTTAGTATTAGCTTAAACATAAGTCAATATCGCAACGGCCCGCTGTAAACCATTGCAGTCCACTGGTGCTATACGATCAGGTAAGACATACCCATACCATGAAGAATTGCGTGCTTTACGCATTCGAATTCCTCAGTCGCGATCTGAGGCACAACAGTAACCAACTGGTTGTTGTACCTGTTTCTTGCAACAATAATGACAGGCCTTATCTTTACTATTTCAGGAACAACAAGCCCTCGAAAGTCACACATTAAAACTGAACGGACAGTGGGTTAAAATTTTAATCCCATAAGATAATTCGCTTGGTGATGACAATCCGTTGATATTACCTCAACAAAATCATGGATGCATTGCCAATCTGGTTATTAAGCACTCAACAAAAAACCGCACTGAAGCGGGCTATCTGGAGTTAATTCTCTGCAGGCGAGACATTCCATGATTAGGCGTATACAGGGCACTTTTATGCAAAGTCAACTCTATCATGCAAAAAAATTGCCGCCATCTGTTCCGATCACATTAATAACTTGTCGTCTTCTCAAATTCTGCCGCTACCTGTCTCTCTCCTTTGTGAATGATATCCACCAGCCCTTCGTAGAATGGTTTCCAGTTGCGCGACCATGATGACTGATGCAGATCGGGAATGTGCATCTGGATTGCACGGTGGGCATTGGCTGACTTTACGCTGATGAACTCATTCCCCGAGCAGCGCTCACAGGTTTTGTAAACCGGCGCACCCTGCTCTTTCGTCGCCTTTCGGTCCCGAACCACCGCGGCGGCAGCGGGCGTTAATATTCCCTTTACCGTTACATGCTGTGCATGTCCGCTGGACCAGTTCGCGCTTAATCTAAGGCGGGACTATTTCCATACCGTCAGTATTAAAGATTCCGGCATGTTTGCTCACATCCTCATACTGAGAAGTTAATCCGCTGCCGCTGCCGCTGCCGCTGCCGCTGCCGCTGTGACACGTCACGCTGGTTTCTGCTGAACGAGAATAATCAGCAAAGGCAAACTGCACCAGTACCAGGCTGCAGCGCCCCAGCTCAGCGCCCGCGGCCTTTCGCTCGTTCCTGGGCACCGTAACAATGGCGTGTCGCGCCAGCGCCTGCACCACCAGTTGCTCATCAGTCTTACTGATGCCCGCCTTACCGAAGAAAGCAGCAAGGCCAAATCGGGCCCGGGAGCTGGTGGCCCTGATGGCGGCCATATCGGGACCTTTGCTCTTTATAATGGAGTGTTAGCAGATAGCGATATCAGCCCACTGATTTCTGCAACCAGGCAAATCATGGCAGGTCGCGGAATCTCAGCGTAGATCCTATGAATCCACCCGGTAACCGTATGCAATCTATGGTCACCCCCTTTTTTGCAAGCACAAACTTTAATAACTGGAAGGTTTGCTTCAATCTATCCGGCGTCAAATGAGAAAGGATGCTCGCGCCTTGATGAGTTCTGCACCTGATGAGCCTTATAAGAGCGCCGGCTTTAAGAAGCCACTTGCATACACAGGCTTTTCGTCAGGTGGTTTTACCTTTAGTCATCAGCAGTTAGTCCCCGCAAAACCAGGTGATTAGCTAAAATTACAGACTACATTCGCCATTACTTATGAAAATTTAAAATCAGTTTTGCTTGTGGTTATCGCCCACGCGATACGAGCCAGTTTGTTAGCAAGCGCACACGCGACAACGCAAGAGTGTTTTCTGCACAGCTGGTTTCTGACCCAGTTGGCCAAAGAGCCGGAATATTTATCAAGGTGTATCATGATCGATCTGGCACATTGCACCAACAGGCGTCGCAGGTTTTTATTTCCCCGCTTACTGATACCAAGTAGCGTATTTTTACCGCCGGTACTGTATTGGCGTGGTACTAAACCTGTTGAAGCCGCAAAATCTTTGCTGGATGCGTATTGCTTTCCATCACTGAGTTGAGATGAAAGAATGCTTGCGGTAATTGGGCCTATGCCCGGTATCGTCAGCAGGCGTTGACCTGTATCATCATGCTTCAACTCTTGCTGAAGTAATTGATCCAATTCTTTTATTTGAGACTCTAATCCTGGCAATGTACGTGGAATGAGTGTTTTCCGAGATCAATACCAATAAGTGCGATGTTGTTCATGATGGCCTCTCCAGTAATAAATCACCCAGCTAACCTACTATTATAGGGTGGGGGTGACCATCTCATTAGAGTTACCGGGTAATCAGGGAAGGGGTGGGTGCCTGGAAGCTAACCTGTATCCCCCTCAGAATGCTGGGCCCCCGCCAAATCTGGCGACAGAAGCACGAAATTCGCGACGAACGAATCAGGGGAACAGCCTGATATCGTGCTTCTGTCATAATTATTTTTCCTTCGCGTTATCCTGCCTTTAAGCATCAGATCTTTTCGGTCCTGAAGGTATGAGTAAAGGTTATATACTGACAGAAATAATAAAACCGGTATAAGAAGCAAGAGAATAATGTCTGTATGATGCATAAAATTTACGGAATGAAGAATCACTGGTAAAAAAAAGCCCGAAAATGGGAAATCGGGCAAAATGATAGAGATGAATTATCTATTCTTTTTCACAAGACAGGAGGGATACTATCGGTCTGGCCTGATTCGGTCACCTTTGGTTTTGTTTATAATTAAATGACGACTCAGCGTTGGGTTATTCCTTAACCAGCCACAAGCCAGCCTCTTTAAACATCTTCAGGGCGGTTAAAGAAAACCAGACACAGTATCCGGGTTAATCTTCATCATCTTTTTTCTTTTGTTTTTGAAGAGATTCCCTTTCCATCTGAAGGGAATAAGTTTTTTATCACGACAACAAACACTGCAACAATGTTAACTGTTACTCCTGAGATGAGGGCGATGACAACCTTACTATCGAGACTAAAATCGTGAGCTTTGAATTCAAAGAAAAAGAGTTTTACATCTGGAGCTTTTGAGCCTTGAAGTATAATGACAAGAATGAGGAAAACTGACCAAATCCAGACAAATCGATAGGCTTTCAAAGCATATGTTTCACGCATGTCAAGCAATTGCTCTTGCATATCGTTCTTCAAATCTTTATCACGAACATCGATTTTTTCAACTGCATTAGTGAGTTCTTCTACAGCTTCTTTAAGATCGGCGATGGTTTGCTCATTATTGCTTTGGGATTCTTCATATGCTTGTTGCTCTGCAGAGGAGGTTCCTGTTATATCTACAACCAGCCACCTCACTATCAGACGGGGAAGTATGATAGTGAGGTGGCTGGTATTGTTGTCAGTTCGTTGCCGGTAGTCTGCCATCTGACGGGTTATAATGAAACGGACATCTGAGATATTGGTGTCGTGTAGCAGGATGCAGAGGTTGTTACTGAAAGGTACTGATCTGGTACGTTAGAGCGCCGGATTTATGTTGGTGGATACTTATTTTGTCACCCTGCCAGCAGTAGTTTATTGACAAAGCCTGTGTATTTAAAATGGGACAGATGATGCAGTTAACAAGAATAAAAAGGACAAGGGAATAATGAAGAACAGATTTATCCGAACGTTTCAGTGGCTGGCATTACTTTCCACTGCATTTTTATTATCCGGGTGTGGTTATAACGATATTCAGTCCAGTGATGAAGCTGTTTCCGCACAGTGGGCTGAAGTGCTCAACCAGTATCAGCGCCGTGCAGACCTGATTCCTGCACTGGTAGCAACGGCAAAAGGCTATGCCAGTCATGAGCAGGCGGTGTTTGCTCAAATCGCAGAAGCCCGGGCTAAAATTGGTGGCATCAGCCAGAACCAGAATGCACCGAATGATGCGCCTGGGATGGCTGCATATCGGCATGCACAACAGGAACTGGGGTCAGCGCTTTCGCGATTACTGGTCATTCGGGAGCAATATCCCGAGCTTAAAGCCGATATGATGTTCAGTAATTTGATGGTGCAACTGGAGGGAACGGAAAACCGTATTGCCGTTGCCCGCCATCGCTATGTAAAAGCCGTTCAGTCGTATAACCTGCAAATCCGTCAGTTCCCTGGAGTGATCATTGCCAGAGTAATGGGATACGAAAGAAAACAGAATTTCCAGCCTGATGATGTCGGAAAAGTTTCAACGGCACCTGTCGTTGATTTTTCAGCATCACCGCAGGGGCATTAATCGTGAGGAGGATATTCCTGCTCTTCCTTCTTGTTCTTGCTCCAGGAGCGCAGGCCGCTCCTGGAGCTGTCCCTGCGTTACATCTGCGTGTCACAGACCTCACTCATACATTGTCTGTGGAAGCCAGACATACACTGAACAATACACTGGCATCACTGGAAAATAAGACCGGGCATCAGTTTGCTGTACTTATTGTGCCAACCACGGGCGAGGAATCGATTGAACAGTATGCCATTCGCGTTTTTGAACAATGGAAACTGGGTGATAAAAAGCGAGATGACGGTGTTCTGTTGTTGGTTGCAAAGTTGGATCATACTCTGCGTATTGAGGTTGGATATGGGCTGGAAGGGCAACTGACGGATTTGCAGGCGAGCCAGATAATCAGGCAGCGTATTGTACCGTGGTTTAAAAAAGGGAATTACTCACAAGGTATTCAGGCGGGAGCTGAGGCGATTTCACTGTGTATTACCGATCCGGAACGTGATTCTTCACAATTTGCACGCTCTTCCACACAGCAAAAAGATCAGCGTTATGATACGGAGTCATTTGGATTTTTGGGCTGGATTTTGGGGATGACTTTTATTCCCGGATTATTAAGGAACTTAAGCCAAATAAAGCGCAATCTTTATACCAGTCTGATAGTGAGTGCTGGCACGGGGATACTCCGATGGAGCGTTGGTAATAGCCCGGGAGATATTCTTTTGGGGATGTTGACAGCCTTTATTGGCACTTTTCTGGCTCTTATTTTCTGGTCCGGACGTTCTGGTGGGGGCGGGGGATTGACTGGGCGCGGCAGAAGTAGTGGAGGATTTAGTGGAGGAGGGGGCAATAGCGGCGGCGGTGGTGCATCAGGGCGCTGGTAAGCGCAAGCCCAGCGCCGTCTATTGCCATCAAGCCATTACCGATAACTCGGACGCCTGCCTCCTACAGACGGATGAAATCCCAGCCATTGCTAAACGTGAACGAAAAGAGCGGCTGAAACAATACTTCCACGCTTACGCAGGACATGGTGGTAGGTGTACGCTGATATGGGCACGGACAAAAACAACAAGGAGACCCCCTTTGGCTACGGATCCATTTTTTCAGAATACAACAGATAAAAGCATCGACGAATGGCGATGCTTATGTGAAGAGCAGGGATTTCATCACGGGCATGCTCAACGGTTGCGCCTGTCTGATAAAGATGCGTTGATAACGGCCATCATCGAACTGGCCTGCTATTACCCTGGTGCGGGACGCTGCTGAAGCACAAATGGTTGACTGCACCGGAGAATATTCTGGATTGCGTGTCCGCTGAGTACAATCAGCGCACACAGCAACAGCAGGGTTTCAGAAAAGACAAAGATGCTGAGATTTGGCTGCGTGACCTTGAATGCGCCGTGCTGGTTCCCTTGCGCAAGGTGAGCGCTGAGCAACGCGAACACACAGAGGCATTTATTCTTACTCTGCTGGCCGATACAGACCGCCTGGCAGATATTGTCTGCGTTGGAGATGGATGGGCATGGCATTATGCGTTAATGGACACATTATGCTGGATTATACGTGTTCAGGCAGATAACTGCCCGGATAAAATACGGCAACATGTCAGTGAAATGGTCCTGCTGCCTGCAGCCAGATTATCTCCGAAAGAGATTATGGACTGGTTTGATGAAAAGTCGGTCCATGCGCCAGAAATGGATCGCTCTGAAACATAACTGACAGGATCCATCGCTTTAACATCAACAAGGCTTTTGTTATGAGCTAATTGTTGTTGTACCCGGGGAATAGCATTCCTGCTGTGTTTGCAGGTACTGATGAGAAAAGGGTAATACGCAAACTGAAGGACATCGGCGTTGATACTTATGGAATATGTAAATCAAATTTTAGGGTAAGAGAAGGTTTTTTTGTCGTGATCACGATTCAGCAATACACATTTGCAACACGCTGCTTTGCTGGTTATTCTCGATTTAGGTATCTATTTTCAACGTAAATCAGGAGATGCAATGATCGAACCGAAAATCGAAATGTTGTTTCCCAACGATGGAAAAACAACGTTTTGCCGTGCGGATGTTTCCCGGGCCATTGCAGAATACCTGGGTGATGGGGAGGTTGTAAGCCGCCATGATATTTGCGCCGGGCAGGTGATTCGACAGGGTATCAATTCGGGAATGATTAAACGGTTAAAGTCGCGTATTTACCAGCGAAGCTCACCGTATTCTGCTTTTGGTGAATGGATTTTTTGTCGGGACAGGCAACCAGCGATCCCAGGTAGCTACCTGACATGGAATGGTTCCCGCGTTATTCAGGTCGGGTTTCATGAAGGGAGGTGGGATTGTTCGTTTTACCGAAAAATAACTCACTGGATGTCGTTGCCGGCAGCGCCTCAGTCAGTGGAATGGCCGTGACAATTGAATGATTTGAGCCGGGGCCATCTGGCGCGACAACCATCATCAATTATTTTTCTGAGTCCAGAAAACACAGCGGCGCAGCGTTGTTAATGTCACATTTTGTTCGGGACGATGGAACCTGGTTCAGGAACATGGATATATCAGGGTGACAGCGAGTACCGCAAAAGCGTAGATGGCTATTTATCTGGTGAAATTGATGGATAAAATGATTGAAGCACTGAGTGAATTAGGGGAATGTTCGGGCACTGAACTGGCTAAATATCTTGGTCGTGATATTCGCAGAGTGACGATGGATCTGGAGTTTTTGAGGCGGTCCCATCTTGTGTATTACGATAATTACATCTGGCACCTTGATAAAGAGTTATTGACTGGTATTACAGGGTTCGATGATGAGGAGGTATGATAATTCCCGAATACCACGAACGTATTCTTGGCTCCCGTTGCGGCATTAGCGTCCCATAGATTGGCTGGTTATTCTTGTTGCCTGAGGACAACCTGAACATCCGCTCGCTGTGGGAAAAAGGCCAGTTGATGATCCACGAAAAGCGGTACTGGTGAAAGGCAATTCTGTGTTATCTCGATAAAAACAGTCCGGGCATTCTTTCCGTGATACAGACCTGGTCCTGAAAAAAAAGAACCCCAGCGGCAGGGGAAATCCTGAACAGGCCGGGGCTGCATTCTCGCAAAGTGAGCACACTATGCATGTGTTTTTCGTTGCTTCAATGCATTCTGTAAATTGCATCGTATTAATCATCTGAATTTATTTCAGGTACAAGCATCACCAGATAAATATGGCATGGAACACATTGGGCTGAAATAACACCTCAGCAGGTGCAGTTTCTCCACTCAGCCAGAGCACAATGCTGCTGGCTGGCTTACCCTGCTGCGAAAGTTGTGCCAGCAGCTGTGGCTTGCGAGGCCAGTGTGAGCACATATTTTTAGTATAATAAAGGTCGGTCATTCAGTTGGCTGAATTTATTACAAATTTAGTCGGGAATAGCCGCATATTTCCTGTTTTAAGTCGTCATTATGTAAATAGCATTGGCATGATAATCAGTCATGTCTGCATCGTTCGTTAAGATTATCGATGCCTGATATCTTTTTTAATACGTCAAGATAATCTATTCTGTTATCATATAACCAGTGCATGATGTTGTTGTTATATAAGAGTTTTGTTATGTAAGATTTGATGATAATTAGACTTAAATTGTTTTCTGCATATTCATCTTGTATGTTCTGTGTTTCTATCTGTAATGCAGCCATTTCTTTTTCAAGCCTGGCCAGTGTTTTTACAAAATCTTTATTGGTTTCATCATGCTTAGGTGGCATGACCAGATGTTCCTGCGGCATTGTATGTAACAAGGATAACGCGAATTTTTTCGTGAAGTTATTGAGCGCAATCATTGTCATAACACATTCTGTTTGTTTGTAGTCTTTCATTTTTTTCAATATGTTAAAGATGTTTTGTGATACGTTTTTTTCAGACAGAAGTGCAATGACTTCTTTTGCAATACCATTGGATATGTTCAGACGGGTATTAACAATACTCTCAGATATGCCGAGAACAGCGCAAAGTTTATCTATCGAAACTCCGGATTCGACGGCTTTCCGCAACATTTTTTGTTCCTGAAGTATAGTTAATCGATTTACACGTTTATTATACGAGTATGTTTCATCTACCGGTGATATAAGGCAATGTGCATGAGTGATGTTTAAGTCTTTTAAGGCTTCTACACGCAAATGCCCATCCAGTATTTTACGAGTCCCATCATCAGAAATAAATATAACGACAGGTTCAATTAATCCAATTTCTGATATGGATGTTAATATTTGCTTGTATTTCGTGCTGATTTTTATGTTTATCGGTATGTCTTTTGCCCGATTAAGAGTATCAATCGCGACGTTCTGGAAATGATGGTCGAAACATTGTTTAATCATTGTTTGTCTCACTTTGATTGTTAGATAATATTTCCGGGATATCGGTGAAGCCATTCTCGTGTAGTAATAAACAGAAATCCTTGCTGGTAGTGAGATTTCTGAATATCTCCTTAATAATTGATAAGGTTTCCCGGACATATTTTGCTTTGCTCTGAATGTCTTTGTGCTCATTTGCGTTTTTCTGATAGAGTTCAGTGAGTTCCTCCGGGGTGTATTTCTTTTGATTGCTGTTTTTAATAAATGAGTTGTTTATTTTACCTTTTAATCCTTGCTTTCTCTCTTCTATTATTTTTTTTATTATATTGATCTGTCTCCCTTTTATTTTTCCATTAACCAGAGCTTCTGTCAGCGAACGTTGTATTTCATCATCATTTGCCCTTGATATCTCGACTGCCAGATAGAGTGGAATGTTCCCCGATTCAAATTCTGAAAGAAGTTTTTTCTCCCCTTTATCGAGCAGACTGGTAATACTATTAACCCAGTTTGTTGTATATCCCAGTCTCTCTCCCACCTCTTTATCACTGAGTCCTTGTTTTTTCAGTTGTCGTACAGATTCTAATAGCTCAGTTGCTCGCGGTTTTCTTCTGGCAATATTTTCCGCAAGGCTCATCAAATGTCCGGTTTCCTCGTCAACGTTTTTCACCACAGCAGGGATATGGGATTCTTTATAGTGCTGGTAGGCCTCAAGCCGTCCCTGACCGCAAATTAAAGCGTACTCAAAAATATCATGAGATATTTTTCTGACAGTGACAGGTCTTTTTAGCCCTATTTGATATATGTTTTCTTTTATTTCATTATGCGTGAATGTGTCCCTTTTTCGTGGATTTGATATCAGTATCTTACTGATATCAATCAATTGAATGTGATCTTCATTTGCCATTAATGATCTCCTTTATGGTGATTCGTTTTACCAGACTGTAAATAGGACGCAGCGTATCGAATCTGTATAACTCGAAGCTAAGGGCGTTGTTTTCTCTCAAAAGCAGGTCTGAGCACAGCAGGTCTATTGATGGGAATATATAATAATCAATTGCAGAATGGTTGAGGCTATCCATACGAATGGCAATATTAATATCAGTCATCAATAAATGGTTAAGACGGATTTTCCATCTCATGTTCCGGGACGCCATTTTTTGGCACCGGACAGCCTGAACCGATAATGTAAATTCATCATTTACATGTAAAATTCCTGTTTCCGTTGAGTCACTGACCCACCCTCCGGACAGATAAATATTTTTTGTTACTGCTTCTGCGGTGTCTGCCCCAACGTTTCTTAAATGGTGCTTTGTTTTTATCCATGAATAGTCAGTTTTTGGATCATAACCAATCAGGCTGTATACGCGTAACAAACTGCCAAATCTTGACCGATAAACACTACTGGATGGTAACATTTCTTCTTCATCAATAATGATGCCAGAAAGTCTGCCTCTTTTTAAATACAGTGATTTTAATTTCTCAAGAAGTTCATCTTCAGAAATGAATGCAGAACGTGTTCTGATGATTTCTTTTGCTAAATTAAACTTATCAATACTGATAATAGGTTTGTAGGCATTATCAAACCTTATCCATTGTTCTTCCGGGTTTTTAATGTGTTCGCGTTTGAGTTTAAAAGATGTTTTATTATAAACATTATTCCCAATGTATTTTTCACTGGTTAATATTTGATGTATTTTTCCCCTGGTCCATTTTGTGTCATTTTCGGCCGGGATGTTTCTTCTGTTGAGTTCTGAAGCAATAGCCAGTTCTGGTTTCCCTTCCTCAATGAACATGTCAAATATAGTATTAACAATATCAATTTCCTCCTGAGGCCCTGGAGTGAGGATAACTCTGTCTGTTTGTATACTTTTTCTTTGTCCGAAAGATAATTCTCCCTTAGGGCAATGGTTTTCATCAATCAGTGAACGTCTTAAACCATATCCAGCCATTCCTCCCTGGTGGTAGCCCTTTTTGACCAGATTCACTTGCCCTAAGAAAACTTTTTCCGACTGGTTTCTGCTGAAACTTGCAGCCCCGTGACGAGAAAGAGCCAGCCCAAGGGTAAACATTTCAGGATGCTCCTCGGAAAAATGTTCTGCGCAGTAAATGATTTTAACGCCACTCTTTTTTAATAAATATGAATAGTGCCCTGCTTCATCAGTATCCTGAAAACGCCCAAAGCGACTGACGTCATAAACCAGAACCAGGGAAACTTCTATCTTTTTATTCAGTATGTCATTGATGAGTGATCTGAGTCCGGGCCTGCCTGACATATTTAATCCACTTTTCCCTGCATCACTATAAGAGTGAGAGATAGTGATACCATTTTTATTTGCATACTCCCGAATGTATCCCGACTGATTGTCCAGTGAGTATTTCTGATGATCTGTGGACATTCTCATGTATTCAGCTGCATAAACTGTTTTATCCGACGGTTCTGTCATTACGAACTCCTGTGTGTTTATTGCGAGGCATCTCAATAAATATCGGTTCACAGCCCATGTCCAGAAATTTTTTGCCAGGCATTCAAAGTTATTGACTTTCATCAACAGGGGAATTATTTGAAATGGTAAAATAAAACTTTGGATTTTGTCTGATGTCTATATTGCTGCTGTCCTGGTTTTATTTCTATATGTCATAAGGAAGTGTTTCAGGTGTGGTGATAAATAATTCAGGTTTGAGGTTAATGACTGGACCGTCATCGGTGGAAAACAAGGCGAACGTTTCCGGTCACTGAACGGAATCATCGGAATACGCAGTTAGCCTCGTGGATCGTTTTCCCTGGGAAAAAATAAATAAGAATGTCAGAGTATATGGCCTTACTGGGATTGGGGTAATTTGGCGGGAGACCGTTGTGAGCCTGCCAGGGTAATGGGGGAGATGAAAAGGGTGACGCGACATGCTGCTACAATGCAGGGTGCTTATTCAGCGTGAGGGAAAGCAACAGTCGCGTCATTATACTACACAGTCATTTTAAACTTTCTGCTTCAGATTAATTACGCCTTTACAAATCAGATTATCATGTTACTGGATAGTATAAAGAGGAATAATTTGTTGTGTGTTTTTAATTTTTTTATATCACATCATCCCCTTTCCGTTCTGCATTTGCAGTTGTGTTCAATGCTTCTGATGTGTAGAGACCGTAATTGTTGCATCACCTTATAGTCAGATACTGATAGGGATAACCAGAAGGATCGTTACTTCTGCGAATACAACATACATTCACTCGACTTTCATTGAAGGGGGGATTTGCCTTTTTGCCAGAAACGATGAAAGTACTGCCAGTGTGGGGTATTTGCGGCAGACAACAATTCGATGTCACCTGCGGAGTCACCCCAGGCTCTGATGTGACGGGTCACCAGCGGACCGTAAACCGCTTCAAGGCGGTGTATTTTCTGAGCACACCTGCAATTGTATCCATTGATACGTCCCGTCAGACGCCCGTTTACAACTTCCAGCTTTGTTCCAATCAAACTGACTTCCAGTTTTTCAGCAAAAGGTGCCAGCATAATTTCTGGTGATGCGGAGCATAAAGTCACCTCAGCACCTGAGGAAATTTCATCAGCGACGGCGATAAGGCCTGACGGGCGCATCAGGCTCCGCCAGTATAAACGGCAATAGGCATTGGCCTTATCCACAATCCATTTTTCGTCAACATCAGTAAGAAATGTTGCCACGAGGATGGCTTTCAGTTCATCACGAGTGATTTTTTTACACAGACAATGAAACGTGGGACGCATCATTTTTAACATATATTGCGCGAAGATTCGATGACCAAAAGCAAAGCGGAGAAAGGGGAGAAAGCTGTCATGTCGTGTAAGTGTGCCATCAAAATCGAATACAGAGAGGATCCCCGATTGCTGCATGTTTCGTATCCTTAAAGAAAAGTAAGAGTCAGTCTGTTAGTTTGCGATGAGTCAATGTGGTAATTGACAGAGATCATATACCAGTACTTATGAGCTGCATGTGTTCGGATGAATAGTCTGTTCTGCCTCAGCATAATACAAAAACAGCTTTTGGGTTACTTCAGAACCTCAATTGTCAAATATTTTCTCACAAGGTCGCACGAATGTACTACTTAATGATTTGAGTGTACTTTCCTTCCAGTAAGTAAATAATAAACGCCCCTTGCTGGATTATATATGATTTTTATTTATCAAAAAATAATAATTTAATTATTTGAAATAACTGATGGGCGTGATTAATATCGCAAAATAAACAATGTGCACAAGATGTTATTTTTCACGCAGGTATGGTTATGGTTTAATCACAAATAACAATGATACGACACTGTAAAATAAAAATAACGGGATTAAGGATGAAACCTCTGTACACTGCCCTGGTCTGGCTGGCGTTGAGTCCACCAGTACTGGCAGCGTTTTTATCGCCTGCGGATCGCGACAATATTCAGCAGCAACAGCAACGTCTTCTTGAACAGAACCAACAACAGCGTGATTCACTGCAGCAGATTACGCCTTTGTCCGGCAATATGCCTCCGACTTCCCCGCAGCCCGTTAAGGGGCTGTGTTTCACCATCAACAGGATTGTTCCTGACGGCGCCTCGCTGATTAACGATCGCCAGCAGGAAAAACTCTTTGCGCCCTGGGTGGGGAAGTGCCTGGATATGTCTCGTATCAATCAACTGACGGATGCGGTGTCGGACTGGTATATCAGCCGGGGCTATATCACCAGCCGTGCCTTTCTGACACCACAGGACCTGCGCACCGGTGTGCTTCACCTGAAGGTGCTTGAAGGACGCCTGCAGGCCATTCACATGGATGGCGCGCCGGCCAGCGAGCTGGCGATGACCTTTCCCGGGCTGGAAGGCCGTATCCTCAACCTGCGGGACGTGGAGCAGGGGATGGAGCAAATCAACCGCACGCGCACCACCCCGGTGCAGATTGAAATTCTGCCCGGAGACCAGCAGGGCTGGTCGATTGTCCATCTGACCGCGAGTCCGGAACTCCCGCTTTCGGGGTCAGTGAGTGTCGATAACAGCGGGCAGAAGAGTACCGGCACCGGGCAAATCAACGCCGGTCTGACGGCGAATAACATTCTGGGACTGGCCGACAGCTGGTTTGTCAGCGGCGGGCGCAGCAGCGCCTTTTCGAACTCAAAAGATGCGCAGAATCTCGCGGCCGGCATCAGCATTCCTTACGGCTACACCCTGTTTGATTACAGCTACAGCTGGAATAGCTACCTCAGCACCATCGATAACAATGGCTATAAGTGGCGTTCCAGTGGAGATACCGAAACCCACCGCTTCAGTCTCTCCCGCGTGCTGTTTCGCAACGGCGATATCAAAACCGGCGCATCCGTTGGCCTGAGTATCCGCAACGGGCGCAATTATCTCGACGATGTGTTGCTGCAGAGCAGCAGCCGCAAGCTCACCAGCCTGCTGTTTGGTCTGAACCACACCCAGAAAATGTTCGGCGGCGTGGCAACGTTCAACCCGACCTTTTCCCGCGGGATGCCATGGTTTGGCGCAGAAAACGATGGTAACAAAAACGGTGACCTGCCCAAAGCGCAGTTCCGGAAATGGAGCCTGAGCGCCAGTTTTCAGCGCCCGGTCACGGAAAATCTGTGGTGGCTTGCCAGCGCCTATGGCCAGTGGACGCCGGACCGCCTTTACGGCAGCGAACGCATGACCATCGGGGGAGAAAGCTCAGTACGCGGCTTTAAGGAGCAGAGCATTTCCGGGGACAACGGCGCGTACTGGCGTAATGAGCTTAATTATACGCTGCTCACCCTGCCGGTGATTGGCCAGGTCAGCACACTCGCCGCCCTCGATGGCGGCTGGCTCCATTCTGACCGCCTCGACCCGTATGCCTCGGGCACCCTGTGGGGAGCCGCAGCCGGGCTCAGCACCGCTAACCGTTGGGTTTCCACCTCTCTGACAGCGGGCGTTCCGCTGGCGTACCCGGACTGGCTCGGGCCGGACCATCTCAGTCTGTACTACCGCGTTGCCGTCGCGTTTTAAAGGATTATCAGCATGCATACCCCGCAACCTCCTGTTCGTCTCTCATACCGCCTGCTGAGCTGGCTGGTCAGTGCTTTGCTTGCCGGGCAACCGCTGTTGCCTGCCATCGGGGCGGCTATCACCCCGCAGAACGGGGCGGGTATGGACAAGGCCGCCAACGGCGTGCCGGTGGTGAATATCAATACGCCGAACGGGGCGGGGATTTCGCATAACCAGTTTAAGGACTACAACGTCGGGAAAGAGGGGCTCATCCTCAACAATGCCACCGGCAAACTGAACCAGACACAACTGGGGGGACTGATTAACGGCAACGCGAACCTGAAAGCGGGCCGGGAAGCGAAAGGGATCATCAATGAGGTGACCGGCGGCAACCGTTCACAGCTTAATGGCTATACCGAGGTGGCGGGCAAAGCGGCGAACGTGATGGTTGCCAACCCGTATGGCATCACCTGTAACGGCTGCGGCTTTATCAACACCCCGAATGCCACGCTGACCACCGGTAAACCGGTTTTTGATGCCAGCGGTAATTTACAGTCACTGAACGTCACCAAAGGCACCATCACCATTGACGGCCAGGGTATCGACGCCAGCAACAGCGATGCGCTGTCCATCATCTCCCGCGCCACCGAAGTCAACGCCGCTATTCACGCGAAAGACCTGAAGGTGATTGCCGGGGCGAACCGCGTGGACCGCAACGGGACAGTGACCCCGATTGCCGGGGAAGGGAATGCGCCTGTTGTCGCGGTTGACACCGGAGCGCTGGGCGGAATGTACGCTAACCGTATTCATCTGGTGTCCACGGAGAAAGGCGTCGGGGTAAACCTCGGCGACCTCAATGCCCGCCAGGGGGATATCACGCTGGATGCAAACGGGAAGCTCACGGTTCATAACAGCCTGGCCAGCGGCGCCATCACGGCAAACGGCCAGGGTATTGCGTTAACGGGCGACCACAAAGCCGGCGGCAATATCGCGTTGAACAGCCAGGGCGATATTGCACTCAGCAACGGTTCGCTCAACAGTGATAACGACCTGGTGCTGAACGCCAGCGGCAACATTACCCATGCGGGTGAAAAGCTGACCGCCGGACGGGATGTGTCCCTCACGGCAAAAAACATCAGCCAGGATGCCGGCAGTGAAACCGATGCGGCACGCCATATCAGCGTGAAGGCCAGTGAAGGCGCCATCACCAGCGGGCGGATGACCGCCGGACAAAACCTGTCGGTGAGCGCGGATACCCTGACCCACAACGGCGCTCTGGTCGCCGGGAATGCGCTGGCCCTGGAGGCGACCAGCCAGACGCTGGACGGCGCGATTAACGCCACCGGCGATATCGCGGTGAGCGGACAGGCTGTCACCACCACTACCGCCTCCCAAATCCAGGGACAGAATCTCCGTATCACCGCGAAGCAGGCTGACCTGAAAGGCACCCAGGCAGCGAAATCCGTCCTGAGCGTCACCGCCGGCGAAAAACTGGTACACAGTGGCAAAAGCAGTGCGCAGAGCGTGACGCTGAACGCGTCACAGCTGACCAACAGCGGCGTAGTGGTGGCCTCCACCCTGAATACGCAGTCGCAGCGGCTGGCCAACAGTGGTCTGCTGCAGGGTGATGCGCTGCTGAATGTGCAGACACAACAGCTGGATAACCAGCAGGACGGTACGTTGTACAGCGCGACGAACCTGACGCTGGATATCCCTGATATCCGCAACAGCGGACTTATCACCAGTGACGCCACCCTGGCGTTGCACAGTACCACGCTGAGTAATCCGGGAAAAATCATCGCTGATGCGCTGAGCATCAACGCCACCACGTTGTCCGGTGACGGTCTGCTGCAGGGTAATCATTCACTGTCGCTTTCCGGCGATACCCTGTCGCAGGGGGCGGCAGGCCGCTGGCTGACGGCGGGTGAGTTGTCGCTTTCCGGCACCACGCTGAACACCGCGGGTACTACACAGGGCCAGAGCCTCAGTGTAATGGCCAAAGACTGGAGTCACAGCGGGTCAGCACTGTCTACAGGCAATGTTGACACCACGCTTACCGGCACGCTGCAAAACAGCGGCGAACTGATGAGCCGGGGGCGCTTCACGCTCAGCAGCGTGGCGCTGGCCAACACCGGCAGTCTGCTGGCGGCGGGTGACATGTTGCTGACGGGCTCGCAGTTCAGCAACAGTGGTGTGCTGCAGGGCAACACACTCAGCCTGACCCAGGACAGCGTCAGTAACCAGGGCACAATTATCGGACTGGATGGACTGGCTCTGAATAGTGCGGGGGCGTTCACGAATACCGGTGATTTGCTGAGCCAGGGAGCACTGACCCTCTCAGCCGGTGATATCACCAGTGACGGGCGAATACAGGGGCAAAATATCGCCCTTAATGGTACGAGCCTCACTAACAGCGGGGCCATCCAGAGTGCACTGGATTTAGCCTTAACACTGCGCGGTGACATCATCGCCGCCACCGGCAGCACAATCACCGCGCTGGGTGATGCACAGGTTTCCGGGAAGGCCCTCAACAATGCGGGACTGGTGAGTGCGAAAACGCTGACGCTGAAAGGCGACTCATTGAGCAACAGTGGTGAAATCAGCGGTGTAAACCGTCTGGATGTGACGCTGAACGGCGACCTGCAGCAGCAGGGCAAGTTGCTGACCGGCGGTCAGCTGGCGCTGAATGCCGGTAATCTCACCAACAGCGGGCAGATACAGGGCGCAGACGCGCAGATTAATGCAAATCAGTTGACCAACAATGGACGCCTCCAGGGTGACAGCAATCTGACGCTCACGCTGCTGAGTGCGCTTACCAACCAGGCGAACGGCATCATCCTCAGCCAGAACACGCTGGATATCACCGCCCCCTCACTCATAAACGACGGTACGATTCAGGGTAGCGGTAACACCACGCTCAGGACGGCCACCCTGACCCGCAACAACGGCAAAATCCTTTCGGGGGGCGACCTGACGCTTTCCGCGCCGGACTACCGCGGGACGGGCTGGCTACAGGCGACAAACCTGGTGCTGAATGTGGCGAAATTTGCCAGCAGCGGCACCGTGATGGCAGCGAACAACGCCACGCTCAGCGGTGACAGCCTGGCTAACGATGGCACCTTCCAGGCCGCAGCACTGAAGATTAACACACAGAGCATCACCAACAGCGGCACGCTGCTGGGTAACCAGGAGCTGAACATCAGTGCCGGCACGGTCAGTAACGACAATGGCAGGCTGTTCAGCGGTGGTGACCTGCTGGCGGACGTCACGTCGCTGAGTGGCGCCGGGCAGATAGTGGCGCTGGGTAACCTGACGCTGAAGCTGGTTAACAGCTGGGCCGCGCAGGGTGTGGTGGCCTCAAATAAACAACTGAGCATTGCCAGCCAGGGCGATATCACCAGTGATGCCACGCTACAGGGCGACGGTATCACCCTGAACGCGGCGGGCACCCTGACCAATAATGGCCAGCTAACGGCAGGCAATGGCACCACTGCGCTCTCCGGCAGCCAGATTACGATGAATGCCAGCGGTTCACTGCAGGCAGGCGGCGACGTCAGCCTGACCAGCCCGGGCGGCATCACCCTCAATGGCTTCACCGGTACAGCCGGCAATATGGTGCTGACAACCGCAGGCTCACTGATTAATACGGCCCTGCTGTACGCCGGCAATAACCTGTCGCTGTTTGCCGACCAGGTTGAAAACCGCTTCGGCGATATCCTGGCGGGGAATGACCTGGTGATGCAGAAGGACGCCAGCGGGGCGGCTAACAGCCGTATCCTCAACGCCTCCGGCAGCATTGAAACCATCAACGGCGATATCAGCATCAACACGGCAAATCTGCTGAACACCCGTGACGGCCTGAAGGTGGACACCACATACCAGGAGTTTATGCCGGCTGACCAGTCGCAGCTGAACGTCTCCTTTGCCTCCATGGGGGCGGAAAATCTCGGGATTGCATCCGACACGCTGTGTGACGGCGGGGACCGGGGAAATTGTCACACGTACTACTGGCTGGTGCCGACCTTTACCGCTGATGAAAAAACGGTGCTGGTTAACCAGAAAGAGACCACCGTTACCGCGAACGGCGGGGCGGCCCGCATTGCCGCCGGGGGTAACCTGATGGTGAATGCTGACACCCTCACCAGTGAATCCAGTTACCTGCTGGCAAACGGTGATATTGCCCTGCACGGGACCACCCTGAACAATGCATCTGCTGAAGCCGGCAAATGGTCCACCCGGGAAAAATTTACCTGGAGCTGCAAACCGTACTGCACCACGGATTACGACCCGTTCCCGACCGGACAGACGGTGGAAGGCTGGCTGAAGGCGATGAAGCAGAATAAGGATTCGGGTATCGCCTATGACCTGGCGGACAGCTGGACCGACTACACGCCTGATAACCAGCAGTACCGGGCGGTGATTCAGGCCGGCGGGAACGTTGATATCCGTTTCGCCAGCGATATCAGCAACAGCAGTGCCACTGCCCACGGGGGGGAAATCAGCAACACCATCACCGCGCCGGATTTAAACACGCCGTCTGCGCAGAGTATCGGTGACGGAGCCAGCCAACAGTCGCTTGATGATGCCGGTACGCTGGTTATCACCACGCCGGACTGGCAGAGCCCGGGCGACGGCCAGGCCATTGGCGGGGGGACCGACCTGGTGCCGGGCGGGATTGACGGTAACTATCCGTTACCTTCCGGTAATAACGGCTATTTTGTCACCTCCACCGATCCGGACAGCCCGTATCTGATTACCGTTAACCCGAAACTCGACGAACTGGGCCAGCCTGACCCGTCGCTGTTTGGTGATTTGTGGAAACTGCTGGGGATTAATCCGGGGAGCGCACCACGCGAAACCAGCAGCCAGTACACCGACATCAGCCAGTTTCTCGGCTCGTCGTACATGCTGGACCGGCTGCATCTTGACCCGGAAAACGACTACCGTTTCCTCGGCGATGAGGCCTTTGATACCCGCTATGTCTCAAACTATGTGCTGAACCAGACCGGGACACGCTATATCAACGGGCTCGGCTCCGACCTCGACCAGATGCGCTACCTGATGGACAGCGCGGCGGATGCGCAGACCTCTCTTGGCCTGCAGTTCGGGGTGTCGCTGACGGCGGCACAGGTGGCGGCCCTCGACCACAGTATCCTGTGGTATGAAAGTGCGACTATCAACGGCCAGACAGTGATGGTACCGAAGGTGTACCTGTCGCCGAAAGACACCGAGGTGCATAACGGCAGCGTGATTGCCGGGAACAATGTGCAGATGGCCGGTGACAGCGTCACCAACAGCGGCAGCTCCCTGGTGGCGCAGAGCGGCCTGTCGATTGACAGCAGCAACAGCATCAGCAACCTGAATGCCGGATTAATCAGCGCCGGCGGCGGCCTGGACCTGAGCGCCCTGGGCGATATCAACAATATCAGTGCCGCCATCAGCGGGAAGACGGTGCAACTGGAAAGCACCGGCGGCAGCATCAACAACATCACCCGAACCGCACGGCGGGATGCGGGCGGCGACAACATTCATCTCAGCCGCACGGATACCGGAAAAACAGCCTCCATCAGTGCTACTGACGGCCTGACCATGGCCGCGGCAAAGGATATTAACATCACCGGCGCGAAGGTGTCTGCAGGCGCGAGCCTTGCGATGGGCGCCGGCAATAACATCAACATTGCTGCCAACCAGATTACCGACAGCCGCAGCCAGTCGGGCCTCGGGCGTAAAAAAGACAGCAGTTCCTCCTCCACCTCGAACCAGGGCAGCAGCATCTCGGCAGGCGGTAACGCCATTATGCAGGCGGGGAATGACCTGAACGTCTCGGCAAGCGCCATTGACGCGGGCAAAACCGTACAACTGGTCGCAGGCAACGACCTGAACCTCAATGCGGCAGGCAACAACCAGAACAGTCGTTCAGGCAACAGTGAAATGCATCACAGCGGTGCCGACAGAACAACCATTACCGCTGGCGATAATGCCACGCTGGTTGCCGGGCGCGATATCAACAGCGAAGCGGTGGGCATCGCGGCTGAGAAAAATGTCGGTATCCAGGCCGGACGCGACGTGAACCTGCAGGCGGAAGCCACGACAGACGGCAGCAGCACCCGCAAGAAGAACAAGACCGTTATCGATGAATCCGTGCGCCAGCAGGGAACGGAGATTGCCAGCGGCGGCAACACCACGGTAATTGCCGGGCGCGACGTGAACAGCGAAGCCGCACAGGTCACCACTCAGGGTGATATCGGGATTGCCGCGGGCCGGGATGTGAACCTGTCCACGGCAACCGGGAGTGACTATCACTACAAGGAAGAGAAAAAGACCAAAAGCGGCTTCCTGAGTAAGAAGACCACGCACACTATCGAAGAAGACAGCGCCACCCGTGAAGCCGGGACCCTGTTAAGTGGTAACAACGTGCAGGTACAGGCGGGGAACAATCTGCTGGTGAAAGGCTCGTCGGTGGTGGCCGATGATGCGGTGAACCTGAGTGCGGGCAACAATGTGGATATTGTGGCCGCCACCAACACCGACTCGAGCTGGCGCTTTAAGGAAGAGAAGAAAAGTGGCCTGATGGGCACCGGCGGGATTGGCGTGACCATTGGTAGCAGCAAAACCACCCACGACCTGCGTGAGGCGGGCACCACTCAGAGTCAGAGCTTCAGTACCGTGGGCTCGACCGGCGGGAGTGTGGTGATTGCCGCAGGAAACCAGGCGCACATTGGCGGTGCCGACCTTATCGCCGGGAAAGACCTGGCGATTGTGGGCGACAGCGTGGTGATTGACCCCGGTCACGACAAACGCCGCCGCGATGAAACCTTCGAGCAGAAGAAAAGCGGCCTGACACTGGCGCTCTCCGGTACAGTGGGCAGCGCCATCAATAACGCGGTGACTAACGCTCAGGAGACAAAAGAGACCAGCGACAGCCGCCTGAAAGCACTGCAGGCCACGAAAACGGCCCTCTCCGGCGTACAGGCCGGGCAGGCCGCCGCCGTGGCCGCGGGCACCGGCGACCCGAATGCGATGGGCGTCAGCCTGTCGCTGACCACCCAGAAATCGAAGTCTCAGCAACACGCTGAAAGCGATGCCGTCTCCGGCAGTACGCTGAACGCCGGGAATAACCTGTCGGTTATCGCAACCGGGAAAAATAAAGGCCCGAACAGCGGCGATATCGTGATTGCCGGAAGCCAGCTGAAAGCCGGTGGTGACACCCTGCTGAGTGCGGAGAATGACATTCTGCTGAGCGGGGCGGTCAGTACCCAGAAGTCGAGCGGTAAGAACAGCAGCAGCGGCGGCGGTATCGGTGTCAGTATTGGTGCAGGTAGCGGCGCGGGTATCAGCGTGTTTGCTAACGTCAATGCCGCCAACGGCAAGGACAAAGGCAACGGCACCGACTGGACGGAAACCACTATCGACAGCGGCAAAACCGTCACTCTCAGCAGCGGGAATGACACCATTCTCAACGGTGCGCTGGTCAACGGTAACAAAATCATTGCCGATGTGGGTCATGACCTGCTGATGAGCAGCCAGCAGGACACCAACAGGTATGACAGCAAGCAGACCAGCGTGGCGGCAGGCGGCAGCTTCACCTTTGGTTCGATGACTGGCTCCGGTTACATCAGTGCGAACCAGGACAGGATGAAGAGCCGCTTCGACTCAGTGGCCGAACAGACCGGACTGTATGCGGGCAATGGCGGCTTTGACATCAATGTCGGTAACCATACCCAACTGGATGGTGCCGTCATTGCTTCCACTGCCACAGCAGATAAGAACAATCTCGACACCGGAACCCTCGGCTTCAGCGACCTGCATAACGAAGCGGACTTCAAAACCGAACACTCGGGCATCAGCATCAGCGGTGCCGGCAACATGGGGGACCAGTTTAAAGGGAACATGCCGGGCGGGATTATCTCGGCCGCAGGCAACAGCGGGCATGCCGAAGGCACCTCCCAGGCGGCGATTGCCAACGGCACCATCACCATCCGTAATAAGGACAGCCAGCAGCAGGATATTGCAGACCTCAGCCGCGATACGGAACACGCCAACGACAGCATCAGCCTGATTTTCGACAAGGAGAAAGAGCAGAACCGCCTGAAGGAAGTCGGGCTTATCAGCGACATTGGTGGACAGGCGGCCGATATTGCGCGGACGCAGGGCGAGCTGAATGCGCTGGAGAAAGCCAAAAGTGAATCGAAAGCGACGCTTCCGGATAATGCGACGGAAAAACAACGTCAGGATTATCTTGCTGAGTTACGTAATACGCAAGCCTACAAAGATGAAATGGCGAAGTATGGCACCGGCAGCGATATGCAGCGCGGTATTCAGGCGGCGACAGGCGCCCTTCAGGGGCTGGCTGGCGGCAATATTGCCGGAGCACTGGCCGGAGCATCAGCACCGGAACTGGCGAACATTATCGGTCACCATGCAGGTATTGATGATAACGACGAAGCAAAAGCGGTTGCTCATGCGATTCTGGGAGGTGTGACGGCGGCTCTGCAGGGGAACAGTGCTGTGGCGGGAGCAGCAGGAGCTGCGACAGGCGAACTTATCGCTGGAGTCATTGCGAAAGTGTTGTATCCGGATGTTAAGGATCTGTCGACACTAACGGAAGATCAAAAGCAAACGCTAAGTACGCTGGCAAGTATTTCATCCGGCATTGCAGGGGGGATTGCCGGAGGCGATGTTTCTGGTGCGGCTGCCGGAGCAAGCGCCGGGAAGAATGCAGTTGAGAATAACGCGCTGAGTAAGAACAAACCCAATATCTTTGATATCAGCCCAATGTTGAAAATCGGCGTTGAGGATGCTGACGGAGAGTTGCTGAAAGGTGGCGGTGGAATCGCTAATGGCCGGCCTTCACATAAACAATCAGAAAAAGATGTTGGTAAAGACCTAGGGGCCGGGTGGAAAGAGCAGGTCAGCTATAAAGATGGAAAAGAAGTGCCCTACGGCACAAAAGGAAGTACCCGACCTGACTGGTGTAACGGTAGTACCTGTAGTATTGAGGTTAAAAACTATAATATAGCTACAAACCAAAGTGGTTTGATAAACAATGTTGCCAAACAAGCCATTGATCGCCAAGCTAATTTACCATCAGGGATAAAACAAGAAATTGTTATTGATACCAGAGGTCAACGTATTACAGCCACTCAGGAAGACTTTATAGTGCGAGGCATTGTGCAAAAATCAAATGGTATTATCAAACCTACTGATATTCAGTTTAAGAGAGACTTAAAATGAAACATGTTGGCTTTATGGGAGGGAGTTCATTTACAGAAATGGGAACTGTGGATGAAATGAATTCTTTTTTGTTTTTTTTCAAAGCGTTGTATCAACTCCAGCAGAAGGTAAACTAGTAGATAATCTGTACAGAAAGTATCTGACATTTGATGAGCTTGATGAAATGAGGCAACTAATAAATCGTATAAAAAATGAATCATCAGTGAATTTTATCAACATTTATTCAAGGTATTTTTCTGCGATTGAAACGTGCATTGAATCGTCTCAAATGTTCTATGCGAGCTGGAACATTTATCAACCATTGAAAACACTCATTACTGATATTCCTTTTGTTATAGACGAAAAAAACCGACCCTTAGAAGAATATGACAAATTAAGTGGTAGTGACTTGCCATTTTGGTTACGTTAGGTTCTGCTTACTAGGCAATCCCGCCCTTATCTGGCGGGATTTATTTGTTTCACAGTAAGCTTGCGGGGAACTCACATTGACAGAACGCTTTCGGTCCGTGTTCGTCTTTCCTGCATGCCGCCGCTGACGGGATAATGAGTCCGGGTTGGGTTTACTGAGAGAGATGAAGTCACGCTGGGGCTGGTTTCACTGCGCAGGCATTTTTGCTTCGGAGGTCGCGTCATTCATGGGGGG
>AGFS01003110.1_pt1 | contig 45947 bp, 36 predicted proteins | sample 305828 | NCBI WGS metagenome assembly AGFS01 (sample SAMN02954281, study PRJNA62041) | ant fungus garden metagenome | biome: terrestrial; feature: Atta colombica fungus garden; material: fungus garden; isolation source: Atta colombica fungus garden top | host: Atta colombica | place: Panama: Gamboa...
CAACTATCGTGAGACCGATCACAACAACAAAAAATAACTACCAGTTAACATCAGTGTGGTAATATAAACAAATACCGTCAGGTTCTGCTTCTTGACGCGTTGGTTATGGAACACAACAAAAATAAAGCCAAACAGGCTACGGGGTCTCACTTGCAACATTATAAACATCTCGACGGACTCCGCGGAGTCGCGTCGCTTGTCGTCGTGCTTTACCATATGGATGTATTTATGGGGGTGCTGGTATCGCCAAATGGATTATATTCGCAAAACTCAGTATGGTGGCAGATATATCGAAGGATTTTGGATGGGAACTTCTCAGTTTGTCTATTTTTCGTAATGAGTGGTTATGTGTTGCTCATTGGCTTTTATAAGCGGCAAAACGACCTTTCTTATCTTAAAGAAAGCTTTATAAAAAGATACTTTAGACTTACCCCACTGGTACTCGCTTCAGTCATTCTGGCTGTTGTTTTACAAAATACGATAGGCTTCCATAATGTCGAAATGGCGGCGATCGTAGGTGGGCACGAGTGGTTAAAATCTAACTATCAATCAGAACTCACACTAACTGGAGCCATATACAATGGTCTGTATTCTGCTTATATAGGCGATACCTCCTATAATGGCCCACTCTGGACGATTAAAATAGAGTTAATGGGGTCACTTTTTCTGTATCTCTATGCCGCATTATTTTTTGTCAAAAAAAACGGTGCCCACATCATAATATCAGCAATACTAATCTATCTGATTGAACCGACACTTGGCTGCTATTTGATACTATTTATTATTGGCGGTACTATTTTGGTATATAACATAAAACTTGAACCTAAGTTTATTCTTCCAGCCAGTATATTAACAGTTGTTCTTGCAACAGAAAATCCGTGGACAATTGAAATTAACTTCTTAAATGAACTCACAAGTTTTAGTAAAGAAGGTTTGGCCACGTTGTGTCACTCAATCGCAGCAGTAGTTTTATTATTAATAGCTAATACATCATCAAAACTTTCAAATTGTCTGTCCAGACCTGTTTTTACTTTTCTGGGTAAGATCTCATTTTCCTTATATGTATTTCATATCCCTATTATCATGAGTATTGGAACGGCATTATTTGTTTATTTACATGATGCAGGTATTACTAACCAATTTGCTAGTATAATAAGCACATTAGTCAGTTTATTATTTTGTGTGCTTATCTCATGGTTTGGCTATGCATTCATTGATAAACCATCTACAAAAATTGCATCTTTAGTAGGCGACAAGCTGAATATGAGAGCCAGCCAATTATAAAAAAAAAGCCGCGAAAGAAATCTTTCGCGGCTTTTAATAAGGTGGAAGAGTTAGAATGTTTTGGCTTTTAGTAGCTTTAAATAAAACATAAATCTTTCTCTTCCTTTATTTTTGGCTATTACCAGCATATCAAATTTAGACAAAATCTTCTTAGATGCAAAAATTTGCGCCAGGACCTGCTTAAAATATTCATCCTTGAATTTAGCTTCAATGACACTCCAGGCCCAGAAGTGGACATCGAGTTCTAACTCAAATAATTTACGCTCTTCATCATAGTTGAACGTATCCGAGTTACGACTGTAGATCCAATCAAAAATAGGGAAATGAACATAAAGTCGGTCATCTCGCACAGAAATATCCTGACCTAAGCGCCCTTGACGATAATAGTAATAATCAAAAGGTATATTAGCAATAATCTTGGCGTTTAAAAAAGTCTCGAACTGGAAAGGTAAATCATCAAACCGACGAATATGCTCAGGGAAAGAAATTCCTTTGTTTTTCAGCATGTCAGCAGAGTAAATACGACGCCACATTGTTGGGCGCTCGCGTAGTAAATCCAGACGGCTGAGATTAATGTCCAGGGGGAATTTAACTATTTCACCGGTCTCATAAGCTTCTTTATAGCCACACTGGGAAATGTCAGCATTTTTCATCACCGCGGCACGGAACAAATCTTCATACATCTGAAGATCGCACCAATCATCGCCGTCAACAAAACCAATATATTGCCCTTTGGCCTGGCTAACGCCGGCATTTCTTGCCGTCGCGCACCCACCATTGGCTTTATGGATAACTTTCACTCTGCCTGGGTATCTCGCAGCCCAGGCGTCAGCTTTCTCACCAGAATCATCCGGTGTACCATCATCGACGACTAAAATCTCTAAACTTTCAATAGACTGATTTGCCAGGGACTCAATGCACTGGTCGATATAGGCGCTGATATTATATGCGGGTACGACCACTGAAACTTCATACTCATACTTCTGGCGACTACCCGCGAGAGGTTGGTGTTGATCCTGAATGCGCCAGTAAAAAGTATCCGCCGCACGCGCGCATTGACGATAAACAATTAACGGATCAACATCGTACTGATTGAATTCACCACAAATATGGTCAAGTTTCCACTGTGCAGTAACATACTCCAGAGCTGCCCGGGTAAATGCAGGAAGAGAAATACGAACACTAACGTGACGCTCACCAATCAACTCATTAATTTCAGGGTTGGAGAAATTATCAAACAGATAGACACGTTCTTTCAATTCAGGGTTTTTATTTAATAGTTCCTGAATACGTTTAAACTTGCTTGCATTAGATTCAACAACAATTATCGCGCGCGGCTTGCTGTTATAAAATGCAACCAGGAGCTCCAGACCAGTATAAGTACCGACAAAAGCCAAAACATCACTTTCGCAAGAAAGCAAATCTACGCCAAAAAAGCTTCGCTCGATGATATGCTTGTGTTGTGCTAACTCATCATGGCTAATTGCTGAAGGTAGTTTATTTAGATATGCATTCAATTGTGTTCTATTGATCATTTTATTAACCTACTACCCGTTTTCCGAACTTATTTTTTGCAAATCGCAAAGCTTTTTTGAAGATCAATTTATTGACATCAATGTTTGCAGTGGAAATAGCCTTCAACAGTTTAAATTTTGTTGATAGCGTTTGCTTACCAGTACTGTACTCTGTAAGAAAATCCGTTGCGCCATTGAAAAATGCCAACATGAGAATAAACTCTCTGTTACGCTCCGCAAAACCTAAGGATGTTTTTAAGCGCGAACGCACGCCCGGATTTGATACAGAAAACAGTTCCACACCTTGCTTGAAGTAACGACGTCGATCACTCAGAGTTGTATATCTACCACACCAGAAAATCATTTTAAATATTAGCGACATTACGCAATATTGTTGATATGCATTGAGACCTTTAACTTCAGGCTTCTGCAATAACTCTTTCGCGGTCTTAATTATATCAAATCGCTTTTCGCTTTTTTGATCCGTAATCTTTCCTTCACGATTAACTCGATAAAAATAGCCGACAGTATCTATCATGCCAATTTTTGTTGCGTTAACCAGACTTACAATATGAGGAGTAACGTCTTCAAAATGAATCCCTACCGGGAAGATAGTTATATACTTGTCAAAAAACTCTTTCTTAAGGATTCGGTTGTTGGTATTAGGTTCAAGACTGAGGATTTGCGGATATGCTGCAATATTTACTGTCTTCTTCAGCTCACCACCTAAAATGTGATCCCAAGTCGCTGCATCATAGAACGGATACGAATCTTTTGTTTGGTTGTCGTAAACGTATGAACGATATAAGACAATATCAAGATCGTCAGACTCGGCAAATTCCAGGGAATCAAGAACAGCTTTTTCGTTCAACCAGTCATCACTATCACAGAAAGAAATATATTGGCCATTCGCGTAGCGTAAGGCCGTGTTTCTGGCCTCTGATAGCCCTTTATTTTCCTGTGATACGAAAATTGCGTTACCTTTATAGGTATCAAGCCATTGCTGAACAACTTCGACACTATTATCAGTACTGCCATCATTTACAATGATAAGTTCTATTTGATCATTACCATTTTTATCAAATGAAGATAAAGTCTTCTCCACAAAACCAGAAGTATTATAGACTGGTACTATAATAGACAATTTTGGTATAACCTTTGATTGTCGAGTATCACAAACTATCATGTCGCTCATTACTGTCTCTTGTATAAATATATTTAACTTCAGACTAGATTGTAGAAACTAGCCAAATCAAAATGTGTATCTTCCGTATAAATAAATATCCTAAACTCTATCCGCAAGAGAAATATTTAACTATGACAATATTATCATTACGAATAAAGAACAAGCCATCAATATTTAAATAAAATATTTCTTCCAAAAATTCTCAGACGTTAAGTACGAGATCTTATTTCCATACTCTTCTGCAATAGCATTATAGGTAAAGAACCCTTTGCTAATGGCCCACAATGTTTTGATGATCAACTTAGCACAGCGTAATTTATCCTGCTTCAGTACGATAAAACTACCCTCAGTAGTTTCATAGTAAACTTCAGCATTCAAAAAAACCTGTTTTGTCGGATGAATTTCTGTGTTAGGGATTCGTACCCTATTTCCAGCCATAATAAACCGAGGAACCAGATGACCATTGAGAAGAAACAGCCTGATTATCTTCGCCCATTTGGACTCGGGGCTATCACGGTCAGTTTTTTTCACGCCATTACCCTGCTCTACTTCACCTGGCAATTCATCTTTCGACAGCTCACTAATCCGTCTACGCGCTTTTTGCGCATCCGCATCGTCAATCCAGAAATCAGGGCCTTGCATAACATCTGAATAAGCTTCAATGATAGCCTCAGCCGAAGAATAACGGTATGAAAAGCATAGCAAAAGTACTTTTGCTAATATCCAAAAAGCTATCTGTCTTCTTTTATGTGATGACGGGTATACAAATGCAGGAACCAACAGACCTCTAACGCTCAAATATTCAACTAATGCGCTATATTTTTGATTAAAATTCATCTGCCACGACGCAATACCATTGAGAGTAACGATCGGGTAAGCATGCATTATCCCGAATAAAATGTCATCGCCGCGGACGAAGAAAGGAAAAGCATAGTATTTTATCGCTGATACTTTAAAAGCGCAGAACCACCATGCTGCGTAATTGGCTTGTCCGTCCTCTTTATTAAACACATCCAGGCCACTTGGTGTTGAGACATCAACACCATTTTTTAAAGGCCGCATTCGTATCTGTTTATAAGGATAAATAGCACCAGCCTCGTAAACCGTTTGAGGTTTATCCTCGTATAGCATACTGCCTGCTATCATCTGTTCATCTTTTTTTGAAAAACACATGAACCAATATGCTCTTTTAATACTTTCGATTTCACAGGATGCGTCATCATCCATAAAGATACAATAAGTTTCTCTATTGTTCTTTTTCACCTCAAATAAACCACGAGTGAAACCACCAGCCCCCCCCATGTTTTTATTTTTTATATAGGTAACATTAGGTCTTGGCTCTAAATCTAAATTGCATCCATTATCAATAACATACACATGAAATTTTGACTGACCGACACTATCGGCAAATAAGTTTTTCTCAAATCTCGACAACGTCGATAATAATGCTGCCTGTCGATTATAAGTCGTGATGACAATCGCTAACTTACCAAAATCCTCTACTGCCCCATATGTAGTAAAAGAAAAACTCCTGATCTCACTATCATCAATTGACGACCAGTAAAAATAAAGCCTACCGTCACGACATTCATTTAACTCTAAATTATCTAGCGTGAATGCCCCTTCAATTTCGCGTTGAAATACTTTCTTTAATTTATCATTCGTTTTTAAGAAAATTGTGGCAATACCTCTACCAACAACATCAACTTTGAACCCAATCTGTTTAACTGTAGTGTATTTTGACCACTTTTGGAGATCAAATGAATTGTAAAAAGTATCAAAGCAAACGTCATGATTCCTCGATACTCTGACGTACCCTGCATCACTATAACATGTAGATACATTATCGGATAAAAAATACAGAGCGCTAATTTCACGGTGGTGTATATCAGGGAATACTGATGACTGTAATGCAATATTATTATTCATAACCTAACCGCATGAGTATTTTTCAGCGCTGAAACAGCTCTTCATATACTTGTAATGTTTTATCAATAACAATTTCTGATGTATAATGATTGACAATATTTTCCCTGGCATTGATACCCATTTTCTGTCTGTCAGCATCTTCATTTATTAATGCTTTAATTCTCGCGGCCAGTTCTTTGACATTTTTGCGTTCAACTATATAACCATTATAGCCGTCTTTAATTAGTGAATTGCACCCACCATTATCATAGACAACACAAGCTCTACCCACAGCACCAGCCTCAAGCAGAATTCGCGGTACACCTTCGGGATATACAGAAGGAAGAGCAACAATATTTGCCCCAGCAATCAATTCTCTAATATCATCTCGAGTACCTAACCAGACGATATCGCCTGCTGCGTGCCATTTCTCTATTTGTCCCAAGGTAATCCCATCGTCATCATTCTCAACAATGATACCTGCAACCTGAATAGTACAATCTATCCCTTCTAACTTCAGGATCCTTTTTGCCTTAATGAGATCAAGTAATCCTTTACTATGTAGCATACGACTGGCAAAAAGTATTATTCCATGAGTCAATTTCGGTTCTTGCTGGTATGAAAAATAACTGATATTAACCCCGGCGCCATCAATGACCTTTGCTTTCTCTTCTTTGACTCCCAGCAGAGAAAGTATTTTTCTTTTATCTTCTCGATGTTCAAATATTATTTTACAATCAACATTTGAGAACAAATATCGATACAACCTGAGGACAAGCCAACGTAATATTTTAAAAATGAGTTGCTCACTCTCAAACACTCGCCCTAGCCCTACAAAACTATAAACAAGTTTAGTTTTGTGATATTTGGCCCACAGACAACTTATGATCCCAGGTTTAATCGTAATGCAATGAAGGATATCAGGATTAATGCCTTTCAATATCCTCGATGCATTAATAAAGCCTTTGATAAAAGCAAAAGGATTGATGCTTTTCTCATTAATTTGGCTATTAACGCAGTGAAATCCTAATGCGGTGAGTCTGTTTGAAATTGCATCATCTACAAAATTTGCAATAACATAGACATCATATCCATTATTTAATGCAGCAATTCCTCTTTCGAGCCAATGAAGTTCAAAATACCAGGCAGAGTTAACAAAATAGCATAATTTATTTTTCATAGCGGATTATGCACCTCTACCTTTTGGCTTCCAGAAACCATCCTTGATTCCATTATAGACATTAATCATACATTCTTTCCGCTTTTCATGCTTCAGTGCTGTAAATATATACTTCAACAACCTTAATGAAACATCAAATAAGGTGAAAGGCGAATTGTCCTGGAATATTTTACGGGACAAGATAAGGTTTCTACTTAAATAATATAGTTTCCATGGGGCTATTAATTGATTAGTAGTATCAATATCATGGACAATACATAATTCAGGAAGGTAAATAATAGGCGTACGCTGCAGGACCAGATGATGACCAAAATACACATCGTCAAAATAGATAAAAAGCTCATCATATATAAACGATATAGATTTCTTTAGTGTCTCCTGACTTATCAACATTCCTACAAATGAAACGCTCACCACGGTCTCTTGCTGGCTTCCGTCAGGAATAAAACGTGCAGGATTAACTCTGTAAGCGATATTTCCCCAAAAACCATTAGGAATTTTCTTCCAGGGTATATTCATCTTGCAGCATTTGTCTGATGTATCCACCACCGTGCAGACATAGACATTTTCACTCGATAAATCAAGTGACTGAAAAGCTACGCCAAAATCTTTCTTCGGATACGCATCATCATCGTAAAATAGAACCCAATTAGTGTTCAAATTTTGCGTTATCCATTGCGCTCCATATTTAAAACCGCCAGCCCCGCCATCATTCATCTCCCGATGTAAAACTATAACGCGTTCATCGCAAACAGAATTAAGATAGGCTTGAGTGTCGTCGGTTGATGCATTGTTAACCACAACTATATATTGAAAAGGCAACGCCAGCGTTGCCTCTATTGTTGTTTTTAACTTTTCTAACCGATTATAAGTGACGATTAGAGCAGCTACATTCATCTGACTTTGACCGTGAACACAGGCATCACAGAATTCTGTTCTAATGACTTAAGATAAGTTCGCCCAGTTTCCAGAGCTTCAGCAATAGTTACATCCATATCAAGATAGCGGTATGTACCCAGACGACCAACAAAGGTAATATTCGCTTCTTTTTCGGCGCGATCGAGATAGTTTTGCAGCATAGCCATCTCCCCTACCTGACGAATTGGGTAATACGGAATATCCTCAGGCTCACATGAGCGACTAAACTCACGATAGCAGATTGATTTTTCATGACTTTCCCATGGTGCAAAGTACTTATGCTCAGTAATACGAGTATAAGGCACTTTTTGCTCACCATAATTCATTACCGCACATCCCTGATAATCACCGTCGGTTCGGAATGCATCGAAATCCAGGGTACGATAGCCCAGACGTCCCATATCATATTTATAAAAACCATCCAGCGCGCCACTATAAAATACATGGTCATATTCGCCACGAGTGGTTTCATCAAACAGGGTGTTTAAAGCCACTGAAATATTTTTATGATCTAATATCTTATCTACGATTACCGTGTAGCCGTCTTTTGGCATCCCCTGATATTTATGATTAAAGTAGTTATCATCATAATTAAATCGTACAGGCAGACGCTTAAGAATTGAAGCCGGGAGCTCCGACGGAGACATTCCCCACTGTTTGATTGTGTAACCTTTAAAAAAGGCTTCATAAAGTTCTTTGCCGACAAAACGCAGTGCCTGCTCTTCAAATGTTGCAGGTTCTTCTATCGTTTTATCACTCTTTTCATCAATTAATTTACGTGCTTCGGTTGGGGAGCACGTGGTATGGAAGAACTGATTAATTGTGTGTAAGTTGATTGGTAAGGAAAATACTTGCCCATTGACCGTCGTCTTCACCCGGTTCACATAAGGCATCATTTCCGTGTATTGGTTGATGTACTCCCAAACCTCAGCATTGTCAGTATGGAAAATATGAGGGCCATAGGTATGAACCATAACGTTGGTTTCACTATCCCGCTCACTATAGCAGTTACCAGCAACATGCGGCCGGCTGTCAATAATCGTCACCTGATGACCTGCTTCAGCCAATAAGCGACCAATAACCGCGCCTGAAAATCCTGCGCCGACAATAAGTACATTCTTCTGCATTAGTTTTTCCATCAAGCCATTGAGGCTACATATTCATCAACAATAGAGCTTGCCTCACCGATAGCTTTCAACCGGTGATTTTCAACCCACACAACTTTATCGCAAATCTGCATAACATCTTTCATGCTGTGGCTAACAAACAGGATTGTTACCCCACGTTTTCTGAACTCATTGATTGTTTCAATACATTTCCGTTGAAATGCGATATCCCCAACCGCGAGAACTTCGTCGATAATCAATACATCTGGATCAACCTGGCTAATAACGGAAAAGCCCAGCTTCGCCAGCATGCCACTGGAGTATACGCGAATAGGCTCATCAATGAACTCACCTAGCTCTGAGAACTCGATAATTTTATCAAGCCGTTTATTAACTTCTGCTCTGCGTAACCCCAGTAAGGTGGCATTAAGTTTGATGTTTTCACGCCCGGTAAGTTCCGGATGAAAACCGCCTCCCAGCTCCAACATCGAAGCCACGCGTCCGACAACTTTTACCTCGCCCTTACTTGGCTTTAGCACACCCGCAACGAGACCAAGGGTCGTACTTTTGCCTGCGCCATTGCGACCAATCAATGCAACTGATTCACCCTTATTGACGGTGAATGACACGTTCTCGATAGCCAGATACTTACGGCCTTTTAGCAAATTAAAGGCCCGACGCGGATGAAAAAACAAATCTTTAATGCCAGAGCCAATATGATGATATAGAGGATACTCTTTTGTTACATTGCAAAATTCAATAACAGCGGTCATCACAAAATCTCTGCAAATCGATATTTTAATTTATTAAAGACCCACACTCCTAGCAGCAACACAACCATGCCTGATGAGTATAGATAAGTGATATGCACATAATCCAGGTTGCCATTCATAAGCAGATCTCGCCAGGCCATTATCATGCTAGCCAGTGGGTTATAATCAATGATCCAGGTAAATTGTTGCGGGATCATATCTGAATTATAGAGTATCGGGGTACAGTAGAACATCAACATAATGCCCAAGGCGACAAATCGCTCCAGGTCACGGAAAAACAAATTCAGCGTTGAGAAAATTAGAGCAAATCCAAATGTAAAAATAATCTGTCCGATCGCCAGTAGAGGAATGCCCCAGAACCAACTCAGCGACGGTGACATACCATAAACATATAGAAACACAGCGATTACAGGAATTGTACACAAGAAGTGCAGCCCTTCCATCATCACATTACTCAAAGGAATAACCGAGCGCGGAAATACTGTTTTTTAATGATCTGCGCATTAGAAATAAATGAGTACAATGAATTGGTTGCCGAACTTGCGAACCATTGCCACGGGAACAACCCAGTAATCAGGAAAACGGTATAATTTGGAATTTGTACTCTCATTACCATTTTAAAAATAAAATAGTAAATCATCGCAAATAATAAAGGGTTTGCGATAGACCATAAATATCCAAAGATGCTACTTTTATAGCGAACTTTTAAATCTTTATTAGTTATCACAACAAGTAGATCAAATAAATATCCTAATTTAAACTTCATTATTTGCACTCATTTTTTTGAAATCGACCACGCAATCATTCTTTCCTCTGGCACCTTGAGGAAATTGTGCACAGCTATAATATCAACATAATTATAATAAATTAGCCAAAAGCAGTCGTTGCCTCTATATCCACGGTATAGAGAAACCCTTCTTAGCAACCATAAGCGGTTCCATATAATAGCGTACTCTATACCATCATTTGGAGTATGTTACGGGGGTGACTATACGACTACAAACGATTAGCTTTGTCTAGTTGACTCGCAACAGCCAACGATCACATCAATCAGAGACACGCTACCGCCATTGGCTATCGCAACCAAAGCGCGCAAAACAAGCTTAGCATTTGATAAATCGTCATAAACCTCAAAGCACTACTACCGCAAGAGTCCATGATTTTGCTCTGTCTCAAGCCTCAAGTTGAGCTCAATCTGAGAGCGGTCACTCTCGCCGCTTTAGAGGCAACTTGCCATCAGGTTAGTCTCATTTCAGGCAACGGACCTGGCAACTGAGTTACTTAACTTTATACAAGTTGCCCTATTCAGCAGCGTCATTAATGTCAGTGGTATACCTGCCTATTATGGTAATAAAATCAGAAAGTTGCAATGTGGGCATCTTAAGTTAATACCATATGAATGAAACAGCAGCATAGTATACTCCCGGACTATAAGATTAAAAGCGAAAAAGCAGTATTGGCTGGCAAAGAAGAGATATATACCAGGTAAGTACAATGCCGTTTAAACATTTGTCTACAACTAAAAACACTTGCTAACCAATGAGAGTGATTTTCACTCTCATATTGGAGATGGCGTCCTTGCTACGGTAGGTTTAGCTTTAAATGTTATTATCTCCAACCTTTCCGAACCAATCAGTAAACAAGATGATCGATACCTCCCCCCTGTGTAAAATAGGCCCTTATAGGCAGTGGGACATAATGATCCTGGAGGATATAAATGAAATTTTTAGTCACTGGTGCTGCTGGCTTCATCGGCTTTCATGTATGTAAACGCCTGCTGGAAGCTGGTCATGAGGTTGTCGGAATCGACAATATGAATGACTACTACGATGTGAGCCTCAAACAAGCCCGCCTGGATCTTCTGAAAGCACCTTTGTTCAGTTTTCACAAAATTGATCTCGCCGATCGGGTCAGCATGGAGCAGCTTTTTGCTACGGAGAAATTTAACCGCGTAATCAACCTTGCCGCTCAGGCCGGCGTGCGTTACTCGCTGGAAAACCCACACGCTTACGCTGACGCTAACCTGATGGGCTTCCTGAATATCCTTGAGGGTTGTCGCCATACTAAAGTTGAGCACCTGGTCTACGCGTCATCCAGTTCCGTCTATGGCTTAAACCGTAAGATGCCGTTTTCAACCGATGATTCGGTAGACCATCCTGTATCGCTATACGCGGCAACCAAAAAAGCCAACGAATTGATGGCACATACTTATGCGCATCTGTATGGAATTCCAACAACCGGGCTGCGGTTTTTTACCGTCTACGGACCCTGGGGACGCCCGGATATGGCACTATTCAAATTCACGAAAGCCATGCTCGAGGGGCAATGTATAGACGTCTACAACTACGGAAAAATGAAGCGGGACTTCACCTATATTGACGATATAGTTGAAGCAGTTGTTCGTGTTCAGGATGTTGTTCCGCAACCGAATCCAGACTGGACGGTTGAAGGCGGGTCTCCAGCGACCAGTTCCGCCCCCTATCGGGTATATAACATTGGTAATAGTTCGCCTGTAGAACTGATGGACTACATCACTGCGCTTGAAGAGGCGCTGGGAATGGAAGCTAAGAAAAACATGATGCCGATGCAACCAGGCGATGTTCTGGAGACAAGCGCTGAAACCCAACCGCTATATGATCTTGTTGGTTTCCGGCCACAAACCACAGTTAAGCAAGGAGTGAAGAACTTCGTGGATTGGTATAAAGACTACTACGCAATTTGATAGTTTCTTATCTTCTATTTTACCGCAATCAAAAGATTGCGGTATATTAACCGCCAATAGTGTAATCAGCCTAGTATTATCCCTACGCTATATATATCTAATTCGACAGGCGTATCTTTCGATGTAGAAGACAGAGATAGTCTCGCAAATGCCACGGTAGCATTAGTATTTTATTTCAGCACATAATGATGCTGCGTTTTTTCTTTATAAAAAATTAAGACAGGTAATTTTGCAAACTACCTGTCATTATGGAAAGTTAATCGTTACCAAAGAGGTCACGCGTATATACTTTATCTTTCACATCCGCCAATTCTTCTGCCATGCGGTTAGAGATAATAACATCTGATTCCTGCTTGAAAGCATCAAGGTCGCGAATAACGCGTGAGTTAAAAAACTCATCTTCCTTCATCACTGGCTCGTAAATAATTACAGGTATACCTTTCGCTTTTATCCTTTTCATTATACCTTGAATAGAGGAAGCACGGAAATTATCAGAGCCGCTCTTCATAATTAACCGATACACACCAACAACTTTCGGGTTTTTCGCCAGAATGGAGTCTGCAATAAAATCTTTTCGGGTGCGATTAGCATCAACAATTGCCGAAATAATATTATTGGGCACCGACTCATAATTCGCCAGCAACTGTTTGGTATCTTTCGGTAAGCAGTACCCACCATAGCCAAAAGAGGGATTGTTGTAATGATTACCAATTCGCGGATCCAGACATACACCCTCAATAATTTGTTTACTGTTTAGTCCCTGGCTTTCGGCGTAGCTGTCTAACTCATTAAAATAGGCAACACGTAGTGCTAAATAAGTATTAGCAAAGAGCTTAATAGCTTCAGCTTCAGTTGAATCAGTAAAAAGGGTCGGAATGTCTTTTTTTATCGCACCTTCTTTCAATAGGTCTGCGAATCGCTCAGCACGAGCAGAACGCTCACCAATGACAATCCGTGATGGATATAAATTATCGTACAAAGCACGCCCCTCGCGGAGAAACTCCGGCGAGAAAATGATATTTTCAATGCCAAGGCGTTCTTTTATGCCACGAGTGAAACCAACTGGGACCGTTGATTTTATAACCATAACAGCTTTCGGATTGATAGCAGTCACATCACGGATGACAGCCTCAACAGAAGACGTATTGAAGTAATTTGTCTTGGGATCATAATCTGTCGGCGTAGCTATAATAACGTAATCAGCGTCATGATACGCATCGAGTTTGTCTGTTGTTGCACGAAAATTAAGCTTTTTTTCCGTTAAATATTGTTGGATCTCATTATCTGCTATAGGTGAAATTTTCTGGTTAAGCAAATCTACTTTGGCCTGAATGATATCCAAAGCAACCACTTCATGGTTCTGGGCAATCAGAACACCATTCGATAAACCAACATAGCCTGTACCGGAAATAGTAATTTTCATAGAGCAACACTTCTACAGTTAACGGGTGATGGCAAATCGCCACAGTAATCATGGATACTGCTGGCGTTTTACTCTTTGCGAATAGTGAAGTCAAGACGGGGACGGGTCTTAAGGGTCCCCTTCATGTGAGCATACAGATTGAAGCGTAGTATCGATACGGGTTTCAGAGATGCAAAAAACAAACTATTTTACACTCTTTCTGTTTCCGACTTCATAGCTTAACTCAAGAACGATGGAAATACCCCGCGACTTGCATAATATCTTTTTCGCTCAGCGTACCTGAATCTCCAAGCAACGTAATCCAGGCCTTAATATACGTGTATTTGGCCTCTGCTAAATCTCGCTGTGCAGCGTAAAGCTGCTGCTCCGCATTAAGCACATCAACGTTAACCCTTTGCCCTGCAAGCACACTTTGCCGCGTGGCCTCAACCTGCGTCGTTGCAGACTTTACAGCCAGTTCGTAAGCCCTAAGCTTCGCCTGGCTACTAATACATTGATTAAACTGTTTACGCAGATCGTTCATTATCGAACCGACCTGGGCGTCCAGTTCATACTTGGCCTGACCATAACGTGCCGCGGCCTGCCTTGTCGAGGCAGCAACCCCCCGCCAGAATAAATTGGCATTGATACCTGAACCCCAACGCTATCTGTTCGATATTTTTGATTTACGGTGTTGTCGCTGCTGGAATCATTTTCCGAATGTGATGCGTATAGCTGTACCTGAGGCATAAATCCAGCCCGGTTGCGTTCTACATCATAACGCGCTGCATCCACGCCATGACGTGATGAAGCTAGTTGGGGATTTCGTTCCATGGCTAATTTTTGCCAATCATCGAATGCTGTATAACGTAGCGGCGAGACCTGAAATTTGCCTTGCCGTAACGTCTGCAATGCATCTAACTGATCAAGTGGAATTCCGATGATGACTTCAAGTTCCCGCTGAGCTGAGTCTAAGACATCCCGAGCCTCGATAACCTGAGCTTCGGCCAAACTGTACCTTGCTTGAGTCTCAGCAACGTCCGTTACAGTACCCTCGCCAGCGGACATCAGGCGATCATTTAAAGCAAGCTGTTCTTTATAAGCAGCTTTCTGCGCCTCAGCGAGTGCAATTTGATCTTTTGCATATGCAACACTGACATAAGCCGAAATGACCCGGACTGCAAGATCGAGATATTTACTGCGATATTTTTCGTCGGCCATCAAACTTTGTGCGACTCCCGTTTTATATTTCGCATAAGCCTCATAATCAAATAGAGGTTGCGTTAAGGTCACGGAACCAGCATAACTGCGGTACTGCTGTCGTTTAGTCACATCGCTGACATTGCCAAAAATATCACTCGTCTGATATTTTTGAGTCTGCCAATTTCGTGGTGCATTCTGATAATTGAGAGAGACTTTTGGTAGCAACCCTGCTCGTCCGATATTCCTTGCCTCATCACCGGCTTCTTTTTCTTTAATCGCCGCCTGAAATGTTGGGTCTTTTTCCAATGCAAGCGAATAAGCATCCAGAATACCCAATGCATGCACCGGTGAGGATATCACCCACACTATCGAACTAAGGGCTAGATTAATCATCTTCCTTTTCATGAAAATCACGATTATTCCTCGGTCAATGAAGTACGCGCACGATCCAAAATAGGTTTAAAGAGATAACTTAACAACGAACGTGACCCCGTCCTTACGAACACCTCGACAGGCATCCCAGGTTTTATTTCCTCGCCCTGGAGCATTTTAATGCCTTCCGGAGTGACGGTTACCTGCATCTGATAATAAGCTTCCCCATTTGCTTTATCGATTAAACGGTCTGCAGAAACGAGCGTTACAGTACCAGGTATTTTAGGGGTCCTGTTCTGGTTAAAAGCAGTAAACATAAGCTCAACGGGAAGTCCGGTATATACTTTATCGATTAATTGTACTTTTAATTGAGCATCCACAACCAGCGCAGCTTCACTGGGAACCACATCCATAAGATGGTCGCCTGCACCCACTACTCCCCCTTGGGTAAATATATTCAGCCCAACAACTGTTCCATCAACTGGCGAAATAATTTCCGTATTCCCTAGTTCAAAATTAGCCATATCAAGTTTGTTTTTATAATCATTTACATCCATTTGCGTTTGCGCTAACTGCGTTCTTACTTCACGCTGATAATCCGCATAACGCTGGTCTATTCGCTGTTGCGACTCTAGCAGTTGTTTTTGAAGCTGTCCGATCCTGCCAATCGTCTCATCAATGCTGCTACTGATTTCTGCAAACTGACGTTGAGCCTCCAGATAACGATTCCTCGGCAAATACCCTTCAGCAGAGAGCTGTTTCATACTGGTCATCTGCTCACGGATACTGTTTAGCTGAATCTGTTTATTCGCCCGGGAATCCTGTAATCCCTTAAGCTGGAAACGGATGCCATCAATAGATTGTTTAAAACCATCAACTTCACTACGTAATGCCTGTCGGCGCGAAATAAAAAGTTGTTGCTGCAAGGCAATGATTTCCGCTGCACGAGGCTTGTCTTTGATAGCATTGAAAACGTCAGAGAATTTTATGGTATCCAGGTTATCTCTTTCGGCCAACAGACGCCCTTCTGTTGCCAGAGTGGTATAATATTGAATCTTCAGAGAATCCACCTGCGCCTGCGCCTGAACCTGGCTCATTTGAACCAGTACCTGCCCGGCTTTGACCTTATCCCCTTCTTTAACCGCAATATTGCTAATAATACCGCTAGTTGGAGACTGGATTGTTTTACGGTTTCCTGAAACTGTTACCGACCCTTGAGAAGCAACGCCTTTATCCAATGGGGCAAAAGCTGCCCATAAAAGGAAACCGCATAAACCAATGGCGATCACCAACCAACCGAAACGCGTATACTTCCGCTCATCAGTAGAATCTGATGAGGTATCGCCACGAAGAGACTGATTAATGTGAGAAGACATATTCCCCCCTTTAACAACAGATAGTTGCAGCTATTATTTGAGAAGCCGTATTTTAGTTTATTTGTGTTTTAGGGGGTGCCCCGTTGCCGTCATGCGATTCATTATTAACTGCATGCATTGCCTGTTGCTGTGCTGACTGAGTTCTCTGAGCATTATTCAAAGCCTGAAGTACCTGCTGGGTGGTACCAAATGCGTTAACCTTACCAGTGACTAACAATAACAACTTACTGGTCATTGAAAGCAAGTTAGTTCGATGCGTAATCAGTACCACCGTTTTTTTCCGCTCTCTAAGAAAGGCAATAGCCTTATTAAGAGCTAATTCGCCAGCGTCATCCAGATTAGAATTAGGTTCATCAAGAACAATCAACGAGGGATCGCCATATAAGGCCCTTGCAAGACCAATTCGTTGCTTTTGACCTCCGGAAAGTCCGTTTCCTCCGTTGCCAATAACTGAGTCATAGCCATGTGGAAAACGTAAAATCAGTTCGTGTACCCCTGCCAGTTTCGCGGCAGCAATCACTTTCTCAGCATCGACATCATTAAATCTCGCGATATTCTCCGCTATGGTTCCGGCGAACAATTCAATGTCTTGTGGTAAATAGCCAATATGGGGGCCCAGTTCATCTTTATTCCACTGATAAATATCTGCGCCATCCAAACGAACAATTCCTTCACTAACCGGCCAAATCCCAACTAATAATCGTGCCAGGGTCGATTTTCCGGATGCACTAGGGCCAATAATGCCAAGCACATCACCCGCCTGTAAATTAAATGACACAGCGTGTAGTACCGGTTCACCCTGCGCGCCCGGCGGTTTCGCAGATACATTTTCTACGCTCAGTACTCCTTCAGGCTTCGGTAGAGACATCCCGGTGCCACGGGGTGGATTACTATCGAGTAACTTCACCAACCGGCCATAAGATAGTTTTGCCGAACTCCAGCTTTTCCAGACGTTAATCACTTGTTCTATCGGAGCAAGCGTTCTTCCCATCAAAATAGAACCTGCGATCATCATCCCCGGAGTAATATGGCCATCAATGGCCAACCAGCCCCCCAACCCGAGCACCAAAGATTGCAAGGAAAGACGCACAAATTTTGTAATAGAATTGATACGGGAAGCTCGTTCGCTCGCGACTCGCTGACTGTTCAGAAATCGTTGATGTAAACTAAACCATCGTCCCTTGATATTTGGCAACATTCCTAATGCTTCTATAACTTCCGCATTACGCAAGTTGGTGCTGGCAAGACTTCCTGATTGCAACGCAAGCTTACTCGCTTCAGCCAATGGTTCTTTTGAAACTATTTCATTCACCACGGCCAACGCTATCAGTATTAGTGAGCCAATTAATGCAAACAACCCCAACCAGGGATTAAACAGAAAAATGACCAACAAATAAATCGGGAACCAGGGTGCATCAAAAAAAGCAAAAAGCGCGCTGCCGGTCAAAAACTGACGCATGTTAGTAAGATCGTTAAGCATTTGCCCGGCATCAGCAGATTTGTTTTTGAGATTATCTTCGTATGCTGCGGTATAAATACGTGTATTTAAACGCATATCTAGCTGTGCGCCAATCCGTATTACCACCATGCTACGGACGTACTCCAGCAATGCCATCATACCAAACATGGCAAGCATGATGAGAGTTAGCATCAGCAGAGTGATTTCATTACCAGAGGGCAGCACCCGGTCGTAAACCTGGAGCATATAAATCGAAGGTACCAACATTAAAATATTTATGAATGCGGTAAAAACACCAACGGTCCAGAATATTTTACTGCGTGTGCGTATAACATCCGCAATTTCATTGCGCGGTAAATAGTGCTCCACTGCTTTTTCCCTTAATTTTTGTGTACCTTCAGCCACACCTCTACCGACAGTAGAGCAATCAGATCCCAACAACTCAGGCTGGAGATATTTATAATATATAGATAGGAAAGCACTAAAATATCAAGCTACCAAAAAAATATTTTTTCATAATCCATGCGAAAATTAATGTTAATAAAAATACGACAGAGATCACAATAAAAAGGGGGAAGAGCGTCCTCCCCCTTTCTTTATAAAACATCCATCACATCACGCTACTTAAGCGTAGTGCAAAGTATCAACCAACTGCTGATGAGTTTGTCCATTGAGGTATACAACGGTGTCACTCGCATCCAGAGTATGGTTGTTGTTGTTATCAACAATCAGGTAATTACTAGCCTCGTGGGAGTTATCAGTCCAGACAACCGACGCTACCCCCACCTTAGCAGTAAGATCCCCATTCCCACCAATACCAAGGATTTGCCCTAACAAGCCGACAACGCCGCCAACCACACCACCAACCAATGTACCTAACAACGCGTCAACAACATCAGTCGTACGTACACCATAATCAGCAACTTGGGTATGCGTGACATCATTGTTAATAGTCAGACCTGAAGCAGTGTCAAAAATGCTATCTTTTCCGCTATTAAAATCTGAAATGGTCACACCAGAGCTGACGGTGCTCGCTTTCAACTGGTAAAGGTTCGCACCGTCACCACCTGAAACAATGGTGTTACCGAGAACCTTAAAGGTATCCGCAACGCTAGTTCCTTGAACCGATAAGTTATGCCCACCACCTAACCCCAACAGATTAATAATCGTTGTTGTCACACCTGCAGCAGGAAGAATGGTAAGGAGTTGATAAAGGATCCCTTTACCGGTTCCCCCCACATTAGCATCCAAATTCAATCCTGCGGAATTTGCCGAAGCATTGATAGTCTCCAGGTTGCCGTAACCTGTGCCTACCGTCAGATTAAGCAAATGGTCTCCAGTAACATTAATTGTCTGTACTTGACTATTGGTTCCCGCCAGCGCAATGGTGTTTGCAAAGCTGCCTGTACCACCAGAACCAATATTCAATGTTGTCAATGCGGTACCAAGTAGCGAATTACTGCTATTAAGGGCCAGTGCTCCCGCATTAATATCGCTATTACTGGTTGCTGTAAAATTAACATTAAAGTGATCCGTGATATCCTGTCGGAATGTAATATCAACGCTGCTTGCTGCAGTGGCGTTACCGGTGACCTCAAGTTGCGCGGAATTGCCACCTGCCGCATTAATCACATGGACGTTACTTGCCAGACCCGATAGCACAAATCCTTGTGAGCCGACTGTTGAAGTTCCAGCCTGGGTGATATTTGTCCCAAGAGTACCAGTCAAACTCGATTCGGTGGTTGCATTACCCGTTAATACGCCAAAGTCAAATGTATGGGCCTGCGCAGTAGATCCAGAACTAACAGTTGCCTGCCCTACATAGCCAGCAAGATCCAGCTTTTCGAAGTTACTAAATTGCGCGGAGTTAGAAGTGATGACCGCAGTTCTGTTTAGAATAGTCCCACCCATAACGACATTTTTCGTAATAAAGTTAGCCGAAATGGTATCAATCCCAGCTCCACCATCAGCGGTGACAGATGTGCTCACCGTATTTGCCCCGCCAGTAGAGTTACCGGCCCATTTCAGCGTATCGTTACCCGTTCCGAGGTTAAACTTAGCCGTGGCGGTGGTCATATTAACAAGGTTACTCACAAGAACATCATCAGCGCCGGAACTGGCATTGAGGATCACGCTGCCGTTGTTAACAACGATGTCCACTCCAGGGTTTACCCCATTATCGGACAGGTTAACAGTGGCTGCGCTTGAACCATTAATGGTGAGATTAGCCAAATGATCCGCGAATTTGAGGTTAACGGTGCTCGCCACGTTAGCATTGAGTTGCGCGTTAGTCAGAACCGCAGTTTCAGCATTGGTGAGCTGATGGCTGGCATTAGTGTTAACAGTACCTGTCGCGTTTCCGCCTGCGGCGCTGGCGCTGAGGACTGCGCTGGTTTTATAAAGTAGCCCGGTGCCAATCTGGTATTCAAAAGCATGCTGATTGGTTACAGTTGCCGCATCTGTAGCCGTAGAACCGCGTAAATCGTTAATGATTGCCTGAGTAATGGTTGCCTTATTGGTACCAAGAGCGCTGTATTGCGCTAAAACCGCTGCGCTAGGCGCGACGCCGTAAATTCCTTGATAAACATGTGTGATAAAGGCATCACCAGTTAAGTTAGATCCCTTGCTTTGAAACTCGGAAGATGCGATTAATTTTGTCAGTAATGAACTATATGTATTCCCACCGGTGGCGAGATAATTAGTCCAGTCGCCAAGCCCACCCATATCAACTGAACGGCCAACTAAAGAAATGTACGCAGCTTCGACTTGCTCCTTGCTACTTAAAGCGACGCTCCATGTATTCCAGTTCGCTGAGCCATAGTCTTTGTACATGACTTTATTCAGTGCATTATCAAAGCTATTTTGTGCAGTTAGGGTCGCAGAATCGAATCCTGTATAATTAAGAACGCCATTAATTACATTATTAAGTGCAGCATTTAAATTTGAGCCTGTTAAAAAGGTTTGGGCGACACTATCTGCTGGGGTACTTCCCCAAATGGACGCATAGACAAGTTTAACTATCTCAAGGTCAGTTTTGCCAGAATACAAAGTCTGACCCGCGGTGGATGCTAACAGGTTAGAAATATATTGTTCTTGGCTAATCGCCCCCGTACGAAACTGGCCTGCTACGGCATCATAGGTGGAAGCCGTCGTATAGGTGTTTTTCCCAAGAATTGCAAATTGTATAGCTGCAACTGCTTTTTGTGTGAGTAGCACTTGAGTAACCATTTAAGAATCCTCAAAATTTCGTATCAGGAGCAATCCAGGCCCAGAGTTATTGGGAGTACATTGGAAGCGTTTGCATCAGCATAGATGCACCTTCCCCTTAATAAGAAAAGTCTAAAAAAATCACACCGTCAACACGCCCGAATAAAAAAATAAATCACGAATAGTTTCCATAAGTTATACAGCTATAAATTAAAACCAGAGCTTCCCTCCCCCCACTAAATTCAGTAGGGGAAAACGCAAGAAGGATAAATTCAAATTAGAAACGACAAATACCACCACTTATAACAAGGGTATTTTATATGTTAACAGAATTGCGGAATTTTTTTGAGGATAGGGCCAGAGGATGGTGTAGTAAATGCAGGCTTAGCAGATGTAGCCTAATTGAGGTCAGAGCAAGTCAAGGCGGGTAAAATGTTAATTAACTGCAATAATTAACACCATTATTAATAAAGCAACTTTGTTGACAATGAATAACTTGTAACACACTCGAGAGTGTATAGTGAATAAGCTATTCAACTTTAGTAATAAGCATATTCAGTGTTTCAGCGGAACGCTCCCAGGAGTATCTCAGCACATTTGCTCTACCTTTACTAATCAACAACTTACGGTCTTCAGCGCTATTGTTTAATTTTATGATAGCTTTGATAAGCTCATATTTTGAGTCTGGATCAAAGTACAATACACTATCACCTAAGGTTTCTTTGAGGGAAGCTCTATTTGAAGAAATAACTGGGCAAGAGCATGATTGAGCTTCCAGTGGGGGTATACCAAATCCTTCATAAAAGGATGGAAATATAAAAGCTTTCGCACCTTTATATAATGAAATAAGTTCATCATCAGATACACGCCCTAAAAAATCTATTCTTGGATCATTAGTTTTTATATTTACACAATTAAACACTGTGTTCCTGTCACCTATTATCTTCAAGTTTATATTTAAATCTGCAGATAGTATAGTTTCAATAAGACCATGAATATTTTTATGATGATTAACCGAGGATACAGTCAGGAAGTAGTCACATCCACGAATCTCATTAGTCTTAACCGTACTGTCATGTGGTTTAAAAAAAATTATTACTCACAGCATTCGGAATAATATGAATCTTACTGGCATCACAATTATAATAATTTACTAGCTCACTTTTAGAAAAAATCACTAACCGTCACTATTAATTTAGAGTTCTTTAGTAAAATAGGGGTTATTAATGAATATAACCATCTGAAGCCAAATGAAAAGCTTTCTGGGTAACGTATATAAGTAATATCATGTTGCGTAATAATCTGCCTTTTGAAAAGCAAAGGACCAGTGTTGCATAAGTTGATTAGCATGCAATCTTTTTGTTTTTTTAAAAAAAGAGGTAATGTGAATTGTTCCCAGAAATGGCCTCTACCCCCTGAGATTTCTTTAATATTAAAACCTGAAATGTTATAGCTTTTATCAATGGCGGACATATTGGGTACCAAGACCACAACATTATGTCTCAATTTCGATAACCGAAGAGTCATTTCATAAGCAAATCGCTGCACACCGGTAAGTTTTTGAGTAAGAAAACGACCATTAACATAAATCATTAGCGACCTACTTGAGGTTTATTATTATAAGACACTCATTATGACAGGATTATAAATTGAAAAAAACCATTTTCGAACAAAATATAATATCTAAACAGATATAGATAAAAAAAAGCCCTGTAAAAACAGGGCTTAGATAGCAAATCATTACTAACTTAGTTAATCCATTCAGTATGGAACACACCGTCTTTGTCAGTGCGCTTATAAGTATGTGCGCCGAAGTAATCGCGCTGAGCTTGAATTAGGTTCGCTGGCAATACAGCAGAGCGATAGCTGTCATAATAAGCAATAGCAGCTGAGAATGTCGGAACAGGGATCCCATTTTGCACCGCATAAGCTACGACATCACGTAATGCCTGCTGGTAATCATCAGCGATCTGTTTAAAGTACGGGGCTAATAACAGATTGGCTATTTTATCATCCTGATTATAAGCATCGGTGATCTTCTGAAGGAACTGAGCACGAATGATGCACCCTGCACGGAAAATTTTAGCAATTTCACCGTAGTTGAGATCCCAATGATACTCATTCGAGGCAGCTCGCAACTGAGAAAAACCTTGGGCGTAAGAAACAATCTTACCTAAATATAATGCTCTACGGACTTTCTCGATAAATGCAGTTTTATCACCGGCAAGTTTAGCCTGTGGGCCCGTCAAGACTTTAGACGCTGCAACACGCTGCTCTTTTAGGGACGAGATATAACGAGCGAAAACTGATTCCGTAATAAGGGACAAAGGTTCGCCTAAATCGAGAGAACTTTGGCTTGTCCACTTACCGGTGCCTTTATTCGCGGCTTCATCAAGAATAACATCTACCAGATAATTACCTTCTTCATCTTTCCTGGTGAAGATATCTTTTGTAATATCAATAAGATAACTGCTTAGCTCACCTTCATTCCATTTGGTGAAAGTTTCCGCCAATTCGTCGTTAGAAAGATTTAAACCACCTTTCAACAATGCATAGGCTTCAGCGATAAGTTGCATATCACCGTATTCGATACCATTATGAACCATCTTAACATAATGGCCAGCCCCATCAGCTCCGATGTAAGTTACGCAAGGTTCACCGTCTTCCGCAACAGCAGCAATTTGTTTAAGAATTGGCGCAACAAGTTCATAAGCTTCTTTTTGACCACCCGGCATAATTGAAGGGCCTTTCAACGCACCTTCTTCTCCGCCGGATACACCTGTCCCGATAAAATTGAACCCTTCAGCAGAGAGTTCACGATTACGACGGATAGTATCCTGGAAGAAAGTATTACCCCCATCAATAATGATGTCGCCTTTTTCCAGGTATGGCTTAAGAGATTCAATAGCACTATCAGTGCCGGCACCGGCTTTAACCATCAACAGGATGCGTCGAGGGGTTTCCAGAGATTCAACAAACTCTTTCACTGTGAAATAAGGGACTAATTTTTTGCCTGGATTCTCAGCAATAACTTCTTCAGTCTTTTCACGGGAGCGATTGAAAACAGAGACGGTATAGCCACGACTTTCGATGTTGAGCGCAAGGTTTCGGCCCATCACCGCCATACCAACAACCCCAATCTGTTGCTTGGACATTACTTACTCCTGTCTGGTGTGGTCACTGCGACACGTTCGCAGTTTAAATGTGATGTTTATATTAGCTCAAAGCCTGTATGACGTATAGTGTAAAAATGTTCACAAATTAAGAATGGCAGTCATAACCCATTGAAAATTATTGGTTTTAATTCTGCCTTTTAATACCATTACCGCAACAAAAGCCAAGTGGCACAAAATTGCTTAGTTTTTATTCATTTATTAATAGATAATTTTTTTATTTTCCACAAATTCACAATATTTAGAATTGACGTATTCAGAAATTTCCTGATTAAACCGCTCGGTTGAAAATTTTAGCGCATGAGCACGACAATCATTAGGAAGAATTTGATCCTGCATAGTTTCAAACTTTTGGACAGCATCAATGACAGAACCTATATCCTGTTTGTCAAAAAGGATACCTGTTGGATTATCTACACCAAATGGTCTTACTGTTTCAAGTGAACCACCTTTGCCAAACGCAATAACAGGCGTCCCACAAGACTGCGCTTCAACAGGAGTAATTCCAAAATCTTCTTCTGCCGCAAAAACAAATGCTTTAGCATTTCTCATATGTTCTTGCATGACTTCATTTGATTGATAACCCAGGATTTCAATGTTAGCCGTGGCTTTAGACTTTATCTTTTGCATTTCCGGCCCATCACCAACAACAACAAGTTTACGGTTTGGCATGTGACTGAAAGCCTCAACTATCAGATCAATACGCTTATATGGAACAAGGCGTGATGCGGTAAAGTAATAATCTTCTTTAGCTTCATTCAGAAGAAAGCGATTGACATCAACAGGCGGATAAATGACATCAGCCTCTCGCCCATAAACTTTTTTAATCCGCCGCGCGATAAATTGTGAGTTAGCAATAAAATGATCAACGCCATTTGCAGTACGGTAGTCCCACATGCGCATTTTATGCAAAATCAATTTTGCAATCATTCCTTTGACTCCATGATCTAAACCTGCTTCCCGTAGATATTGATGCTGGAGATCCCATGCATATCTTATAGGGGAATGAACATAACTAATATGCAGTTGATCAGGCCCCGTCAAAACCCCTTTAGCAACAGCATGGCTGCTAGAAAGAATGACATCATGGCTGGATACATCAAGTTGCTCAATCGCTAATGGCATTAAAGGAAGATATGTTTGATATTTTTTCTTCGCTTTTGGGAGGCGTTGAATGAATGTTGTGGTTATTTCTTTATTCTGAAAGTGTTTTTTATTTTCAGAGGAAAGAAAATCCACAACAGAATACAAGTGTGATTCTGGATATGATTTAATAAGTTCCGCTACTACTTTTTCAGAACCAGCATAAGTAATAAACCAATCAGCAACAATACCAACATTTAAATCGCGCATAAAAATCCATCGTACATTTATAATTTAACATGCAAAATATAAAGGTGCTCCAGATTTGAAAAGCACCTTTAGTAATTTAAATTTAAGCCCTTAACAAGGCTAAAATCTCTGCAGTTTTTTCTTTCATTAAAGTAACATCACTTCTGGATTCCACATTTAAGCGAACGACAGGCTCAGTGTTAGAACTACGTAGATTGAAGCGCCAGTCCGCAAATTCAAGGCTTATACCATCCGTGTAATTAATATCAAGAGCTTCATTCTGATATCGCTCAAGAACCCGTTTGATCGAGGATTGCGGATCGCTAAGGGAGCTGTTGATTTCTCCAGAGGCAGGATAAGCTTGCATCCGTGCACTAACTAATTGGTTTAGCGTTTTATCCTTGATACAGAGCAATTCAGCGACAAGGAGCCATGGGATCATTCCGCTATCGCAATAGGCAAAATCGCGGAAATAATGGTGGGCGCTCATTTCGCCGCCGTATATTGCATCTTCTGCACGCATACGTTCTTTAATGAAAGCATGACCTGTTTTAGACATCACAGGAATACCGCCAGCATTTTTTACAATATCAATTGTATTCCAGCTTAAACGCGGGTCATGAATAATACGAGAACCAGGATTCTTTTCAAGAAATGCGTCAGCCAAAAGACCAACAATATAGTAGCCTTCGATAAAGTTACCCATATTATCGAACAGGAAGCATCGATCGAAATCACCATCGAATGCAATACCCATATCAGCATTATTTTTTATGACAGCGTCAGTGGTATCTTTTCTACACTCTGGTAATAATGGATTTGGTATACCATTTGGGAAGGTCCCATCGGGTTCATGGTGCACCTTTATAAATTCAACAGGAACATTATGTTTTATAAAGCGCTTCTCAAGGGCATCAATAACATGACCAGCGGCGCCATTACCAGAGTTAACAACTAATTTTAGCGTTCTATTGATATTATGAAGATTGATATAGCTCAATAACTTATCAATATATGCATCTAATATAGAAATGGATTGATAACTACCTTTAGGCTGCGATGAATTTATAGCAAAATTATTCTCTTCGGCAAGACGCTGGATCTCCCTTAGCCCAGTATCACCACTGATTGGCTTTGAGTTCTCGCGGACGAGTTTCATTCCATTATAATCAATTGGGTTATGACTGGCTGTTACTTCCACTCCGCCATCAACACCGAGGTAAGATGTAGCAAAATAAATCTCCTCAGTACCCGATAAACCAATGTCTAAAACATCAGTACCAGCATCCTGCAATCCTTTGGCAAGGGCAAGTTTAAGGGATTCACTAGTTAGTCTAACATCGCCTCCGACAACCATTTTTTTAGGCTTAAGATACTCACCATATGCACGACCAATACGGTATGCGATGTCCTCTGTAAGTTCCGAGCCTAACTTGCCGCGAATGTCATACGCTTTAAAGCAGGTTAATAATTCCATCATTTTCCCCGTTTAATCAAATTCCATAATGATCTTTTAGACGAACAATATCATCTTCACCTAAATATGAACCAGATTGAATCTCAAGGATTTCAAGATCTATTTTCCCTGGATTTTCCAGCATATGAGTCGAACCAGCAGGAATAAATGTTGATTGGTTTTCAGTAAGCAAAAACTCACGTTCGTTTAAGGTAATCTTCGCTGTTCCTGATAATATAATCCAGTGCTCGGCCCGGTGGTGGTGCATTTGCAAAGAAAACTTACCGCCCGGTTTAACTGTAACTTTGTTAATGTGATATTTAGTTGTATTAACCACTTTATCACTATGCCCCCAAGGGCTATAGGATTCACGGTGGATCCTATACTCTCTACGCGAAGTCATTTTAAGATGTTCAACTACACGTTTAACGTCTTGCACCTGTGATTTATCTATAACGAGCACAGCATCTTTGGTGCTGACTACTACCAGATTGTTAACCCCAACGGCAGCTACTAGTTGTTCTTCGCTATTTATATAACAGTTAGAAGAATCATGAACAAAAACATCCCCGGATAGTGAATTACCTTGACCATCCTTATCGTTGACTTCCCACAGTGCTGACCATGAACCAACATCATTCCAACCTGCATCCAGTGGTACTACAGATGCAGATTGCGTTTTTTCCATTACAGCATAATCAACTGACTCATCAGGGCAAGCAATAAAAGCATCTTTATCAACACGAATAAAATCACGTAAAGAATCGGTATGCACAGTCTGCATTGCCTTTTTACATGAGCTAAGAATATCTGGACGGAACTCATCCAACTCTTGCAGAAAGCGTCTTGCTCGAAACATGAACATACCGCTATTCCAGTAATATTCACCGCTGTCCAAATATTCTTGTGCTGTATGCAAGTTAGGTTTTTCAACGAAACGTTTTACATCATAAGCTATATGATTATCGAAATGCTCTTCGTTACCACGCTGGATATAACCATATCCCGTTTCAGGGCCAGTAGGCACAATACCAAACGTTACAAGTTTCCCTTGATTTGCATAAACTACAGCGCTGTTGATTGCAGCTTGAAAAGCATCGTTATTCTCAATAACGTGGTCCGCGGCCAAAACAAGTAGCAATGGATCATCATCATCATGTGCTACTGCGTGTAATGCAGCAAGTGCAATTGCTGGAGCCGTATTACGTCCAATTGGTTCAAGGATAATGTTATTAGATAGCTTTTCGATTTGACGTAGTTGTTCTGCGACTAAAAAACGATGTTGTTCGTTACATATCACAATAGGTTCTTTAGTCTCTAAACCATTAAGGCGAGTAATTGTCTCCTGAAGCATTGATTGCTCGCCGTGTAAACGTAAAAACTGTTTTGGATATAGCTCTCGCGACATCGGCCATAAACGACTACCAGTACCTCCAGCCATTATCACTGGGAGAATCATGACTTAACCTCATTTAATATATTTACAGTTCGATAAAGAGACATTTAGAATAAAATTACACAACAAAACTTCTGCATTTATCCGCTAATTCATTAGCATATTGTTCATGCAATGTTTTATTTTTAATAATAGTATTCATACCTATTTTCTTACCATCAAATTCGAAGTTAGCAGTCGCATTGGCATTCATATCGACGTCAATTCTATTAAAGAAGTCAAATAACCCATCGAAACGGCAGTTATCAACTTTATTTTTAAAACCACCATTTACAAAAATAACTGGAGTGCCCATAGCCAGGCATGGAAGAGCAGTATGAATCCTGGAGGTTACTACCAGTTTTGCATTAGCCAATTTCCTCAGAAAATCATCGGCTAATTTAAAACCTTCGTCAGCGGAAAGGTACGGAATGATCTGTTTTTCATGTTTAGCATGCTTGAGTAATTCACTATCAAAAAACTGGTTTAGTACTTTGCTTCTATGATTAAATTCAAATGCCCGACCATTTAGCAAGCGTTTTCCGAAACGTAATGGTTGGCTCATTAACTCTGGTAATGACATTGAGTCATACATCACATCGATAAAATAAATATCATCAGTAACATTATCCCGTTTATATTTATTCCCCAACGTAAGTGTCATACAGCCTGAGTAATACGCATCAATCCCTTTTGAGATCAGCAAATCACGAGTGTAAAAATCACGGCAACCTATCGGCGCATGTTTTTTAAAGTGCGCAATACTCGCAGGTGTGAAAATTTTATCTACAATAGTAGAGTTAATATGGATTGACACATATAAAGGAGTTATATCTTCAGATGGCGGAAAGTTTTCTGGTATATCCATATACCACGCATTCATGATCATTTTTACTTTATTACCACTATAAGTATTCATATGATCTCGTGGTATATACTCATTCACGCAAGGTAAAAACTGGCGTGCTGCTGTACTTTGTACATAATCACCCAGATTGATCCAGTTTCTTTTGACATAGATGTCACTTTCGTACGTCAGGACGCCATATTGAGTATTGTTTACTTGCATGTTATTTCCTACCTAATTTTTTCTTTATTAAAGATGTTAAATATTTTCTTTCTGAACTAATTAGCACCAAATAGAAAAAGAGTATAGCCACTGAGATTGTGTTTAAGGCGATTAGAAGCAGTAATCCTAAAAAACCTACAGGAAGTACGGTGTTAATGTAAAATGAAATTGCAAATGATATTACAGAAACAGAAAATAAGCGCGGGAAAATATTAAGGAAAAATATTTTACTATTTAATCCAGTTACTTTTTCCACATACAAAACTCTGAACATAAGCATTGCAACTGCACAAAGTATACGACTAGACACCGCCACAACCAATGCAAAACCCAAAGAGTAAAGAGCATATGTTAATACCAAAGTTAAAAGCATTATTAATGATGCTATTAACTGATAGTTCCGCAACTTTCCCACTGCGTATGCTACGGTAACAAAAGGTCCTGATAGAGAATCAATGATGACATACAGTATGACAATTCTTACCAACACCACCAAATGTTCTGGAACTTGTTTCAACCATAAGTTAATAACAAAAGGCGCATCTACAAAGGCGGGTACTGCTGCAATCAGTACGATAAAGCCAGTCAACTTGCAGGATAAAGATAGAAGAGACGAAACCTCTTCGTGATTTCCAGTTGAATGCTGCTTTATCAGTTGAGGATTGAATGCGGTTTGCAAAGTACCTATGACACGGTTAAATGCAATCAGCACCTGCTCCGCTAACCAAACAGAACCATTTGCCACAACTCCGACAAAGAAATATGTCAGGAGAGCAATACCTTGAGAAAGTCCGACTAAACTCAATGAGCCCATCATTGACCAACTCGAGAAGGATAGTATTTCCTTGAGCAGTTCTTTATTTTCTTTGAAACTTACCTTTACAGTACATATATCTATTTTCTTAATGCAACTAACAAAATAGACAAAAAACACTGATATATATCCAAAAAGCAAGAATGTAGCATACCATATTAATTTCGAGTCGAATTCGAACAAGGTAAATAAATACACCATGCCCCAGCGCTGAATAGCATCAAATATCCCTATCTTAGCAAACAAATCCATCTTTTCAGTTGCAATTAACGCTGCAATAAATGGTGTTTGCATGATCTGAATAAGCAGAGATATGACAGACAACTGGTACACCCAAAATATTTCTGTCATACGCTCAACGGGAACTCTTAATTTATAGATTAAGAACCATAACCCAATTGTTTCAGCGAGGAATAAAACGGCACCACATATTATGAAATGGACCAATATACTTGTCGAAAAGACTCTTTTAGTCCAGGAAAAGTCCCTTCTACCTAAACCAACTGACAGGAACCTTTGAGTTGCCAAAGCTGATACGTTTTGAATGAACGAAAATAAAACGATAATACTGCCAATGACACTGTAAAGCCCAAAGTCATAAACCCCAAGCGCATTTAAAACTAAGCGTGAGGTATAAAAAGTTGCAAACATTATTAGTAACATCCTGCCATAAAGCATGAATGTGTTCTTTGCAACTATTTTTTTATTTGTAGCGTATTTTTCACTCATTTTTACCAACATTATCGTCAACACAGAAAAATTTCATTCTTGTTTTACGATTTCTATACTCTCAACTACTTGTTAGATACTTATTAACAAGTTCTGCGGTAGCACTCCAGGAATATTTACCGACCTGTTTTGAGCCTTTACTAATGAGTTGGGTTTTAAGTTCAATATCAGAATGTAATTTAGATATTGCAGTTGCTATTTGCTGTATATTCTCAGGGTCAACTACAAGTGCTGCGTCGCCAGCAACCTCACCGAGGGAGGTTGTTTTGGAGGTAATTACAGGTATACCACTTGCCATTGCCTCAATAACAGGGAGACCAAATCCTTCATAGAAGGAGACGAAAATCAATCCTTCTGCACCACGATAAAGCTCAGGTAATTCTTCGTTTTTGACAAAACCAGTAAATACAACCCTATCAGTAAGCTCATTGATTTCGATGAGAGTCGCTAACTCATCTGTTTTCTTGCCAGTAAAAACAAGTTTTACGTTTTTAGGGATATCTGCTCTGGCAAAAGCCTGAATTGTTCCAACCTCATTCTTATGACTTTTCCTGTTACTGACACATAAATAATAAGGATATCCAAAATCTTTCTTTTGTCCATTTGGTCGAAAATTGTTGGATACTCCATTCCCTACATTTACAACTTTTTCAGCAGGAACTCCGGACCATTGGATGATTTTTTGTCGAGAAAATTCGGAAACAGTAAAAATATACTTAGCTTTTCGACATCCTCTTTTTATAACAACCTTATAGAATATTTTTTTTAATTAGACTCGAATTTTCTAGGACGCTCCAAATGATTCAAATCATGGATTGTAAACACAAATGGTATTCTGGAAAATAATGGAGGAATATAGCCTGGAAAAAAAAACTATACCATCACGCATCTTCAGCATCTTTAACGATGTTTTTATGCAATCAACAGGGCTGAATGGTTTTGCCGGTGAAACCCGCACTCTTATAATTTGTTATTTTATTAATTTCTTCAGCAAATGTTCCGATTCCGCCTGAACCTGACCATCGGTCATCAATTAGAATGTTTTTCATAAATATCCATTGGTTAGTTGCCACTTATAATATCTTGCAGCTTTATCGATAAAGCGTCTATTTCTTCTTCTTCACTACCAGTTTTATATAAATAAATCTGAGGTATATAATCAAGCATGCCATCACGGGCAGGAGCTATAATCGAGACATTTGCCTTAATTGCTTCAAGCATGACGAGCGGTACTCCTTCATACAATGAAGGTAAAACTAATGCATCCACATCCTTGGTATAGTCCCATATATTATTCTTCCAGCCCATGTATTCAAACGTCACATTAGAACTCAGTGTGTCTGACATCTCCTTCATTTTTTTAAGGTCTGGGCCATCACCAATAACCTTAACTCTTATGTTTTTATTGACATTAATTTTTCTCAAAGCACCAATCAGTAGATGTTGCCCTTTTTGCCGAAAATAGATTCTTCCGGCCATTAGCAAAACAAATTCATTTTCACTTTGATGGTATGTGTAACCACTTCCTCTTACATTCTCAGGGTTAAAATTAACTATAACATTACGTAATACTTTTACACGAGCATTTGAATTTCTTTTCTTCAGCTCATTAGCAAATACATTGCTTATTGTGATGTATTTGTTGCATCTTTTATAAACGATGTTGGACAAAATATCCTTAACTAAGGCAAACTTGCTTCCCATTAAAGAAAAGCGATGTGTATAAGGGATATAACTAATTATTTTGTCTTTACAAATAACCGCCCCTTCATTTATTAATACAGAACCTAACTCAATATCACCTTGAATAATGACAATATAATCATAATCAGCACTTATTTTTTTTAAAAAATGTCTTGCCCGCATTCTATATTTTAGATTTAAAAAAGAGTGCAGAATTTCCAATCTTTTATGACATACTGCATGCGTATCATATACTACGCTTTGATTTGTAAGGATTTCTTTTAGTTGAGAATTATCCTCTGGTACAAAACATGATAAACTAAACCCTTTATTAAGAAATCGCTTTATATGAGCTATAGCCATTAATTCATGACCACCCACGATTGATGCAGTAAAAACAACCGCTGTTTTAATTTTATTAATCATTAGCACCTTCAGTTTTATTTTTACACTCTTGATTAAACCAAACTGTACATAACCCCATAATAATAAAAAGATTCGTAGCAGTCGGTGGCAACCAAAAAGCACCATCTGACAATGCGGCGCAAAAATATGCGACAAACGGCAAAATGTAAGGCGATCTCAACAACGGTTTTAACTTAATAAAAATAAAACTCAAGAAATATAAAACCATAGGCACACCAAAAATTTGTGCTATTGATGCCGGAAGAACTTCATAAATCTCATAAAATGTTCTATTGTAAGATAACATACCATTTAGCAAAATTAATGGATGTTCGGTAATAATATCAATATAGGATATAATCTTTTCAATTCTCCCGCTCCCTTGACTTAAGTCACGGTTAACCAATCTTTCATATATTATTTTTGAAAAAATATTATCGGTATTTAATAAAATCAAAAACATTACTGCCGAGACTACGATTACAAGTAGCATTACTATCAATGCCATTGGGGATTTTTTTTCTGCAGTAAAAAACATCCATAAAAGTGCCCCAATCATTCCAAGGTATATTGATGCTGAGGCTGTCAATAACACGACGACCCCAAGCAAAGATAATGGGACAAGTGTTCCTTTTAACTCATTTCTTAAATTTGCAATAACAGCGAAACCAATTAGTAATAGATTCGCGCCAAATACATTACCATTTTGGTATGTGGATGTAGCTTTAAGATAATGTATCCCCCAAATCATGTTATTTTTGTCTGCAAGAAAGTTTGGCGTTACTGCATCCTGAAAATTTGCTGTAATGCCGGGGATAACCACAGTATAGTCACCAATAATTTTTTGCATTAAAGCATAAATAACAAGGATGTAAAAAATTAATTTTAAATAACGTTTCCAATTATCAGCATTGTTGATACCAAGAGCACCATAATAACAAAAAAAAGCAAACATCGAACTAATATATGCTATTTGAGATGACAATGGTAAAAATGGTGAGCCCGAAAAAACAATGCATTGTATGAAGATTGATTTATTAAAAATGAAAGCAATAACAATATTAATGGTATTAATGCGAGTAAGAGTTCTTTCGGTCTTGTCAGTGCATGCAAGGCTCCCATGAACATAAAATACATACTACTCAACAGCGAAATATATAGTGGGAACCCTCCGATTTTAGCACCTGCTTTGGGGATCGCAAATGTTATGAAAAGCAGTGCATCTTTTAACCTACTCATATTTCTTATCCATTTTTATATTCTTAATTTCAAAACATCAATTCTGATATGATATTTGGTCTTTGTTAATCAAAACATTATTTAATACATTGTTATTGGTTTTTACGCTCAATTTCTTATTTGATTCAATCTTAAAAAACTGTATAGCTTTAAAATTTTCAGATGGTATGTTTATGAATGTATTATTAGCGATTTTTATACTTGCACTTGCTTTCTTAACGTTTCCAACCCTAATTGTACTAGCCATTTTATCAATTATAGTATCGTATTTAAACTTATTATCAGAAATGTCAATATCACCATTGTTATTGCTAGTAAAATCAACAATTACATTGCCAAAATAATTATTTCTAACATTCAGGTAATCAGTCGCACCATTTTGTTTAAAATATGAAATCAAACCTTCACTAACAAACACATTACCGATAAAGTTAATATTTTTTATTAAGTGGTTTTTGACTTGCATTAAATATAGCCGCGATTGATTTCCCATAAAGACCCGAGTTAAGTGCAAGATTATTTTTAAATATAATATTATTACATATAAAAAAAGTTGCTAGACATCCATGCTTAAAATTTTTGACGATGTTGTTTTTAGCAATACTATTATTACAGCCCTCAAAATCAATACCCACATCACCACCGTTTTCTACATAATTCGCAGTAATGCTTACACGTTCCCCCATTGACCCCCAAATCCCGCCTAATCTGACATCACGGATTATATTATTATTAATTACTAATGCTGTGCATTTTCTTTCATTATGCGGTTCCCCATCTTTAACGGGATTCGAATCACCGCCCCAGAACATAATTCCATGATAGAAAGCTGATATTATATTATTACCACACCGCCCTCCATTGATATAACTAAGTTCAATACAGGCATGATTAGTTTTTATTTGTTTTGCATTAGCACTACAAGATGACACATTGATATCCTGACTTATTCTTTCAATAAGAATATCAGAGTATCTTTGTGTCATTTTGGAAGAAAAAATCCTACACCCTATACACTTAATTTTTTTACAGTAATATTTTCAACATAATCCACACACTGCACAACTACTATCAAATCATCTTCAGCAATGAAGTTCCCTCCTGAAATTTGTATATTTTTAGCACCTGCAATATTAAATATCGCAGCACTACGATTACTCTTATGTGCATCAATATAAATATTAGCCCCATCCGAAAAAATTATTTCTGACATCGAGTCAATGTTTATAGATGTACCGTCAAAGTAATAGTCACCAGGAGGGATTAAAATCTTCTTACTATTTTGGTTTTTAAAAAATTCTGATAAATTTTTTTTAGTATTATTTACTGTTACTGCGCGCGCAAACTGACTGCTTAATGCTACACTAGAAATCGTTGATAACAAGAAAGCTCTTCTATTCATGTTCACACCCACAGCAATAGTTAATAAGCACCATCTTTTTTCAAAACTACTGTAATTGTTTTGAATAATATGGCTATATCATTCCACATTGACCAATTTTTAACATACCAGGCATCAAGATATACACGGGTGTCATAGTCAACATCACTTCTACCACTTACCTGCCATAATCCAGTCATTCCTGGTTTGCTCAGAAGATAGTACTCCACTTCATCGTTATACCTTTCTAACTCAGCTGTGATAATTGGCCTCGGTCCAACCAGACTCATTTCGCCTTTTAACACATTAAACAACTGAGGTAACTCATCCAAACTTGTTTTCCTCAGGAATTGGCCAATTTTGGTAATCCTTGGATCATTTTTTAATTTAAATGTCGCATCCCATTCCGCTTTGGCATCAGCATTTGAAAGAAGTAACTCTTCCAAAACCTGCTTTGAATTAACAACCATTGAACGAAATTTCAAACACTTAAAAGATTTCCCGTCTTTCCCTACTCGTTCGTGACCATAAATTGCCGGGCCACCATCCTTTTTAACTTTATGGCTGATATATATAAGAAGCGGTGATAATATCACTATAATACTTATTGACCCTATAATATCAAAGGTTCGTTTAAGTATTCTTGACGACAGTTTCGCTAAATTTTGTTGAACACGGAATATCATTACCTCATGACTAAAAATAAATGACATATCCGTACTATCGAGTGGCACACCCCTCAATGTTGGTATAACCGATACGTATCGGTATCCTTTGATCATAAAATCTCGTAACCATGCATTTCGCACATCGCCTTGATTTGATTCTACTGCAACGATGAACTGTGTTCTTTTATCAATGCTATTCAGCCAGTTTTCTTCGGGCTTCAAAACATTTGCATTTTTTAATTTTTCTTTTATTAACCCCTGCTGCTCACTATCTGAAATAAACCCAACAATATTTAAACCGAGATTTTTTTCTACTTTGTATCGCATTATATGCATCTAATGCATTTTTACCGCTGCCAATAATCCAGGTATCTCTGAGCCATAACCCGATCTTTTTGAGCACCCATTTTGCAGCGATTCTTGACAACGGGACTAATGCAAGGGCAAATAACCATGTCAGCAACCAGACATATCTTGAAAAATACCATTTTGCAAATGCAATGACAGCGATTTCTATAACAGCAAAAATTATTAATGTACGCAATATTTCTTTTAATTCAAACCAAAATGTTTTCCGATAAAAATAATGTCTGAGTCGTACTCCATACCAGCATATGCAACATACTCCTAGCAACCAATGTAAAGCAACCCAACCGGATATTTGTTCTTCTGGTACACGTTCTTCAAAGTGAGTTAGCGTAACTGAAAGTATTCCTAAGGAAAGATATAAAGAGAGAACAAAGCCAAAAAATCGGCAAGCGCTAGGATTACGCTGCAAGTTATATTTTTAGAAAAGTGCGTCATAGCTCCCTCTGTGTACACATAGAGATTTAAATTGTATATGACAATATTTAAGGTGAGCTATAGTAGCTCACCTTTAATATCATAATAATTTATTATTCTTTGTTTGAGTATGAATAACCATAATGATTATATCCATAACCATAATAGCTACTTGCTTTCTTTAACACACCATTCAATATACAACCTTTAACATTTACACCACTTTGTTCAAAGCGCTTAACACTTACTGAGATTTCTTTCGTAGTATTAGCCTCGAAACGAGCAACAAGCAATGTTGTTCCTGCATAGCGCCCAATGATAGCAGCATCGGTAACCGCAAGGATTGGTGGTGTATCGACAATTACAAGGTCATAATTACTTGATGCCCATTCGATCATGTCAGAGAAGCGAGTATGCATTAGCAATTCAGCAGGGTTCGGAGGAATTTGTCCACGGCCAATATAATCAAATTCACCACCGGGAACTCGTTCGATGACTTTTTCAATTGATTCTTGACCAGATAATATCTCAGATAGTCCCTTGGCATGCTGTTTGCCCAACATTTTGTGTACATACCCCTTACGTAAATCGGCATCCACAAAAAGAACTTTTTTTCCTGTCAAAGCAATTATTGCAGCTAAGTTAGTACTAATGAAAGTTTTACCTGCATTAGGGCTAGCACCTGAAATCATAAGAACATTATTCTTTGCTTCCATCATTGCAAAGTGAAGGCTGGTGCGTAAACTTCGGATAGCTTCCACAGCCAAATCAGCTGGATTCTCTACAGCAAGTAAAGTACTAGATTGATTTTTATTGCGTTTGATTTTTCCGGTATTTTGTTTTGTTAACCATTCAGACACCGGTACACTTGCATAAACATTTACACCGAGTTCTTCTAATTGTTCAGGAGATTCGATTCCTCTACGCAGAACGACACGAACCAATACGAGTCCTACCGAAATAAATAATCCCAATATAATTCCGATTACTATAACAAGGATTTTTTTAGGTTTCACCGGACTTGGTTCTGTTATTGCCTGATCAATTATACGGACATTACCAATAGCACTCGACTTAGCAATGCTTAACTCTTGTTGCCGGTTGAGCAACTGCATATAAACAGCTCGACCTGACTCAACATCACGGCTTAATCGAAGTACTTCTTGCTGCGTTGATGGCATCGCGCTTACGCGCTTACTTAGTTTTCCTTTTTCTTGTTGCAGAGTTTTACGTTTTTCCATTAACGCTTTATATGTAGGATGTTCTTTCGTATATAACTGCGAAATTTCAGCCTCTTTGAATGTCAACGTATTCAATTGGTTATCGACATTTACAATTTGATCAAGTACTGATTTTGCCTCCATAGACAAATCAACTGAGTCTTTTTGTTTCCTATAAGCATTCAATTTATCTTCTGCAGCATCTAAGTCAGAGCGAACAGTCGGTAACTGATTACTCAAAAACTCTAAACTCTTTGCATCTTGTGCTGCTTGCCGATCGACATTCTGGGATAGATAATTTTGACTAATATTATCTAACATATGAGCAATAAGCTCAGGATCATCTCCGGTTAATGTCAAATTAAGCATCCCGGTATCTTTGCCTTGATCGACAACACTAAATGAGTCTTGAAGGTTACTTATTGCTAATAGCCTTGGCAAATATCTTATTTTAAATTGTGTTCCCGGTTCTGCATCGATTGATTGAACTAATAATGATATTCCTTTATCTTCAATCAATTTACCCACGACTCCATTAATGACCAAATCACCACTTTCAATTTGGTAATTATTTTTATCCTTAACTGTCAGTATGATTTCAGGTGTATCGCCCTTCAGGCTTTTTGGCAAATACAGCCTGGATACATTTATTTTGCCTCGTTTTTCACCTAGTATTCTGGATAAACCTTTCCCAAACACGGGAAAGTAAATCTGTTCTGTCTGAGCCTGAAGATTTAAATCATCAACTGATTTGCCAAGAATCATTCGTGATTGTAGTAATGCTATTTCAGGTGCAGACTGAGGTTGACTATCAGGCAACATCTGACTGAGACTATCTAAAAGTGCATTTCCTTGTTTTTGTTCAACTTGGATTAAAGCATTTGCTTGATATATTGGGGTAGCTAACAGTGAGTACAATACCGCCAGTACTGTAAAACCAGCAGTAACAGCAATGATGAGTTTTTTATGGTCAATCAACTCACCAATCAGCCGCCCGAAATCAATGTCGTTACTATCTTGCGAAGTATTGTTATTTAATGATGCCATGCAGAAAATTCCTGAATTATCTACCTAGTTTCTCTGCCCAGTGCTGGCAGCTTTGGTCTATTAATCGATACACCGACTCAAACGCCTCATCGCTTTTGCGATAAGGATCGGGGATTTCTTTTCCTTGCAACCAATGTCCAAGTAGCATTGTCTTGCCTCTAACCTCCGGCGCGATTCGACTAACTTGTTCTAAATGCTCAGTTTCCATTACAAGTAGCAGATCGTATTGTCGACCCAAAGCACTAGTAAATTGTATTGCTTTATGCCCTTCCAGGGATATGCCATGGTTACTAGCTACCCTTATCGCTGAATTATCTGCTGCATGACCTACCAATGCGCCAACACCAGCGGAATCAATTTTTTTATCTGGAAAAATACTACGTAGTATTCGCTCTCCTATTGGAGAGCGACAAATGTTACCTGTACAGATCACTAATATAGAATCAAACATTATTATGGCCACGTTTTGATATATCTAACAGTTTCAGTCATATCATGAACCCCACTAATTGTTGGTACCAATTGTGAAATAACGCGGTTCCATCTAACCAGCGGAGCTGTTGTAACATAAACAATGTCATATGGCTGTAATTGGAATTCAGTCCCTAATACCATTGCGGATGCATCTTGAGCATTAAGTTGGTAAATATTAGCAATTTTACCCTGCTTATCACCTTTAAGCTGGCGAACTACAAATACCCCTGTTGCATCGCTCATTGCTTGGGAAATTCCTTCTGCATTCCCTAGAGCTTCTGCGAGCGTCATTCCACTTCGATCCATTTTCATGGTGCTTTGTTTGCCCACTTCTCCCATCACAAATACCTTGAGATCATCGTTTCTTGGTACAAACAAAATGTCACCCGGATACAGTAAGTGGTTTTGAGTTAAATCTCCTTTTTGCATCAGAGCATATAATGAAATCTTAGTATCTTTGCCATTATGTGTCAGGACTACATTTCGCCAATCAGCATCAGGTGCTAAGCCGCCCGCGTTATTTATTGCGTCCATAACTGTCAGCGGTATATTGGTTATCGGTTGTTGGCCTGATTTAACCACTTCACCTGTAACATATGCTTTTTGAGAGCGGAAAGCTGCCACGCTGATGTCGACTTGTGGACTCTCGATGTATGTTGTCAATCTGCTCGCTATTTCTTGTCTAACTTGACTCAACGGTTTTCCTGCTACCTGAACTTTACCTATATAAGGATAAAAAATTGAGCCGTCAGAATTCACCCAGTTGCCGGTGTCACTTGCACTACGATACTGGCCAGCTGGAGTAGTTAACTCTGGATGATCCCAAACAGTGACCATCAGCACATCCCCCACCCCAATACGATACTCATAGTTTTTCAATAAGTTATCTAACTGAGGGTTTGGGCGAGCCAGCACAGTCTCAGGTCTAAGCTGCTCCACTAACCTCGGCGTCATTGGATAAACGTTCACCAACTTATCCAGGTCATAATCGCTATCCGGAAGTTCAACTACATTTTTGCGTAAGCTGTTCAGCCCCTGACCCGGAACAATAGTACACCCTGTCAAAAAGCTAATTGCCAATGCCACTGCTGAAACCCTAACAATTTTTTTCTTCATAATGTCACATCATCAATAAACCAAATTTTTCAATTACTGATTTGCCGTCTGAGTTTTTACCGATTAACAATTCACAATCAGTAATCCCTACCCTCTTCTCAGCATCCAGCCTATAAACTAAATGGAATCTCTATCCCTGCACTGGCACCAACATCGTCGCTATCGCTGTTATCGGCATTGGTGTACCAAAGATTAGTATTCAATCGAACAGATTTATAGACATCGCCACTCCAGCCCAACTGTATCCCTTTTAAGGTGTCTGAATTAGGAAACGCTTTATTGATAGTCTGATTTTCCGGGTTCACTTTCGCGTACACCAGACGGGTACTCCAGCGCTGATTATCTTCAGTCACCAACTCAACTTTGCCTGCAAACAACTGGCCATCTCCCCCCATCGCATCACCTAGTGGATAGCCTTGCTGATAATAACCATCTTTATAGATGTGATGGGTATAACTGTAATTAGTGCGACTCATATTGGTACGGGTATCATGCGCTTCCACATACCAGTTAATCGCATCTTTACCCCAGCCGTGGTGACCTTCAATACCACCAAGATACATATTCGCGGAAGGTAAGAATCCTGACTCATCTTCGCCAATCATTTGGCCATAGAAACTCACCGGCCAGCCCAGAGTAGGTTCGAGCTTAAACTTAAAATCAAAACCGGCAAGTTGGTTGCCCGGTTCATTTGGGTCGTTGGCTGAGGTGTTGTCTTTGCCGGTGAATCCATCCCAGAAGTTGCTAAACGATTGAGGACGTCCCTCCCCACCCCACTGCATTATGCGTGAAGCGCCAAGCTCAAGTGACTGGAACGGAGTAAAGGTAAAACGGCCACCGATAATTTTGGTATGAGGTACGGCCGTGTATTGGTTCATCTGGCTTGCGGAAATCTGATACTGCCACGGACCAATCCAGCGCAACCACCATGTCTCAGGAGCAGCTTGTTCAGCGCGTTGCATTAAAAAACCGGTCATCGGTCTTGCCGCATCGCCACGAATCAAGCTACCTTCATAACCAGGGCCCCACCACTGGGGCACCTGGCCGAATGATAACCATTGATTCCAGAACTTGACTGCGCCATATGCGCCGTTGGCATTAAAACGTGATCCATTGCTAATACGCTCGCCGCCTTCGACATTCCCCTGCAGATGCACATCCCACCATTCACCGCTGTTATTGAAGGCAAGAGAGAGAGAATTATCTGCTGGTTGGCTTTGGCCGAATCCCTGCGGTGTTCCAGGCTGGTCAGTTGACGTATAGCCGCTTACGCGAAAATCCGCCTTCAAATTAGAAAGGCGTTGATTGATGCGCGCCAGGACAACTTGTTCAGAGGAATATGAAGGTTTTGCTTTTTTCAGTGCTCGGGTAATTTCTTCCTGGCTGAGCGGCCAGGTGGAGAGACTTAGATGAATGACTCCGCGATCGGATAACCACGCCAGGTCGTTGCGAAGTTCATTATCATTTTGCACCAACCCTGCTGCATATACCTGCGAGCTAACTGATGCAACCAGACCCAAAGCAAGTGCGATACGAGCAATTTTTATCATTGTTCAAGTTCCATTTACGAGTCCCTTCCCACCAGGTGGGTACGGCAATGGGGATTTTTAAGAATCAGGAGCTTATGAGTTCGACAAGCCTATTTTTTACAACAGCGATCCATTGCCTCGATGGACAACATCCTCAGGTACGAGCGGTTTGCTGCAAACGGATGTGAACTTAATGCATTCATAATGTAAGCGATATTGGTTGCCAAGGCTACTTTCATGGGCTCAATAATGTGCACATGATCAGAAGTCTGACAACGTCGCTATGCGTATGGTGAGTATTCAAAACATTGGGTACCGTGAGTGTCAGGATACGCTACCGCCCTTGGCTTAACAGCTACCAACGCACTGTACCTCTTACCCAGGAATTTTCTTTACATCGACTGTTGGTGAATTAACCACAGCAATTATTTTTACCGCCTCGAGTTTACGAGATTCTTCTGTTAATTGGGAGTATAAATTCACCCCCACGAAGCGGATAAAACGATATTTTTCATTTTTACTGGCAAGGGTTCATCTGTTAATAAGATTATTTAATGGCATCCCTCACCAGCTGACCACTTTATTACCACCCTAAGAATGAACCATGGTAACCATATGATTTTAAAGCAATTAAAATAAATGCCATGTTTAAGTAAAAAAATACCCATGCAGTAGTCAACTACAAAATATGATAGATATCATCACCCACTTCTTTTTTGGGTTCCAGAACGATAACTCTGATTTCCGTTATTCTCTTTTCATTTAAGAATCATCTTATCCGTAATAACATACCGAACCGCGCTTTCAAAGATCCTGTTAACATTATTATGTTTCACCATTATGAAAGCCACGATTCTAAAATCCCTTAGTTAACTATGGATACGCCATTTATCATACTAATCACGCCAACTGTTAACCCGTAAACTTATCGAAATAGTATGATTAATATATATGCTTATGTAGATCGGCTCTGGTAAACGGCTTCTCAAATGGTCCGATCATGGTTGCAACCTCGCCTAACAACGACTGCGTCGGTGCTTTAACCCCAGTGTTTAATAATATGAGTGGGATAATTACCACGCTCAACGCCCCCATCCATGAAATCTGCGCAGAACGAAAAGCCGACGTACGCCATTGCAACAGCAGAAAAGTCAAACTTCCACAAGCCCCCAGAATAAATCCACTCACCACTTCAGATACCGAATGTGCATGAATCATCAATCGGGAATAACCCACAATACCCGCCAGAATAAAGCCCAGAAGCACGGCCCCCCAGCGCAGGGATGATGAAGCACGAGAAGTTAACAGCCATAAGAGTATTGGCCAAAAGGCGGTTGAGAGTGCGGTATGTCCGCTGAAACCGGTAAAATCGATTTCCCGTATGCCAATTCCCCAGCCCATAAAGGCCAGTTTTGAAATGCACACGACAGTCCCCGTAATCCCAAAGAGCAGCGCCCATTGCCAGGCCAGAGTCCGGGATGTTTTACGCAGCACCAGCACCGCGAACAGCACCACTGCGCTAGGAAGCAACACGGTACTATCGCCAAAAAACGAGACAAATTGCCAGTTCATTTACGCTTCATCCTCTGACGATACATCCCTTTTCCCTGTATCTTATCCATGAATTCCTTATGGGCATATTCATCCATTAACGTTACGTTTATATGCATACATCACCGTTGTTTAATGGCTAAACATGATCTCAGTCAAGTTTTATTTCGCATCTCTAACTGTGCTACAGTGCGCTTGCTTAAGAAAGAGCGCACTAAGCAACTATCAGTTAAGCAATTTTCTGACTCATCTGACCAAATGACTGCTTCACGCACGACAATCATCAATCAGCCATCGCATCTATGTACTCAATAAGATTCAACTGAGATGAAAACTCTTCATTGCAATTAATGAACCGAATAAATAAGAATCTCGGCTTCATTTCAGTTGGATCTTCTAACGCTGGCGTGCCACTCAACAATATGATGTTATCTGCACGCCAGCTTTCGTTCGTATTAAGCGCCTGGTTTCACGCCAGCAGCTTTTTGATGCTCTCGCGGAATTTAGTTCCTTCTTTATGGTTACGTAAGCCGTAGCTTACAAACGCCTGCATGTAGCCCATTTTTTTTACCGCAGTCGTAGCTCTCACCGGTCATCAACATGGCATCAACAGACTGTTTCTTCGCCAGTGCGGCTATAGCGTCAGTCAGCTGGATACGACCCCATGCGCCAGGTTCGGTACGCTCAAGTTCTTCCCAGATATCAGCAGACAGCACATAACGGCCAACGGCCATCAAATCGGAATCGAGCGTTTGCGGTTCGTCTGGTTTTTCAATAAATTCAACAATACGGCCAATCTCCCCTTCCACTTTCAACCCATCTTTGGTTTGAATGACGGAATACTCGGAAAGGTCCCCTGGCATGCGTTTGGCCAGAACCTGACTGCGCCCGGTTTCATTAAACCGCGCTACCATTGCCGCAAGGTTATAACGCAGCGGATCCGCGCTCGCACCATCAAGAATGATATCCGGCAACACCACTACAAACGGATTATTGCCAACGGCCGGACGCGCACAAAGGATAGAGTGACCCAACCCCAGTTGCTGACCTTGTCGAACGTTCATTATCGTGACGCCTGGCGGACAAATCGCCTGCACTTCTGCTAACAGTTGGCGTTTAACTCGTTGCTCCAGCAGCGCTTCCAGCTCATAAGAGGTATCGAAATGGTTTTCTACAGCATTCTTAGATGAATGGGTGACCAGCACAATTTCTTTGATTCCGGCGGCGACAATT